>Ga0105359_10001137_pt1 | contig 22367 bp, 23 predicted proteins | sample GOMGulsemesocosm_6_FD_83659 | JGI IMG/M metagenome (GOLD analysis project Ga0105359, IMG submission 83659) | Methane-oxidizing microbial communities from mesocosms in the Gulf of Mexico - GOM8C Gulf of Mexico | ecosystem: Environmental > Aquatic > Marine > Cold seeps | place: Gulf of Mexico...
ACATATTAAATGTCTTCATATTTTTTTTATTTGTTTTAAATGTGTTTATTTCACATTTGAAGTATCATATTCAGTTTATAAAAATTACATTTATAAACCTTAAGTTGTTAAAGATCATCCGTCACTTGTCTGTCACTTTAAAGTGTCACACTTGATTTGGACGGGAATTATAGGAGGTTTTACGAACTTTGTCAAGAGGTAAAACATAAATGTAGCTTAAATGTTGAAATTCATAGTTTTATCTTAAAATTTTCTCTATATAAACTAAGTTTACCTAGTAAAAGTACTAAAAATAATTTTACTTGTATTACTTATTATAAGAGATATTATGCAAATACTTAAATTTATGTTAAAATTTCAAAAATATACAAGTAAACTTAAGTACTTGTTACGAGGCAAAGAATGAAATTTACAATACAAAACCCTACTAAGTTTTTACATCTAGTATCTTTAGGCTGTACAAAAAACCTAATTGACTCAGAAATCATGTTAGGTAAACTTAAAGACTATAAAATGACCGATGATTCAAGTATAGCGGATGTGCTAATTGTTAATACCTGTGGGTTCATTGATTCTGCAAAAGAAGAAAGTATTAATACCTTACTTGATTTACATGATGAAAGAAAAAAAGACTCCGTTTTAGTAATGGCTGGATGTTTATCACAACGATATAAAGATGATTTACAAAAAGAATTAATTGAAGTTGATATTTTTACAGGTGTTGGAGATTATGACAAAATTGATCAACTTGTAAATGAAAAACGTTCCTCTTTTACGAAGGAAGTATTTTTAGCCACTGAAAATAATGACAGGGTTATAACTGGTTCTTCCTATCATGCTTACATTAAACTAAGTGAAGGCTGTAATCAGGCCTGTTCATTTTGTGCCATTCCATCTTTTAAAGGAAAACTTCACTCAAGAACACTTTCTTCATTAATAAAAGAAGTTAAGAATCTCATTAAAAATGGTTATAACGATTTTACTTTTGTTTCACAAGACTCATCTTCTTTCTTAAGAGATTTAGGAATAAAAGATGGTTTAGAGCAATTAATTAATGAAGTTGACAAAATAGAGCAGATTAACTCTGCACGAATTTTATATTTATATCCCTCAACTACCAATTTAGATTTAATTAAAACAATAGAAAATTCTAAAAACTTTGTAAACTACTTTGATATGCCACTTCAACATATTTCTTCTTCATTATTAAAATTAATGAAAAGAGGAAAAGGTGTTGAGCATTTAAGAGCATTAATGGAAGGTATGAGAAAAACAAAAGACTCATTCGTAAGAACTACTTTTATTGTAGGGCATCCTGGTGAAACAAAAGAAGATTTTGAAGAACTGTGTGCATATGTGGAAGATTTTGGATTTGATAGAGCAAATGTATTTTCTTACTCAGATGAAGAAGGAACAAAAGCATTTACGAGTACGAACAAAGTTGATCAAGTGATTATTGATAAAAGAGCAGATATTTTAGGTGAAATAATTGCCAGAAAAACACAAGAATCACTGGAAAAAGAAGTAGGTAAAACCTATGAGGTTTATGTTGATGGCGAAAGCGATGAACACGAGTACTTACTTTCTGCTAGAAAAACACTTTGGGCTCCTGACATTGATGGTGAGATTTATATTAATGACAATGAAACAAAAGACAAACTTAGTTTTGGGAAAAAATACACAGTAAAAATAACTGAACTTTTAGGCGATAAACTTTTAGCCACTGCTTTAAAATAATGATTAAACTTGAATTTAATACCAAAAAAAACTTGCTTGCATTTTCTGCTGGTATTGATTCAAGTGCATTATTTTATATACTTTTAGAAAATAACATCGCCTTTGACATAGCAATTGTTAATTACAATTTACGAGAACAAAGTAAAGAAGAAGTTCTTTATGCACAAGAACTTGCTAAAAAATATAATAAAAAATGTTTTGTAAAAAATGTTTTTTTAGATAATACTTCAAACTTTGAACAAGAAGCAAGAAATATAAGATACTCTTTTTTTGAAGAACTAATTAGCCAATATTCATATACGCGTTTATTTACTGCGCATCAGTTAGATGACAAACTGGAGTGGTTCTTAATGCAATTAAGTAAAGGTGCTGGTTTATTAGAAATCTTAGGTATAAATGAAAATGAAAAAAAAGAAAACTATTATTTAACACGTCCACTTTTAAATCTCTCTAAAAAATCCTTACTTGAATATCTGAATAAAAATTCTATTAAATACTTTATTGACCAAAGTAATCTAAGTTCTAAGTACAGAAGAAATCAAATGAGACATGAGTTTTCTACTTCCTTTTTAAATAAATATGAAAAAGGTGTGAAACAAAGTTTTTCGTATTTACATAAAGATTTGTCTTCTTTAAAAATTAATAAACATGCTTTATTTAAAGAAAAAGACTTAGAGATATTTAAAAATCTAAACGATGATAATCTAAATATTCGAATAATTGATTCCAGTTTAAAAAAAAGAGGTTTGTTATTAAGTAAAAAACAAAGAGATGAGATATTAAAACAGAAAAACTTAGTTATTTCACATGTTTTTTCTATTTCAATTGAAGAAAACTATATTTTTATTGCAAAAGAAATAAAGAAAAGTATGCCAAAGGAATTTAAAGAAAAATGTAGGGTCTTAAAAATACCCTCAAATATTAGAGCTTATGTATACAAGGAAAATATTTCCTTAGAAAATATTATTAAGAGTTTAACATAAACTTTTTTAGTTTTTTATTTTCAATGAGTTCCAAGCGTATTTGCTCTTTATAGTCTTTTAGAAAATGAATATTTTTAAAAAAAAGTTCGGCTAATTGTTCAAGATCAGCCAATTCTAAATCAAAATCTTCTATGCTTTGACCTATTAGGTATTCTTCAGACCACTTTTTTAAATGTGTAGCTTTTTCTTTTTCATCAAGATAATTTATATAGTTAAGTTCTTTTAGGGCTTTTAAAGACCTGTTTCGTCTTTCCATGCTTCTAATAATCCTTGAGTAACTTTCATAACTTGATTTACAGCATTTACATTATCATCAACACCTGCTGAGAACAGAGTTTCAATTTGGTAAAGATATAAACCATCTAGATAATGTGCCACTTCACCACCATCAAAATCAAGAACTGATCTTAATTCATCAAAAATAGCAATTGATCGATTAATGTAATTAAATTTATATTCAATATCACCACTTTCCATTGCAGTCTTTACAAAAGAGAGGTATTTCAGTAAACCTTCATATAATTTTAAAATTAATACATATGGATCATCACTAACCGCATTTTGTTGATTGTAGGCTTCAATACCCATTTCTATACTCTCCATCGTTAATATTTAAAAATTATTATATTACACATTAACTTAAAAATTCTTATTACTTTTACCCTGTAGAGACGGATTCTGCAATCATTTGCTTAAGACCAGAAAAAGAACCTTCAAACTTAGCAATAATTGAACCATATGCTGCAAATTCAAGTGCCATTTGTTTATACTTATTATCTAAAGACTCAACAGCTTTTGTTTTATCTTCTTCTAACGCAGCTTTTCTAACATCCAAATGACTGTCATAAGAGGGCATTATTCCACCCGTTGTAGAATTAATGGCAAAATCTATATGTTCTTTTAACTGTGTTCCTAAACCTCTTGCTTTTGTACCAGCTTCTCCTATAAACAAATCTTTTAATCCATCAAAATCATCACTTATTGCTTTATTTAGATCTTCTGAATTGACACTCAAACTTCCATCTTTCCCTAACTCAAACCCAAAATTAAAAATAGACTTATCAGAAATATATCCCCCTGAACCATCATCAGTAGAACCATAAGTACTAAATAAATGGCTTTTAATTCCAGTCATCATTGTTCTTAAAGAAGCTTTATCTTCAATATTTGTAGCAGCACTGTATAATTCAGCATCAACAGTAGCAACCAAGGTATTATATGCATTTGAAAAATTTGTAAGTGCTTCTTCGATTGAAGAATTATCTTGTGCAATAGAAATAGAAGAATTACTTCCAGCGCTGTCTTCTTTTTGAGCTGTAATTTTAAGGCCATTTGATAAAGTCAAATCATTTGTGGATAAATCGTACTTAACTCCATTAATCGTTGCATCAAGATTTGTAGCTGTTTGTACATGGTTTTCTGGATTAAGTGCCTTATCTAAACCCAAATCTCCATCTGTTTGAGTAATTACAAGAGCATTGTCAACACCTAAATCTTTACTTTTTATAATAATTCTAAAATCACTTGTTCCTACTTGCTCAATGGCCGCTTCATATTTTTCATCCGCATTTATACTATCTGCTAATTCTTGGTAAGTTTTGCCACTGGTATCAAAATCATCCCCATTAATAGTAATTTTACTTCCACTTGCATTTGCTTCCGTAATTAGAGCATTTTTATCTGAAAACTTTACCGTTTGATAGACATCTTGTTTAGCTAAAACATCAACTGTAATGGTAGTAGTTCCAATTTCTAAGGCATTTATATCTTCAGCATCAAATAAAACAGAATCTCCTTGGCTATTAGCCGAGATTTTATTAAAAGCATTAGCTCCACCTGCTACAAATAAATCTAAGGGTTGAACGGTAGTCATAAAAGCATCAAGTGAGGCTTGTATCTTTTCCATTGCTTCTTTTTCTTTATCAATATTTTCTAAAGACGTTTCAATGGGTCCTACAGTAGCACTGCTTTCTGCAGTTTTAAGTTTTGCAATTAATTCACTGTTTAAACCACCAGCTCCTGCTCCAAGTCCTAATACTCCTTCAGCCATAACCTACTCCTTACCTTTTAATGCCAAGTAATACTTGAAGCATTTCATCCAATGCTGTAATTACTTTTGCGTTTGCAGCATAAGCTGCTTGAAATTTTATTAAATCCAACATTTCTTCATCTTTATCTACTTTTACAATTTGATTATAAGATTCTTCTAATGAAAAAATTACTGTTTTTTGTGTTTCTAATAAAAATGCGTTACTTTCTTTATCGCTAGAAACATCTAAGGTTAACTTTTGAAAAAACCCTGTAAATGATGTCGCTTTAGGATCTTCTAATGTTCCAGCTTGGGTTAATTTTCCTTGAGTGCCGTCTTTAAAAGAAATATCATCTTTCCACTGTAACTCTGATAAATAATCAAGTTTTTTTTGGTCCAAATAATCAACGACATCCTCATTAAAACGCATACCTCGTACATCAGAACCTGAGAATAAACCATCAGGTCTTGGATCATTTGAAGTAATATTACCTATATAAACTGCATCTTTTGTAACAAGTGAACCATCTTGATTTTCATGGCCATCTACACTCATTTCACCATATAAATACGTACCATCATCATTTTCAATATATTGAGAACTCATATCACTAAGTGTTTTAGCAAATTGGTCTAATTGATCTTTATATTCTTGAAATTTATTAGCACCCGATTCGGTTTGTAAGTTATCAACGTAGGCTTTAATAGAACCAGAAGTAATATTAATGCTTCTATCAAATAATTGCATATCTATTGTAATTGAGCCTACATCACTTTGGTATTCATCTTGATACACAGTATTCTTAGAAGCTAAATTAGTCACATCTAATGGGGTTCTATCATACTCCTCAATAACAATTCTACCATCAAATCTTCCTTCAGGTCCCGAAACATCAGCTTCAATTAATAAATAATTATCTTTAGAATCATTGGTTATTTTATTTCCATTTTCATCTACTTTATACGTTCCATTGTATGCTGTTATTGTATCTTTGAGTTCTGCTGTATTATTTATCTTATGTGTTAATAAACGAAGATAATTTGTATTATTTGCTGTTTCTCCATTGTCAACAATTCCATCGTTATTCATATCAACATGTTCACCAAATTGAAGACTTACTTCTATATCATTATTAAATTTATATCGAATAATATCATTTTCATCAAAGGTGGAATTAGAAGAAGGTTCTGCAAATTCAATAGATGATGTTTGTCCATCGTCTTTTAAATAAACATCTTTTTGTGCTACATTTTCTTGTAAAACAGAAAAAGTTCTAGCATTATCTCCATATCGTAATGCTACAGAGCCTCCTATTTTTAACTCATATCCATAAGAACTTCTATCCACTTCAATATCAACATAAGTACCAAGTTCCATCTCTAAAAGGTCTCTTCTATCTAATAAAGCATTGCTTGCAATTTCTTGTTCTACAATTTGTTTATTGATTTTCCCCATTTCATCTAAAAGCTCATTAACTCTAACAACATCACGTTCTAGAGAGTTTTCAGTTAATTTTTCTTGTGCTTCTACACCATCATAGAGTCTATTCAAAGTATCAACTATTATTGTACCTTGGTTTTTTAAATCGGTTTTATATATTTGAGAATCAGGATTTGATCGTAAGTTTTCAACTGCTTGAAAGTATCTGTTAAAATCGCTTGTAAATCCACTGTCATCCGTTTCTTTAAAAACAGCTTCAATATCAGCTAACATATTATCCATAGTAGAGTGATAACTTTTCTTAGCATTTTCTGCCATAATGTTATCATACATATATTGGCTAACAACACGGTTAATACCGCCAACATGAACACCTTGTCCTGCAATTATGGAGTCTAATGAGTTTATTTCATTAAGTTGAACATTACGCTTTTTATAGCCATCAGTATGTTCATTTGCGATATTATTCGAAATATTTTCTACAGAAATTCTTGCAGCATTTAATCCTGATAATGCCGTACCTAATGATGATAACATATTAACTCCTTTACAATATAATTAATCTAATTATTACATTACATTTCTTAAAATTAGATTAAAATGGCCAAATTATATTTAAAACCTTTGTACCCCATGGAACATGAACTGCATTCTTTTCATCACCCTCTTTTACATACAAAATTTTCAAATTAGCAATTTGAGAAGATGAAATTGAGTTATCAGTACTGATATCATAGGGCCTAATAATCCCAGAAATTTTAATTTCTTGTTTTTGACCATCAATTAACATCTCTTTGCTACCTTTTATATAATAATTACCATTCTGATAGGTTTCTTCAATAATTACAGATACGGTGGTATTAAAGCTTTCATCCAAAGAAGATTTTGCGCTACCTTTAAAAGCAGAACTGGATTCAGAAGTAATTCCAAATCCAAAATTTTTATTAAATTTATCTACTAAGCCTTGGCTTCTTCCATTTAAGGTATTTCCAGTCGTAGGTGCTGCAACTCCACCACCTAAACTACTTGAATTAGTCTTTGCAAGATCTCGTGAATTATTGGTATCTCCACTTAACTTTTCAGCAATTACGACTTGGATAATATCCCCTATTTGTAAATCTTTTTTATCAGCAAATAAAGATGAACCTTCTCTTGAATATAATGAGCCTTTATTATTAATGGGAGCTGGTACTTTTTTAGGTATTTGGATAATGGGTTTATCAAAATTTATTTTTTCAGGATTTGTGCATCCAAAAACAAATAAAAGTACAAAAAAAGAAAGAATACTATTTTTTATCATTTTTCATTTCACCGTTTTTTCTTACATGTAAATCATTTTTATATTTTGCGTCAATAATATCTTTAATATCAATGGCAACCTTCGTATCTTCTTTACTTTTTTTAACCAATGCAATACTTCCATACCTAACAGTAATAGCATCAATATTTGTATCTGCTTCAGTAATAATAATTATCTTATTTTTTACTACTTTAACTTGTTTGATATATTCTTGTCCAATTAAATCAACACTGGATTCAATTTCTTTGTAAATAATTTTTTCTAAGCTTTTGGCCAGTTTACTTTTTTGAAGTTTTAAAGAATCAATCTTTTTTTCTACAATCATATTTTTGGGATCTTGACCATACTCTTCACTCATGTAATTATAATAAGCAAAAAACATTATTGCTAAAGCAAGAAAAGACAATATTCTCATTTTTTTGTTTTTTGAACGTTTGACTGTAACTATCATTGTTTATCCTATTTAATTACAAAAGATGTAAAAAACAGTTTTTTAACACTGTTTCTTTTTATATCTGAATTATCAGAAGTTGCTTCATTAATTACAGAATTTATTTCTTCTAATAATTCTTCTTTTAATAAGGCTTTCCCTCCAACTGTCAATAGTTCTTCCGAAGAACGTGCAGAAATTTGAGCGATTACGACATCAACAATTTCAGCTTTATTTTCTTCAATAATTCCTTCAATTGTTTCTTCCGAACTTTTGAGAGTAAACGATAATTTCATTAACTTCTCTCTGCCTTTGGCATTCGTAATATTAAGAACTAAATCATTAATTGCAGCCTGAAAAGCAGCTTTTTCGCCACTTGCATCTGATTTCATAACAGTTTTTTCTTGCATTTCAGCATCAGGATTTGCAGCTTTATTCATTTCAGTATATAAAAAGTATCCGCCCCCTACTACAGCTAATAATAAAATAATAATCAATACGATTAATACTACTAAAATACCTTTTCCACCACTTTTTGCTTCTTTTGCTTCTTCTTCAGCCATTATTTGCCTTTAGTTATATTATAGTTTTGTAACATTTTGGTTATATTTGCAGAATATTCTGTGCTTAAAAAGCGCAAAATTAATGTTGTCTTTTTTTCTTTTAATTTTAAGAGTATATCAAAAACATCATCAATTTCTCCATCTTCAATCAATTTATTAAAAATTTTTGCTGCATCTTTTGGTTTCATTCCATTATAAATTTTAGTAGTTTTTCCTACAACAACACCTTTAATATCTTTTAATGTAACAATATTTTTATCGTATATGCTTTGAATGGCTTTTTTTTCTTTTTTTATTTTCGATAAAATAACTTCTAACTCTTTTTTTCGATCTTGATATTCATTCTCTTTTTTTGTATAAAATTGATTCAAGTCTTTTTTTAATTGAATCACTTCTTTTTTTTCTTTTTCCAAACTGGCACTTTTTGATGCTGAAAAAAGAAAAGTAATACTAATAATTAATAATATAATAAATTTCAATGTTTGCCTTTAATATTTGCTTTGCATGTATTCTAAAGCAGCTTCTTCATCTGCAAGCAATAGTTTTTTTACTAACTCTTTTCTCTCTTCTTCTAAAATATACGCAAACTGTTCACTCTCTTTTTGTAAAACAATAATTTCTTTAATAAAGCCATCTTCTCTAATCACCAAAGAATTTTTTTTAATAGCTAATTTTGTTAGATGCAATTTCATCGAGTTTTTATGCATTGCAAGAACTGCGAAATCAGAAATAGCTCCATATTTTGTTACAGATGCTTGATTGATTTTATTTTGAGTTAACATTATTTCATTATCAATGTTCTCAATTGCGTTTGTTATTTGATTTTTTTCGATTATTTTTTGATCAGTTTGCATTTTTTTGAGTTTATGCAATTTTTTGATCATGAATTATCTCCAAAAATAAGTATTTGTCCCCACAAATTTTCTGTATATTCAAATAGGTGATCCCCTACCCAAGGTAAAGTAATTAAAATAAAAATTGAAACAACAACCATTTTAGGAACAAAAGATAAAGAAGCATCACTTACTTGAGTTACTGCTTGAAAAATTGAAATAGTTAAACCAATAATCATACTAACTAATAAAGAAGGCAAACCTAAAATAAGAATAATTTTTACCGTACCTTCTGCAATATTAATCAGATCAAAATTCATTAATCTTTCACTTTAATCGTTATCTCTAGTGTTTTATTACTTAATAATTTACCCAATAAGGAAGTAATATCACTTACGTTATCAAGATTTACTTTAATACTTTCATTTTCGCTAATTGTAGTATTTACACTTATATCTTTAGATGTACTACCATTTAAAGCATTCAGAATATCACTTTCTTGAAGCTCATCTAATGAAGAAAAATCATTTGCCATTGCTGCTCCTTCTTTTAAAATTTCATTAGTATTGTCAATTCCATTAAGGGAATTAAACATATCCTCTTTATCTATTGTATCTAATATGTCCTTATCCGCACTCACATCATCGTTGTTCATACTGTGCGTATTCGTTTCAAACATAGGTTCATATTCATCACTATCAATACTTTCATCTAAATCTAAAAGTAAATCTTTCATATCATCTTCAGATATAACATCATCATCAGTATCAAATGTGTTCATTAAAGATGCAATTTCTTCTTCCTCAGTATATGCTTCCTCATCTAAGGCATTATCTAGAGAGCTAAGGACATCATTCTCATCAAATTCATCTTCATTTAAAGAAACTTTGTCTTCTTTTTCATCGATTTCTTTTATAACGTTTTCTATTTCTATAATGTTTTCAGATTTTTTTTCATTAAGATCAGGCGTACTTCGTAACAAAGACGTTAACTCATCATCCAACTCCAAGTGAGGATCTTCTTCATCTTCCAAGAAATAAGTGCTCTGATTTAATTCTTTTATTGCATCTACGGAATCATTTCCATAAGCATCTTCAACAATTTCAATAATAGAATCTTGAATATTATCATTTTCATTTCCAATATTTTTTGTTGATTCTAAAATTTCTATTCGCTGAATGATGTGTTTTGGAATATCTTCTATTGAATCAATTTGTATATCTTCAATACCATGTTCAATTAAAAAGTTGTGTTCTATAGCATCTTTTGCTTGTAAGAATTTGAGTTTTGATAAAAGGGAGTTTTCAGAAATGATTTTTGATTCATCAATTAAGTATATATAATCAGGAAAATCTTCAATGGTTTTTTTAAGCTCATCAAGACTATTAATATCAATGACTACACCATACTCATCAAGTCTGGTTCTAATATTGCCATAATCTAAGATATCATGCATATCTTTTGTAAAGTCATTATTTCCATAAATATATATATTCAAAGATTAACCTAAATTATTTTATTTATGATTATAACTGAATTTTATAAAATTTTAGATAAAATATATCAATTTAGATTAAAGGCCTTCATTGAAATATATTTTAGTAATTTTTTTACTTTTTACACACCTCTATGCACAAACAATAAAAGATATTACTAATGTGGTAGGAATAAGAAACAATCAACTTCTTGGATATGGACTTGTAGTTGGTCTGGCAGGAACTGGGGATAAATCTAAGTTTACTATGCAATCTTTACAAAATCTTTTAAGAAATTCTTATATTAAAATTCCATCTTCTTCTATTTCATCAAAAAATATTGCAGCAGTTATGGTGACCAGTGAGTTACCTGCTTTTTCTAGGCAAGGAGATAAGATTAAAGTTAAAATTTCTGCTATTGGAGATGCTAAGTCTATTAATCATGGAGAACTCTTACTCACACAATTAAAAGCGGTAAATGGAAAAGTGTATGCAATTGCGCAAGGAACCATTGTAGCAGGTGAGCTTAATACGACTACTGGGTATATTTACGATGGTGCTACTATTGAGAATGAAATTCCTTATAAACTAAGAGATCAAAAAGAAATTCGATTAAGTTTAATTAGAAATTCTGCTAAATATGCAGATTTAATAGAAACAAAAATCAATGAACGTTTTGGAACCACCCTTGCTCTTGCTTTAGATACAAGAACAATAGAAGTAAAAAAACCAAACGATATCTCTATTGTTAGATTTTTAGCTATAGTTCAAAACATTGAAATAGACACTACAATGAAAAAACGCCTGATAATTGACATGAATACAGAAACCATTATTGCAGGCGAAAATATTTTCATTCAACCAGTAACCATTGCAAGAGATAACTTTACTATTCGTATTCGTAAAACAAAATTAAATGATTTAGAATGGGAAAATAAAGAAGCAAACTTAGGTGTTGATATTGGTGATGATGTTACAATAGGAAATAAACCCGTACAAGTTGATCTTGACAATGCATTAATAAACACCAAAGCCTTGCCTACAGTTTCTGATTTAGTAAGAGCAATGAAAGTTATGAAACTGCCTATTGGAGATATTATAAATACTATAAAAATGATAAAAGACCTAGGCGCGTTAGATATAGAATTAGAGATAAGAGGATAGAATGGCAGAATTTTTAAGTCAAGATGAAATTGATGCACTCTTAGATATTGCTGAACAAGGTGACGATATTGAGGTTACCAATGACGAACCCGTAGTTTCAAAAGAAAAGAACTACTCTATTTACGATTTTAAAAAACCCAATAGAATTTCAAATGAGCAGTTTAAAGCCTTTTCTTCCTTACATGATAAAATGCTGAGAGATTTAATTACCGACCTTTCTGCAATGCTTAGAAAGATTGTAGACATAAAACTTTATTCAATTGAGCAAATGACCTATGGAGAATTTATTTTATCTATTCCTCAATTAACTTCTTTGAATACTCTTTCAATAAAACCCCTAGAAGGTCGTATAGTAATTGAGTGCAACCCAGGAATTTCACATAAAATTATTGCAGAACTTCTGGGTTCAGGAGCAGTTGCCTCAAGTGATAACTTAGATCGAGAATTAACAGAAATTGAAGTAGAAATTTTTGATCATTTTTATCAAATGTTTGTCAAACATATGGAAAAAGCGTGGAAAGAAATATCAACAATTAATTTTAATATAGAATCACGGGATACCAATGCAAATGCTATTCAGATTATTTCAGATCACGAAATTGTACTATTAGTTGTTCTTGAAATTACGATTGATGAAGAATCTGGTTTCTTATCTGTTTGTTACCCTATTTCTTATATTGAAAACCTTTTAAATAAGATTGTTGAAAAAATGTTCTCAGAAGCTGTAAATAAAAAAGCAAGTAGACGTCAAGATATTACGACTTTATTAGCAGGTGCTAAAATGAAAATGGAAGCAATGCTAGCAGAAACCGAGCTTAGTGTTGCCGATTTACTTAATTTACAAGTTGATGATATTATTTTATTTTCAAAAAATGCCAGTTCTTCATCTGCCAAAATTTATATAAATAATAAAGAAAAGTTTTTGGCAAGTTCAGGAATATCTAATAATAGAAAAGCCATACAAATAATGTCAAATCTTGATCATGAAAAACAAGAAACATTAGATGCATTAAGAGCCATTAGAAAAGACAGAGATATCAAATCAAAAGCAGCCTCTGAAAATATTCAACGCTTACTAAAAGAAAAAGAAGCAGCTAAATACGGATAAGTATCTAACTGCTTCAACTTAGCAAAACGTCTTTACTTTAAACTCCAAGGAATGGTTTCGTTTGCAAACATAGGTACAACTGTTTGATTAAAACCATCATAAGAAGAAGGAACGTTAAAGTCCTTTTTTATTAAGGTAATTGTTTTTTCAATTGGTGTGAATTTATAGATTTCTCTAGCATTTAAAGAAATAAATTTATCCAAATTATCTAAAGCATCATTGTCTTCAAAAATTTGTGCTAAGACTTGTAATGCAATAGGTGCTGTAAAAACACCTGCTGCACAGCCACAGGACTCTTTTTTGTGTTTTGGATGAGGCGCGGAATCTGAACCAAACATTACTTTTGGATGCCCAGAAACTGCAAGATGTAGTAAGGCATCTCTATCTTCTGGACGTTTTGCTATAGGCTTACAGAATAAATGAGGCATTAACATTCCACCCGCTACATCATCAAGTGTAATAATTAAATGTTGCAAGGTAATAGTTGCATAAAGATTAGGATACTTATCTAATAAATCAGCCGCTGCTTTAGTTGTAATATGTTCCATAATAATAGTCAAATCAGGGAAAGAAGATGCAATAGATTCATAAATTGGCATAAACTCTTTTTCTCTATCCATCACAAAACCATTGGTTTCACCATGAACACATAAAGGAATTCCTAGTTTACTCATGGACTCTAAGGTTGGTCTTAATACATTAATATCCATAGATGAAACACCAGTTTCACTGTTAGTAGTAACTCCTGCTGGATACAGTTTTATTCCAATTATTGAGTCTTTTATGTCTTTTAAAAATTCATAAGAATAATCAGCTTGAAAAAATAATGTTACAAATGCTTCAAAATCCTTTTCTTCTTTTGTGGCTTCTTTTATTCTTTTACTATAAGAAAGAAGTGCCTCTTTTGTTGTAATAGGAGGTACTAAATTTGGCATTATTAAAGCGCCTGAAAATGTTTTGGCAGTCAAAGGGGCAACAAGCTTTAGCATTTCTTCATCACGAAAATGAATATGCATATCCAAAGGAGAAGATAAACGTAATGTCATTAAATAGCTTCCTCATCTTCTTCACCTGTTCTGATTCTAACAATTCTTTCAATATTAGAAACAAATATTTTTCCATCTCCAATTTTACCTGTTTTAGCAGCAGAAATTATAATATCAATTGTTGAATCAACATCATCATTTGTAACAATTAGCTCAAGTTTAATTTTAGGTAAAAAATCCACAACATATTCTGCACCTCTATATAATTCAGAGTGACCTTGTTGTCTCCCATATCCTTTAACATCAGATACAGTCATACCCGTGATTCCAGCTTCACTTAAAGCATCTTTTACATCTTCAAGTTTAAACGGTTTAATAATTGCCTCAATTTTTTTCAATTTATATCCTTTTATTAAGTTAATTTTATCGTAATTCTTCCTATATATCTATAAATTATTTTAGGATGTAATATTTTTAGCAGTTCAAAGCGAAAATAAAAATGAAGTAAGAGCATACATTAGTATGTGGAGTATTCATTTTTATTTATCAACCCAGAAGTTGCATAAACAGTGTGTCTTAAAATGCACGCTTAAATTCTGGGTAAGCTTCTAATCCACATTCGTTTACATCTAAACCTTCTAGTTCATCTTCGTCACTGGCTCGTAATGGCATTATTTTATTTATAATGAAGAGAAGTATAAAAGAAGAAATAAATGCAAAACTACCTATTAGTAGGATTCCTTTTATTTGTCCCCAAAAACTTACCGTATCACTTGAAGCAAAAATAGCAACCGCTAATGTTCCCCAAATTCCATTTAATAAATGCACAGATAATGCTCCAACAGGATCATCAATTCTTAATTTATCAAATAATGATACTCCAAGAACCACTATACATCCACCTATTGCACCAATTAAAATAGGTGTATAAATATCGTATAAATCAGGCCCAGCGGTAATTGCTACTAAACCTCCTAATGCACCATTTAAAATCATTGTAATATCTAATTTTTTATATTTTATATACATAATAATTGAAACCATTAAAGCTCCTGCTAATCCGGCTGTATTAGTATTCATAATCGTTAAAGCAACAGCATCCGCACTTTCTTTTGAAGAGATAGAACCAACAGAACCTCCATTAAACCCAAACCAACCAATCCATAAAAGAAAGGCACCTAAGGTTACTAAAGGAATATTAGAAGCAGGAATAACTCGAATAGCCCCATTTTTAAGATATCTTCCTCGTCTGCTACCAATGATTAAAATCGCTGCTAATAATGCCCATCCACCCGTACTGTGAATAACAGTAGAACCAGCCAGATCATACATAGAAAGCTCTAAAAAAGTATCTGCTAGAAAATTACTCCCCCAGCTAATATTTACAATTAAAGGATAAACAATAGAAGCCATAATTACAGTAAAAATAGCTAAAGGAACAATTCTTGCTCTCTCACTAACCCCTCCACTCATAATATTAACAACTTTTCCAACAAAAGCCATTTGAAACATAAAAGCAGCCCATTTACTCATTGAGGTACTGCCAAATTCTCCAAAAGCTATTTCATAACCAATTAGTAAAAAAGATAGCGAGGCTAAAGCGTAAATAAGGGTATTAATAGTTAATACAGCAGCAACATTTTTTGTCCGTACAATTCCAGCTTCAAGCATTGCAAAGCCAGGTACCATAAATATTATTAAGGTCATTGCAAAAATTGCAAAAAAGGTGTCAAGTATATATGGAATAGAATCTAAATTCATGTTTTTCCTTCATGTATTTTTATTCTAAGAGTATAGTTAATTTATGGATTTTATCATCAAGAGTTTTGTATAAATATTATACAAAATAACAGAAAAGGTTTTCTGCTATTTATATTTGTTTAAACGGCTTCACTACCTCGTTCACCTGTTCTAATTCTAATAACCTCATCAACAGTGGAAACAAATATCTTTCCATCACCGATTTTTCCTGTTTTAGCTGCTGCTGTAATTACATCAACAATTTTTTCAACTTCATCATCATTAACAATAAGTTCAATTTTATTTTTTGCTAAAAAATCAACAATATATTCAGCACCTCTATATAATTCAGTATGCCCTTGTTGTCTTCCGTATCCTTTTACATCAGAGACAGTCATTCCAACAACGCCAACTTCAATAAGAGCTTCTTTTACATCTTCTAATTTAAAAGGTTTAACAATAGCTTCAATCTTTTTCATTTTTTTCCTTTTTAGGAAACTCAATATTGAGTTTCAATTAAATCTAAGCATATAAATTCTTTACAAGCTTGAAATACTCTCAAATATCCAAAATTAGTAGTGATAAAATTACCACTACTTAAATACTATGATCTTTTAAATTCTGGATAAGCCTCTAAACCTGTTTCATGAATATCCAAACCTTCGATTTCAACTTCTTCACTCACTCTAATACCAATAAGTAAATCTAAAAGTTTCCATACAATGAAAGATGAAATAAATACAAATGCACCAATAACAACAATACCAGTAAGTTGTGCAACAATTGATACCTCAGCATTAAAAATACCTACAGCTAACGTTCCCCAAATACCTGCTACTAAGTGAACACTTAAGGCTCCAACTGGATCATCAATTTTTACTTTATCCCATAAAGGAACAACAAGAACAACAATAATTCCACCAACAGCACCTACTATTAAAGAAATAACAATTCCTAAATCAGGACCAGCTGTTACTGAAACTAACCCAGCAAGTGCACCATTTAATACAAAGGTTAAATCCACTTTTTTATAAATAAACTGTGTTAATAATGCAGCGGCTAAAGCACCTGCACAAGCAGCCATATTAGTATCAGCAATTACCATAGCAATTCCATTAATATCTGCTTTAGAACCCATAGCTAACTGAGACCCACCATTAAATCCAAACCAACCCATCCATAAAATAAATGTTCCAAGAGTCGCTAAACTTAAGTTAGAGCCAGGAATAGGACGTACACTTCCATTCTTACCATATTTACCAATTCTAGGACCTAATACAATAACACCAGCTAATGCAGCCCATCCACCAACACTATGTACAATAGTAGAACCAGCAAAATCAGAGAAACCACTTAATAATCCACCTAATTCGCTTCCACCCCATGTCCAATGTCCTTGAATAGGATAAATAACTGCAGATAAAACAGTAACAAAAATTAAGAATGGCCATAATTTCATTCTCTCAGCAATCGTTCCAGAAATAACAGATGCAGCAGTTGCTACAAATACCATTTGAAAAAAGAAATCTGCCATTACAGGATAACCCATAGCTTCATCTGTTTTTCCACTTAACATAGAACCAGAACCTATAAATGCATTTCCATCTCCATACATGAAGTTATATCCAACAAAATAAAACATAATACAAGAAATTGCAAATAAAGCAATATTTTTTGTGAGAACCGTCGCATTATTTTTACTTCTTGTAAGTCCTGCTTCTAACATAGCAAAACCTGCTGCCATCCACATTACTAATATTCCAGCAAATAGGAATAAAAAACCATCTAATATATATTTCACGTCCGCAAAATTTTCCATTTCCGCCCTTTAATTTTTTTTCTAAGAAAAGTATAATATATTTTATTTCATATTTCACAATAATACTGTATATATTTTATACATCATATTATATATTTATTAAACAGAATAGATATAATTTCACTAATCAAGGAGTTATAATGGAAGAACTAATCACTTTATACGAAAGAAATAAAACAAAAATAGAGGGTTTTATAGAAGAAAGCATCTCAAATATCCCAATAGAAAAATTTATTAATAAAAACAATTATAAAAAGTTATTTTCAACTTTTTCATCCCTAGAACTTGTTTATATGGTTGATAAAAATTCAAAAATGCAGACATCTCCCAATATATTTAGAAACAAGACAATAAAGTTGTTACAAGAACAAGACAGATCATACTTATGTAATAAGCTAAATTTTAAAGGTAACTTACTGTATTTTTCACCTGCTTATATAAGTGCTGCGAGTAATAATGTATGTATTACTGTTACTATTAAAAATGATGATTCTATTTTGTTTATGGATTTTAAACTAGAGGCTTTATTAGAAAAATTAAACTTAATCGAACTTAACAAGCCTTTTCATACCTTTACTAAAGCATATTATTGTTTTGCAGGTTTTTCTTTGGCTTTATTATCTGTCTTTATTGTATTTTATTCTATGTATTCTTTTTTAGGTGCCTTTATAGGTTCTAATGCGTTTTCTCTTGAAATGATATTTAAGCCAATAGTGTCACTAACCCTTGCTTTCGCTATTTTTGACTTGGCAAAAACTATTTTGGAACAAGAAGTATTTTTTAAATCTTACACCTCAAATTCAAAAACACAAAGTGAAATGTTTATTAAATTCCTAATTACTATTATTATTGCTTTATCCATTGAATCTCTAATGTTAGTATTTAAAATAGCCTTAGGGGATTATACTCAAATGATAAATGCTTTATATCTTATAATTGGAGTTTCTTTAATCATAATATCTTTATCAATATTTATTTACTTTCATAATAAAAAGAATAAAAGAATTGTATAATATATAAATTTTAAAAAGGCTAAAAAATATGCAAGAGTTTATCGCAAAATCTAACATCATGAAAGAAATAAAAAATTCAGCTGATTTATTAAAACACTTAGATGTTAATGTTTTAATTAAGGGTTCCTCAGGTGTTGGAAAAAAATCTCTTGCAAGATATATTAAAGCAGCTGCTAATCTTTATCCTGCAAAAATTTTGCAAAAAGACATTCAAGATAAAGTATTGGGGTTAACTAATACTTCTATTATTATAGAAAATATTGAAGATATTTCAAATATTGATTTATTCCTTTCATGGATTGAAGAAAATAACATTAGAATAATTGCTACTACCACTAAAGAACACTTATCTCAAAAAATGGCAGATATCTTTTCCTTAACGCTTGAAATACCTAATTTAGAGAAAAGAAAAGAAGACATTAAACCCCTTGCTACTGTTTTTTCAAAAGAAGCATCTAATATACTAGGGGAAGAATCAAAACCCAACAAACTAATAATTAATACTTCTGATAATGCGCATAGCTTGAGAAAATCCATTTTTTTATCTCACCTTTTTGAATCTATTGGGGAAAATGAAATTATGATGTTAATAGAAAAATATGTTCTTGATAATATGCAAGGAGAGAATGCATACAAAGACTTTTTATATTTATTTGAAGCTCCTTTATTAAAAGCAGCACAAAAAAAACACAAATCACAAGTGCAAATGGCAAAACATTTAGGATTAAATAGAATCACTTTAAGAAAAAAACTTGAAATACATAAAGATTTATTATGATTACTGAGTTAAATATTGAAATTGAACATTTAATTTCTAAGAATGCTGATAATTTTGAGGTATCAAAGGTCTTTAAGTCCTATATTAATGACTATGTTTTATCAATTGATACTATACTTACAAACAGTATTGGGAAAGATTTTTTTGTCAAACATACAAAACAAACAGACAAATTTATTATTACTTTGTACAAATATATTTTACGAAAACATTTTGCTTCTTATTTACCTCTTGGCACTTCTATTCCAATTTGTTTAATAGCTCTTGGTTCTTATGGAAGGGAACAATTATGTATTTATTCTGATATTGATTTAATGATTCTTTACGAAGACATTAAGGGCTATAACCTAAAAGAAGTTATGGAAGAATTTATTACATTGGCTTGGGATTGTGGTATAAAATTAGGTTCACGTGTACATGAACTTAAAGATGTACAAGCAAGTGTAAAAGAAGATGTCACTATTAAAACCTCACTTATTGAATCTCGTTTGATATATGGTTCAAAACATTTATGGTTTTCGTATGAAAATATTCTTTCAAAAATAAGAAAAACAAATCAAATAAATTTTATTCTTGAAAAAAATCTTGAACATAGCTTGCGATTAAAAAAATACCCTTTAAAAATGCAAGCCAATATAAAAGATGGTTATGGAGGAATGAGAGATGCGAATATGCTTTTTTGGTTCGCAAATATCCTTTACGGCGTTACAAGGTTAAGAGACTTAATTAATGTTCTTTTTACTGAAGAAGAATACCAAAAGTACAGAATATCACTGGAATATATTTTTCAAATTAGAAATCACTTGCACAATATTGCAGGTAAAAAACTGGACGTTATTAACTTTGACGTGCTTCCTGAACTTAGTTCAAGGCTTGGATTTAAAAATACACCTTGGCATACGAAAGAGCGACAGTTAATGGCAAAAACACTGGAGTATCTGCATAATATTCATGATTTCACCTCTATCATGATTAAAAAAATCACAAGAAAAGTTGAATTTAAAAAAGAGAATATACCTTTATTAAAAAAATACAGATACAAAAAGAATATGTATATAATAGAGAATAAAATATATTGTTCCTATCATCAAAAAAGCCAAAAACTAACTTACATTTTAAAAGAATTATTAGTTTTGCCAAAAGAAGTAAAAGAGTTTGATCCTTCGTATATTTATTACATAAAAAAAACACAACATCCTTCATTCCTCACCAAGGAACATAAAAAATTAATAAAAAGTATTTTATTAAAAGAATCGTTAAGTGTTCTTCTTAATCTCTTATATCAAGCGGGTTTATTTAGATTAGTATTACCTGTTTGTAAGAAAATAACTCATCAACCACAATTTGATGGCTATCATGATTTACCAGTAGACTTACACTCTATTTTAAATATTACTTATTTTGAAAATATCCAAGACCCTTTTGTTAAAAATGTATTTGACAAAATGAATAAAACAGATGTAAAACTAGCAAAAATAGCTACCTTATTTCATGATATTGGAAAAGGAAGAAAAAAAGACCATCACGAAACAGGAGAAAAACTCTTCAAAAGTTTTGGCTCATTTTTAGGTTTTGAGCCTTCTAGTATTCAAATTATCTCTAAACTTATTAGATATCACAATCAAATGTCTATGTATGCAACCAATGAAGATATTTATTCTGAAAAAATAATTCTTAACTTTATAGGGATTGTTCAAAACAAACGCTTTTTAGATATGTTATATGTATTAACCTATTGTGATATCTCAGCCGTTGGAAAAAATATTTATTCCAGTGCTACGTCTGCTTTATTAAAAGAATTGTATTATCAGGCACTTCCAGCATTTGATAATAAAGATTTATTAAGTGAGAGCGCAAGAAAACTCTCAAAATTAAATACCATAAAAAAACTTCCCAAATACAGTACCTTGAGTCTCCTAATGAAACGAAAAATTTCATACATAGCTTCTTCTCAATTGTTTCTACAATTAAAAGCACAGGACATTTTAGATCTTGCGATTAAAGCAAAAGATGTAAAAGACTACATTTATAAAATAAAAAATGAAGAAGTACTAAGTATTCAAATTATTCGTTCAAAAGCTTTAAACATTGGATATATGTTAGGCAAATTAGAATTTCTAGATATAGGCTCTATGAATATTTTTAAACTCTATGATGAAAAAAAATGTTTTGAAATCAAGTTTACTCAAAAAATTGATGACAGTGACTTATTATATATAGAAGAAATCGTTAAAAACTCTTTTGATATGAGTAAAAAAACAAAATTAATTATTCCTACTATTAAAAAGAATGATATAATTATTGACCTTAATCACACTTCTTTTTTAGCTTCATTAAAAGTAAAAACTGCGGATCAAAAAGGCCTCTTAGCTTTTATTACAAACATTTTAGATGATTATAATATTGAGATTGAGAGTGCAAAAATGTATACCAGTAGAGGAAAAGTTAGAGATTTATTTCTTATTGAAAAAAATGGTAACTTTGCCTCAAATACGACTGATATTCTAAACTTACTTTGCGTGAATAGTAAAGTCTAGTTTTATTTTAATCTTTTTGTTTATCAAGATAATGTTGGGATACTCTTCGTAGTATCTCTGAGCTGTTTAATGTCAAAATATCATTTTCATAAACATACTTTTGAATATTCTCACAAGAATACTGCGTATTTTTTTCTTTATTTTCACTTTCATCTTTAAGTTTAAGATTAAACATAGTGTTTATAATCTCTAAAGCATGAGCATGAGTTAACCCACCCTTATGATCTGTAATATTAAAAATGGTTGAAGAAGGAATAGTTTTTGCATTGCTTAAAATATCAACAATATTTTTAGCAACATACTCAACAGTAACAAAATCGTATAAAGAGTCCTTATTAAGTATATTAATTAAACTAGCTTCTTTTTTAACATTTATTAATGCTTGAATATTTTCATCATTAGGATTATATTCTCCTGAATGTTTGGCTAAT
>Ga0105359_10001141_pt1 | contig 22313 bp, 16 predicted proteins | sample GOMGulsemesocosm_6_FD_83659 | JGI IMG/M metagenome (GOLD analysis project Ga0105359, IMG submission 83659) | Methane-oxidizing microbial communities from mesocosms in the Gulf of Mexico - GOM8C Gulf of Mexico | ecosystem: Environmental > Aquatic > Marine > Cold seeps | place: Gulf of Mexico...
CCAGATCAAGGAAATAAAGTTTCGTCCTGGAACGGAAGATGGGGATTATCAGGTAAAGCTACGCAACCTGGTACGTTTCCTAGAAGCAGGAGACAAAGCCAAGATAACGTTACGTTATCGCGGTCGTGAGATGGCTCACCAACAACTGGGTATGCAACTAATGAATCGAGTAGAGGAAGACTTGAAAGAATTAGGAGTTGTAGAACAGCGCCCGAAGATGGAAGGTCGTCAAATGGTCATGGTTATTGCTCCGAAGAAGAAAAAGTAGTTCACAGCTGAATTAAACCTGCCGCTGTTGTACAACAGCTGCGGGTTTTGTTGTTTCTCTGTCAATGAAAATTCATTACTAGTCAGCGTTAGTTCGCTATTAAAGATTAGTAACAAAAAACTAATGAATGCGTGGAGGTTTTACAATGCCAAAAATGAAAACTCACAGTGGAGCATCTAAACGCTTCAAGAAAACTGCGAACGGCTTTAAGCACAAGCAAGCCTTCAAAAGTCACATTCTGACCAAGAAAAGTACTAAGCGTAAGCGTCAGCTTCGCCCGATGCTTCAGGTTCACGCTGCGGACAAGAAACTTGTTCAACGCATGTTGCCTTTCATCTAGACCACTTTTTTTAAAATTAACAGAATTGAATATAGGAAGGTAAAGAATGGCTCGTGTAAAACGTGGTGTTCAGGCTCGTCGCCGTCACAAGAAAGTACTGAAGCAAGCTAAAGGTTATTATGGAGCGCGTAGCCGCGTATTCCGTGTAGCAAAACAAGCTGTCATTAAAGCTGGTCAATATGCATACCGTGACCGCCGTCAAAGAAAACGTCAATTCCGCGCTCTGTGGATTGCTCGTATCAATGCTGCGGCGCGTATCAATGGTATGTCTTACAGCCGATTCATCGCTGGTCTTAAAAAGGCAAGCATCGAAATCGACCGTAAAGTACTGGCTGACTTAGCTGTACACGAAAAATTTGCATTTACTGCTGTTGTCGAAAAAGCGAAAGCTGCTCTGGCATAACGCACCTTAGTCGCTCTGTATCAGCGCGACTATCAAATGCTAGTTTGAAGATAGGGATAGGGTGCAAACTCTATCCCTATTTTTTTGTGTGATGCAATACAAACTGCCACTGCCGATTTACCGGCACTGCCAGACAAAACATAGTTCACAGAACAAAATTACTCTATTTAACACTTTTGTAAAAGCGTGCACTAATAGCGACCATTAAAGTCTTAAATAGAGTAAATTTTAGGCCGGCAAAATAGAATTGCCATCTGCGAATCACTGGAGTAATAGATGGAACAGATTAAAGATCTTCTAGCCCAAGCTTGCAGCGCTGTCGATGCAGCCACAAGTGTTTCTGAGCTAGAACAAGTACGCGTTGAATATTTAGGCAAGAAAGGTCCATTGACGGCACTGCTAAAGGGCCTGGGAAAGTTAAGCTCAGAAGAGCGCCCCGCCGCCGGTGCGCGCATCAACGAAGCCAAACAAGTAGTCGCGGAGCGAATAAACCAACAGCGCCGTGATCTGGAAACGGCGGCACTGGCTATAAAACTGGCCAGCGAGACAATCGACATCAGTCAACCGGGCCGCGGACAGCACTTAGGCAGCTTGCACCCAGTGACTAAAACCTTAGAGCGGATTGAGCAATTCTTTGGTGGTATTGGTTATAGCGTCGCAGAGGGACCGGAGATCGAAGATGAGTACCACAACTTCGAGGCGTTAAACATCCCCTCGCACCACCCAGCCCGAGCGATGCACGATACTTTCTACTTTGATGCCAACCGCCTGTTGCGCACACACACATCCGGCGTACAAGTACGCACTATGGAAACCACTGAGCCGCCAATTCGTATTATTTGCCCGGGTCGCGTCTATCGCTGCGATTACGATCAGACACATACGCCAATGTTCCACCAAGTGGAAGGGCTACTCGTCGACAAAGGTGTTAGCTTCGCCGACTTAAAAGGCACTTTGGAACAATTTTTACGCGAATTCTTTGAAGATGACGTTAAAGTACGCTTTCGTCCTTCCTACTTCCCCTTTACCGAACCCTCCATTGAAGTGGATATAGATCGTGGTGACGGCAAGTGGTTGGAAGTGCTTGGCTGCGGCATGGTCCACCCTAAGGTCTTTGAGTACTCAAATATCGACACAGAAATATTTACCGGCTTTGCCTTTGGTATGGGTGTTGAACGTCTGGCTATGTTGCGCTACGGCGTTGATGACCTACGTTTGTTCTTTGAAAATGATTTACGTTTTCTCGATCAGTTTAGCTGATAGTCATACAGTGATAGAAGTAAATCTTTTAGACAGACAATGAATTAGGTAACAATATGAAATTTAGTGAAAAGTGGTTACGCGAACTAGTACAACCGGCCATTAATACCCAGCAGTTAGTCGATCAAATCACTATGGCTGGCCTTGAAGTAGACGATGTAGAAAACGTCGCCAATGATTTTAGCAATGTAGTTGTCGCCAAGGTACTACAGGCGGAGCAACACCCGAACGCCGATAAACTACGCATCTGCACCGTTTTTGATGGCAGCGAGGAATTTCAGGTCGTCTGCGGAGCCCCTAACGCCAGAGCCGGATTAGTCACAGCCTACGCAAAAATCGGTGCTGTACTTGAAGCTCCGGGTGAAAAGCCCTTTAAGATAAAGAAAGCCAAGCTGCGTCAGGTTGAATCCTTTGGCATGTTGTGTGCCGACGCCGAGCTTGGAATATCCGAAGAAAACGACGGCATTATGGAACTGCCCAGCGATGCCCCTCTGGGCATAAGCTTGCGTGATTATTTGGATCTTGACGACAACATTATCGATGTCGACCTGACCCCAAACCGCGGAGACTGCCTAAGCATAAGCGGCCTTGCTCGTGAAGTCGGTGTATTGAACAAAGCACCGGTCAGCTACCCGAAAATCAATGATACAGTAACAACGATAACTGACACATTAGCCGTCACGCTTGAAGCTGGACAAGAATGCCCTCGCTATCTAGGCCGAATCATTCGCAATGTCGATCTGTCGGCTAAAACACCTACCTGGATGGTCGAAAAGCTGCGCCGCAGTGGTATTCGCTCTATAGATCCTGTCGTTGATGTCACCAACTACGTTTTACTTGAATTGGGACAACCCTTACACGCTTTCGATCTGGATAAACTAGAAGGCGCAATAGTCGTACGCAAAGCTGTGGCAGATGAAACTCTGGTGCTACTCGATGGCAACGAAATCAACATTAGTACAGAGACCTTGGTCATTGCCGACGATTCCGGCCCAGTGGCCCTTGCGGGAATATTCGGCGGCGAAAAAACCGGCGTGACAACTCAGACAAGTAATATTTTCTTAGAGTGTGCTTTTTTTAACCCTATTGCGATTGCTGGTAAAGCGCGCGGCTACGGTTTGCATACTGATGCCTCACACCGTTATGAACGCGGTGTAGACTGGCAGTTACAGCACCGTGCTATAGAACGTACGACTCAATTGCTGATTGAAATCACCGGCGGTGAAGTGGCACCCATTACCGATGCGCTCGATGAACAGCATCTGCCAACACTGAAACACATCCTATTACGCCACGCAAAAGTTAACGCTATGTTAGCTTTTGAGATGCCCGCAGCAGAAATTGAAGAAATCGTCACTCGCTTAGGCATGATCATTACAGAAACTCATGAAGGCAGTTGGTCTATTACCGCCCCCTCCTACCGCTTTGATATCACAATCGAAGTGGATATCATCGAGGAACTGGCCAGAGTGTACGGTTACAACAACTTACCTTCAAAAATGCCATCCGCAGCACTGGACTTTACGTCCCGTGCAGAATCTAAAGTAAGCATGCACAATGTTCGTCGCACTCTAGTAGGGCGTGGTTATCAGGAAGCGATAACTTACAGCTTTATCGAAAAAGGCCTACAGGCAAAATTTGATGACATCAATACTGGCATCGCACTAGCCAATCCGATCTCTGCGGAAATGGCAGTGATGCGAACCAGCATTTGGCCGGCACTGGTTAAAACAGTGCAGTACAATCAGAACCGTCAGCAGGGCCGTGTGCGCCTGTTTGAAACCGGTCAATGCTTTATCAGCAATGGTGATGATATCGCTCAGGAAAACGTTATCAGCGCTGCTATTGTAGGCAAACGTCACCCAGAAGGCTGGAGCAGCGACAATCAAAGCGTTGATTTCTTCGATCTCAAGGGCGATTTACAATCGCTACTCGACCTTGGTGGCTGCGCTGACGAGTTTAGCTTCGTCAGTGACCAGCACGTGGCCCTGCACCCGGGACAGACTGCGAGAATAGTGCGCAACGACCAAACCATCGGTTATATTGGCGCCCTGCACCCAACACTTGCCAAAGAGTACGGCATCAACGGTAACTTATATTTATTCGAGATAGACCAACAAAAACTGCAGGCGGGTAAATTGACAGAATTTACCGAACTCTCCAAGTTCCCTGAAAGCAAAAGAGATATTGCAGTCGTTGTCGACGAACAATGTGTGTTCGAGACACTGAAGAAAATAATCACCAGTACTGCAGGTGAATATTTGAAAAATGTGACTCTTTTTGACATATATCAAGGGCAAGGTGTTGAAAAAGGAAGAAAAAGTCTAGCCATAAACTTGACGTGGCAGCATCCATCGCGCACTCTTAATGAGGAGGAAGTGAGTTCCTCTATCCATTTGGTCGTATCCGCCTTGGCAGAACAAGCTGGTGCAGTACTGAGAGACTAAATATTAAGCAGCCTCTAATTGAAGTAATTTCAAACAACTAGGCTAAACTTAATTAGAGGCGACTAATTAGAGACAATGGATTGGATCTAAATTTGGTTGATGTAACAGCAGATAGAGGAAACTTTATGAGTTCTTTGACAAAAGCAGACATGGCAGAACGTCTTAACGAAGAGTTGGGATTAAATAAGCGCGAGGCTAAAGATATTGTTGAAAGCTTTTTCAACGAGATTCGTCACAGCCTCGCCCACAATGAGCAAGTGAAGCTTTCAGGCTTTGGCAACTTTTACTTGCGCGATAAGAGCGAGAGACCAGGGCGCAACCCGAAAACAGGCGAAGAAGTGCCTATATCTGCCCGCCGAGTTGTCACTTTCCGTCCCGGTCAAAAACTCAAGGACCGCGTTGACAGCTATGCCGCAAACCGCCCTTAATCCTCAGGAATTACCCGGTATACCGCCTAAGCGCTATTTCACCATTGGTGAAGTAGCAACGCTCTGTGATGTCAAAACTCATGTGCTTCGCTATTGGGAGCAAGAGTTTTCTCAGATAAAACCCGTCAAACGCAGCAATCGACGTTACTACCAGCGCCAAGACATCCTCATAATACGCCAGGTGAGGAGCTTATTACACGAACAGGGTTATACCATCAGTGGTGCAAAACAATGGCTGAAAGGTGATAAGGGCTCACAGGAAAGCGATAGATATAAGCAAGTTATACGTCAGACGATCAACGAGCTTGAAGACATTTTGATTTCCCTTAAAAAAACTGTATAACCCTCTATACCAAAGCTTTTTCTTCAGGTACTATGCCGTCCTGATTAACTAATCACGTCTACATCGGGGCGTAGCGCAGTCTGGTAGCGCACTTGTCTGGGGGACAAGGGGTCGCAGGTTCGAATCCTGCCGTTCCGACCATTTCTTATAAACATTTCAATATTTTACGACAAAACCTTTGTGATTTTCTGTACGTGGAAAATACAGGTCATAGACATCTATACCTCGTCATAAATATCTATGCTTTAAAGCCCCATTTATACCCTATAACCTCTATGCCCTTTCGCGCTCATATAAAGATAAAGCCTCATCGCTCTGTCGCAACCTTCACTGATTTTTTTAATATATTTGTAAGATATTCTATTCAGGTTAACATCTTGAAAATTGAAACTTTATGTACACCTCTTAGAAATGCGCTTTGAAATCTAAGGATTTTTTGTAAAATAAAATTTCCTTGAAAATAATTTAATGTCTCTTAATTGGGACTAAATATGTTCAATATATTTTACAGTTAACTATCTTGAACATTCAGTTTTGTATATTAGCGGGCCTCTTCCAGAAACAACCAATAGTAGATAATATCTTTTCACTGCCTCTAGATTCAACCTTTGCTGCTTAAGCATTGATATGAGGTATTTGATTGAAAATACACTCTATAGCCTTTTGTTAAGGCTTTATTGGCCACACTTAAACATTCTGGGCAATACAATAAATCCTTTAACCTTATCACCTTTAAACCCAATCTCATCGTTGTGTAAAATAGATCAATTGAGCTGTGATATTCACGCACTGGCTAGAGCTGTAATTTAGTTTGTTTATCGGCATGTCGCTGGCTGTTAATATCCATTGGCTTGAGTACAATTACCCTACACTTTTGTATTATAAAGACGAGTGTTTGGCTACATACACAAACACCTTGTGGTTCTGCTGTTAACTTAGTCTACTTGTATTGGCCAAACCGGCAGCAGATTCACGGCAATAAAATTGAAAAAATAAAACTTACATTTTATACAATGAGATAGGAAAGTTCCGATAGTGCTGAAATCTCTCAATTACCTATGTAAACATCCAATTAATAACAAAACTTTCGATAATCTATCCTCAGATCACCCTCACCACTAGTAAATAAACCCAGTTGATAAGCTGTGTTTCTGTCCTACGCTTAATGTCCATTAGAAATTTAGCATGGAGTTGACTATGTCTGAATCCACAAGCATTCTGATTACTGCCACATTGCATGTCGCATCAGCCACTGTGACTAAGCTCATAGAGAAAGAAATTATTTCCCTGGATGACGCACTGTCGATTTTCGAATCGACCTACTGTGCAGTGAAAAACGCCACTCGTGAGTCAGATCAGCAAGATCGGCTTGCTGTACTAGATAGCCTTAGGAATCATGAAGAACACTGCAAGTGGCTTGCGCTGAAGTTGGAGCGTAAAGAACATCCCTTAAGTTAAGCAGAGCACTGAAATGACAGTAGCCATGATTAACTACCGCTGATAATTAGAGTTAGGCAAAACACTTATTCTTGAGTGTGTATAGCTTGTTGCATCGTCGATAATATTTGCTTGCTGCATCTTTAGCACAGCAATTTACTGGGCTTTTGCGCCCACAGAGATAGATCAACATGCAATATAAACAGCAATTAATCTTCAGAATATTGCTAGGATAAATGCTACATACCAGCCAGCTATTAATAAAGCGTTCATCTTACCTGCGTTATAAAATCTATAGAGCGGCATTTAAGTGGAGCATAAAGCATTAATTTTAACCTTTTGACTAGCACTTATAAGTCGGCTCAAGGCCGTGCCTTTTATCCTAGTCTTTTCTAAATTGACCAATAATGGTGACATCGAGTGGCCTGCACACTGACTTAAAAAACGTTTTCGATTACACACATAGATTTATTGCATCATTATTTTAAATATTCTTGGCAAATCACTAATATACGCCCTAAAGGAGACTATATTTAAATTAGCAATTCGTAGATAATGCGCGACTTTTACAACTACAATAATACTAATAATACTGAACAAGTAAGATCAATTACTTAAAACCTTATAATAGGATCGAAAATGAAAGTATCACATAAAGTAGTACTCATCTCTTCGACTATTGTGGTCATAACCTTTACCCTCTTCTCCTGGTTACAATACAATACAGTCAAGAACGCACTACACGAAAAAGCTGCCAGCAGCGTCGATGAGACCTCCAAAGTTATTTCAAATCAAATAGCCGATTGGCTCAACGGCAAGCTGGCACTGATAGACATGGTCGCAAAGACTATTGATGCGGATTACAGTGGCGAAAACATCCAAAAAGCATTCGATAATCCCATTTTGGCAGATAACTTCATCTTAATGTTTGGTGGGTTGCACACAGACGGCAAGGCTATTACTAACGACCCGAGCTGGGCCCCCACCGGCTGGGATGCGCGCAAACGGCCCTGGTACAACATTGCACGAGATAACAGTAGCGCCGCTTTAACCCCTCCCTATGAGGACGCCTCTACAAAAGAAGTATTAATTTCCGCAGTTGCCAACTATACCGACAAAGGCAAGTTCCTCGGCGCTTTTGGTGGCGATCTGAGTTTGAAGGTGATAGCAGACGCCATCAATAAGGTTAATTTTAATGATACTGGTTATGCATTTTTGATCAGCTCGGACGGCAATATAATCTCTCATCCGAATGTCTCTCTAAACGGCAAAACACTCGGTGCTTTATTTACACAAAAAATTCCCGGTATTAATAGCCGACTACAAGATATTCAGATAGACGGTAAAAATATGCTGGCTGCCTTTCAGCCGCTTCCCGGGGTCAAGGGAACTCAGTGGTTAATAGGTGTTTTGTTGGATAAAAGTAAAGTACTTAAAGAAGCCAGCGCATTCGGTTATGCCGCTATTGTTGGCACACTGATAAGTGTACTACTGACAGCCATTGCACTGTTCTTCACTATGAGAAGTTTATTCAAACCGCTAGAGCGATTGGAGCAGTCTCTGGTTGATATAAATAGCGGTGAGGGCGATCTAACCAAGAGACTAACGGCCACTAGTGGCGATGAGTTCGGCAAAGTATCGAATGACTTTAATGAATTTGTCGAATATTTACAAAGCATTATCGTCAATGTAAAACATATCTCCGAACAACTCACCAGTAATACAGTCGATAGTTCCTCTTCAGCAGACCAGTCAGCAACAGTGCTTACCAGGCAACTAGGTGAACTCGATATGTTGTCCGCGGCGATTAACCAAATGTCATCTTCCGCTCAAGAAGTATCCAACAGCGCTCAAGAGGCAGCCGCTTCAGCAAAATCCGCTGAACAGGCGGCGGATAAAGGAACAGCGATTGTCTCCCAGACTTCTAAGTCGATCGCGCAATTAGTCAATGACATGGATGAGACAGTGGGTACTGTTAACCAGCTCGAAAAATACAGTGATAATATAGAGTCTGTATTAACATCCATTACCAGTATCGCAGAGCAAACTAACTTGCTAGCGCTAAATGCCGCGATTGAAGCAGCCAGGGCCGGAGATATGGGCCGCGGCTTTGCAGTAGTGGCCGATGAGGTTAGAGCACTGGCCGCTCGCACACAACAATCCACCAATGAGACTAGCTTGATCATTGAGCAGTTACAGCAAGGAGTAAAGGAAGCGGTAGATAGAATGGAGCAGAGCCGAAACCTGGCCAACAAGACCAATGAGGAAGCTACTAAAGCCGACGTCATCTTAAATGACATCCGTACATCTATCTCTCACATTAACGATGTGAGCGTAAATATCGCAACAGCAGCGCAACAGCAAAGTGAAACTAGTGAAGAAATTAATCGCAATACCACAACCATTCGCGATATATCCCAGGAGGTAGCAACCCAAGCGGAGAATCAATCTGAGCTCTGCACGGGCATGGTTGATATCATTGACCAACAAAACAATGTATTGGATAAATTTAAAGTCTGATTTTTCAATCTTATCAGAGTGCAACCTTTGGTTGTACTCTACTTCTCCTGATCACCATTCTCCTATTTTACTTCTATATACAACTACATAAAATCAATCCACTCTCTAGCCACTACCCTACAGATTGACTATTTATTAGCGTCTATCCAGCAGGGGTTGAAAAACATTTCTTTGGTCAATGCTTGATTGTTTCAGCTTGCATTCGACAAGTCGCTTGCTTGCCAATGTCACATTAACTAAATCATTCAATTGAAAACTATTTCCAGAGAGCTTCTCTGAAGGTAAAACTTTGCTTAGCGTTTATATTTCTAGCTAAATAATACTGCCTTTATTGGTTACTGCCACCTGCGAACTCCAGACAAGCACTGTTGGAAATCAGTATTAAGTAAAGCCAGAAAACAGATTCAGCAAATGCATTAACCGCATACTAAATTCTACCCCTAGCTATAGGCAATATTGACAACAATAAATGCTTAGCTGTAGGTTCCTATTCAGACCCTGACACAAAAAACGGCGCTTGAAAGCGCCGTTTTGTAGGTATGGATGGATGCAAAAGCAATTAGATGCTATCACACCACCAAGTATCTCTTAGAAGCTAAGAGATAAGTCCTTGTGTACAGACAGACAACTGGCAATGCTCTTCGCTTGCTCTAGAGACAACCTTTCTTGCTGACGTATACCTATGGTCATTTTTATTGCCTGATTGTAAGCTTGGATTTGTGGTTGTAACTGCGTCACTGCCTGACGGCGCCATTTCACTTCCTCGGCCAACAGTGCGACGGCCGCAGCATACTCGTTAAGCGCTTTATCGATCTTCACTTTTTTCAGTGCTCGGCGAGCCTTGGAAAGCTTAGTCTTTATTGCGCTAGTAGCATTGATGCTACCCAACTTACTCTCAACCTCTTTGATTATCTTCATTGCAGGTTTTGCATCTGCTTTAGAAGTGACTGCTGCAATCACTTGTTCAAGCGCTAATACATCCACTTCCATTGTCGCCAAGCGCTCGGTATCTGCAAGTGTTTTAGTGATTTCAATAATCGGCTCGTAAGCTGCATCGACGTTGTTTCGATAGCTAGAACGGGCCTTTTTCAAAGTCTTAGCCAGTGATTTATACTGATTGTGCTGCTCTAGCCACTGCACCGGTATATCAGCTTCAAGTGCCAGCTTACGCTTTTGCAAATCACTGTTGTGCTGTTCAAGCTTGGCAATCAATGTCGAGTCATCGGATCTGGAGATGGTTTTCTCGTTTTCCTTTATGCTCTTATCGATGCGGCGCATGCGTTTTTGCAGTGCCCGCACTTTTACATGCAAAGGCTTATAACCGGGGGAAAAAGCCTCCAGCTCGATCTCTGCCGTACGTACATTTTCAACCAGGGCAAAAGTTGCAGCTGCTTTAGCATAGCTCTCAGATAAATTGGCCTGCTGCTTTTTCGGAAGATAACTGATATCAACCGCAGTAATAGCTGCAATACTCTCCTGTAGCCCATTACCAATGGTATCGTACTGATTAAACACATAAGATTCCAGACACTGTTGAATCCGCGGATTCATCGGTGGTGGCGCCGTTTCAGAGGTTAACGCAGTACGGTTTGGCAAGTAGTTGACAAGTGGCGGATAAAAACCGGCTATCGCCAGTGCCACTAATTGCAAGCCAATGAAGACAATGGCCCCTTTGTAGATATCCAGCGTCTTGACAATTTTTGGTGCCACGCCTCGTAAATAGAAGAGCGCAAAGCCAAAGGGCGGGGTCAGGAACGAGGTCTGTATATTCAAACCAATCATAACACCCAGCCAAACAGCGGTTATATTAGCACCGGGATCTGCCATCAAAATTGGTGCGACAATAGGTACTACAACCACTGCGATTTCAATAAAGTCGAGGAAGAATCCTAGCAGGAAAATCACTAACATAACCACGATAAACTGAGTCCAGAATCCACCTGGCAAGCTAGTTAAAAACTCTTTAACTATGTGTTCACCACCAAAACCGCGAAAGGCAGTAGTCAACATAGCGGCACCGATTAAGATAATAAATACCATAGAAGTCGTTTTGGCAGTTTCTACCATGACCTCTTGCAGGGTGTTATTTATCTTAAAGGTTCTCCAGGTACTCCAGAAGATCGCAACTAATAAGACCAAAACCGCAATAACGGCTAATGTGATACCGAGTACATCGTCATCGGTTTTGATATTTTTAATATTAAGATTAAAATTTGAAACTATAAAGCCGATCGCCACTAGCGAGATAAGCGCCAGAAAAGCGGGGTAGTAACGATTTTTTTGCTCGCCAATCAACCGATAGCCACCCATAATCATCGCGCCCACGGCGCCTATGGCACCCGCCTGGTTCACCGTGGCTATGCCTAAAATAATTGAGCCTAATACAATTAAAATTAAACCTAGTGGCGGTACTAAGGCAAATAGCACTGTGCCTAAAAACTTGCGATCATAGTCACCTTCGAAGGGAACTGGTGGCGCAGACTCTGGCTTTATTAGCGCTGTTATCAGTATATAGAGGATATACAAGCCAACAAGTATCAGCCCTGGAACCATCGCGCCCATGAACATATCACCGGCACTTGCGGAGGTGATATCAAAGGTTGACGGCATGGTCAGCTCACCGGTGATTTCCTTATAATCGGCTTTGCGGATAGTAGCCGCCTGATCAGCGGCACTTGAGAGCTGATCCGCCAGGATAATTAAGACAATCGAGGGCGGTATTATTTGCCCCAGGGTCCCCGAGGCACAAATAATCCCCGACGCCAGTGGTTTAGAGTAATTGTTGCGCAACATCGCCGGCATCGAGATCAGACCCATGGCAATAACTGTCGCACCGACAATGCCGGTAGTGGCCGCTAGCAGCGCACCTACGATTACCACAGAAATCCCTAATCCACCTGGGATAGGACCAAACAACTGCGCCATTGCCACCAGTAAATCTTCGGCAATTTTTGAGCGCTGTAACATGATTCCCATGAAGATAAATAATGGAATGGCGATTAAGGTATCGCGTTCTACATCCCAATATAAACTTCGTATATTAGTGACCCCGGCACTGAGCCATTGTACCGGCCCGCCCTGCGCAAAATACGCATCCGGGTCACCGGCAAATAACCAGCCACACAGTGCGGCCAGACCTACTGATAAAATTGCGGATCCAGGTAGCGCAAAAGCCACCGGAAAACCAGAGGTTAGTGCCACTATCATCAGCACCACTAACAGTAAGAGGAAAAACAACTCCATGAAATATTACCCTTCGTTATTCTATTATGAGCTTAATGCACTGGTACTGGAACTGGGTTTTCCAGCTCTGGCTCACGGCGCAAAACAGCAATATTACTCAGTAAATAGCTGCAAAACTGCACCATCATCGACAGTGAAAATACAACTAAGTAACCCACCATCATATATTTTATATACAGACCATAGCCACTTTGAGAAATTTCAAAACTGATCAGTGGACTGTTGATACTGTGCCCTTTACCCCACATGCCCATGGTTAAAATAATCCAGCACAACGGCAGCCCCAATAACAGCAGACCTGCAGTATTTGACCAGGCCTTGGCTCTTTTACTAAATCCGGCATAGAGGACATCCACTCTGACATGCCCATCGGAAACTAAGGTATGAGAGCTCGCGAAAAGGAATAAAGCGGCATACCAAAAACGTACTAAATCTCCCATAAATGCTTGTTCGTAGGAGAAGATAAAGCGCAGTATAACGATCTGTAATTCAGCGAAAACAACCAGTAGCGCCAACCAGGTAAAGCCTAATGAACGGGTAAATGCACCAATCACTAAGCCCACGGCAATCAGTGGATAATGCAGCATCAAGCTTCTGTCAGCCGGCCTGCCAAGTGCTTTTCTGGTTTCATCATCGAAAAAATGATGCAGAAAACCTTCCACACGTAAAAATGACACCACCATATCGGCAAAACCGACCAGAAGGACAGCCCAAAAAGAGGCGCGAATAATATAGCGGGCAAAACCTGCCAAGGTTTGTGCATCCAGCCTGAGGCCGCGATTTGGAGTCAAGGCGACGAAGCTGGCAACTGCCATTATCGAGGCGATATAACTCAATGTTTGCCACCAGCCTAATTGCATAGCTTCTTCAGACAGACTTTTTCTCGGGGGCTCCAGACCAAACCACTGCAATTGAGAGAGATATTCCAACATACTCGGCCAATTTAGCCAGTATGTTAAATAGACGTTAAACAAAAACAACAGTGTAATTGCGACGATTGAGCCGACAAATAATCGATAGAATTTATCTGATAAGGTATTTTTTGTCTCTGGGGTCGATGATACATTCCCAGATTGCTGGTTTTCATCATCGTTAGATGTAACAGAATTATTCATAGAGTGGCGCCGAGCTGGTACATTAAAATATTAACCTTAGCTGGGTAAGCTAAGTACCTATAGTAAAATCCTTTTACTGAGCAAGCTAGATATTAACTTAAGATAGGTAGAAAAACGAATATGTGGGGAATTATCCCCACATATTGTATTGAGGCCATTACAGCGCTATCTAAACAGCGCTATAAAAAGGTCTCTGAGCGCTATTACAAATCAAGAACGCGGTTACGTTGACGAACGTATGCCTGATCAGAAAGTTTCGCCCATCCGCCAACACTTGTACGTGCAGCTAGGAAGCTTTCGTGGATACGATTAGCCAGGTCACTGTGTTCTTTAACTGTATCGAAGACTTCATCAGCGGCTTCACCGAAGGCATCGTAGATGTCATCGTTAAATTCGCGAACTTTAACACCTTGCTCTTCAACAAGCTTAGTTAATGCAGCACCGTTTTTAGCGTTGTACTCAGCCATCATCACGTCATTTTCCATGGAAGATGCCGCTTCGATCATCATCTGATCTCCTTTAGACAACCCTTTCCACCACTCGTTGTTCATGCCCAAGGCCAACATTGCGCCCGGCTCATGCATGCCTGGGAAGTAGTAGTACTTAGCGGCTTCATAGAACTTCATCAAAGAGTCATTCCATGGTCCAACCCACTCAGTTGCATCGATAGCGCCCGATACTAAGTTTTCATAAATCTGGCCACCAGGAAGAGAAACTGGAGATCCACCTAGCTTAGCTAGCACGTCGCCACCCAAACCTGGCATACGCATTTTCAGACCTTTAAAGTCATCGACTGAATTGATTTCTTTACGGAACCAACCACCCATCTGCACACCAGTGTTACCACACATCAGGCCTTTAAGACCGTATTCTGCAGATAACTCATCCCATAATTGCTGTCCGCCACCAAAACGAATCCAAGCGTTCATTTCTGTGTAAGTCAAACCGAAGGGTACTGAAGTGAAGTATGCGAAACCAGGATGCTTACCTTTCCAGTAATATTCTGCGGCATGGTACATTTGTGCGTTACCAGAGGCTACTTCATCGAATGAGTCAAACGCTTTAACACGCTCGCCCGCCGCGAAATAGTTAACCACTATACGGCCATCACTCATATCGGATAAACGTTGTGCGAAACGTTGCGCACCTGTACCTAGACCCGGAAAATCTCTTCCCCAAGTAGCTACCATATTAATTTCCATACGCTCTTTGGCGATGGCTGGTGCAGAGATAGCCGTTGCTGCTGCAACTCCACCAATACCCGCTAAACCAGTTTTCAAAAGATCACGTCTTTTCATGAAGACTAACTCCTTAATTATTATTGTTCACCGAGAACGGCATTTTTTATTGTGTCCGATGATAGGTAATTAATAAATATACACATCATCCTGCAAAGCTGCATCAGTACAGCAGAAATGCTCTACAGAGTAAATTAGTTTTTTAAATAAGCTTACCAGTGTTTTTTATAACTGAACTCAAACCATACGACAAATACCCCTTAAAACGGTGGATATTTGTCGTTCTCAGAACACAGACAAGGGATTGTTGCTTTTTTGCTGAAAAAATTCACCTTTTTTGTCTAATACTTTAGTCGTAGTCGCTAATTATACAGAACACATTTGTGACGCTTCATAGGTACAACATAATTGTAACTAATTCTCTATCAACTAAACTGTATTTAATGCTCTGAACGTTACATTGTTCATTTGCTATGCCACTTGTTTTTATCTGTATTGCTAATAGAGATTAACCCAACTAATAAAAATAAAGAACATATGCATCGGAACCTCAGCCATCTCAAAATGCGAATGCACTTTTTCTTTGAATGTAACGCGAAAAAGCAGCCTGGTAATTGGGAATTACTGATCTGTCTAAGTGGTACTATAGGAGAGCACACTCTATGAAAATCTATCCTCACAGAGTGTCTTGAAACACGGATAACTCTATCTAAATCTTGTTACATCTACGTTTCAAAGCGCTAATGCAAATAGAAAACCTGGATACATTGCCGGACGGATAATTGAGCAGCAAACCTTACTCACTCTGCTACAATTTTATCTGCAGCTTTAATTTTTTGACCAAACCTTATTACTGCTATTATCAAAAAACATTCTCAAATACTCTGACAATGGTCTATCCCAAGAGCTTGTTTCAACTTGGCAAACCTGTGCAAAAATGACTGGCATTTATCTTTATTTTTGATGCCAGTCAGTTATAGATTATCGCTGATTTATCGAGGCGCAATGAAGCTGGAGAGCTGGGCGGCCATCACTTTGTCTTTAATTTCTGCGCCATTCGCTACAGATTTCACTATAAATTTTATCGGGCTTTTATAGCGTTGAATATCTTGCTCTTTTATTCGAACCCTGAGCGTTAAAGTATCTACCTCGCCCCTGGGGACTTGAAGCAACTGCGGCCCTAGTATTTCAAACGCTGAATCAGCCACTATCTCTAATTTGAATTTGCTAACTTGCGCCCCTTTATTGTTAACTTTTACAGTATAGCTATTTTCAACTCCAAGCTCAGTTACTCGGTAGAGAATACCGCTACGGTCCCTAATCACATCAATACTTAATAAGTCCCTGGAAAACACTGAATAGGCAAACATCAGGCAGCATAACAGTGAAATCACAGTCAAAAAGATGACTTTTGGAGTCTTGAAAAGCGCTTTACTGTTATCGCCGCTCTCATTGCTAAATTTAATCAGCCCCTTCTGGTAACCCACTTTATCCATGACAGTATCACAGGCATCAGCGCAGAGACCGCAATCAATACAGGCATACTGCATGCCATCTCGAATATCTATATCTACCGGGCAGACTTGCACACAGACAGAACAATCGACACAATCCCCCAAACCTTTTGCCGACAGATCAGCAGTAACTTTACGTTTTCCACGCTGTTCTCCGCGCTCTTGATCATAGCTGACCACTAAAGTCTTTTTAGTGTACATAACTGCTTGAAATCTGGCGTAAGGACACATGTGCAAACAAACCTTTTCCCTGAGCCAGCCAGCATTCAGGTATGTGCCTAAAACAAAAAACATTAACCAGAACACTGCTAAATAGTGTAACTGTGCATTTGCTGTTTCTAAAATTAGCGGCTTTATCTGATAAAAATAGCCAACAAAGGTGTAAGCCGTAACGATAGATATCAGCAGCCACAAAATATGTTTACTGGCTTTGCGGCCGACCTTCGGCCAGTTCCAACTCTGTTTATCAAGTTTTATGCGCTTGTTCCTGTCACCTTCACATTTATCCTCAACCCAGATAAACAGAAAAGTCCACACCGTTTGCGGGCAAGTAAAGCCGCACCAAGCTCTGCCAATGACAATTGTCGCTGCCACCAGTAAAAATGATGCTAGTACCAGCATACTGACTAAAAACACTGCATCTTGGGGCCAAAAGGTCATACCAAAAACATGAAACTTCTGGGCCCTCAGGTCAAACCAGACAGCGGGAGCAGAGTTTATCTGCAGCCAGGGAACGGCAAAAAAAAGGCCCAATAACAAAACGTTAATATTTTTGCGCAAGCGCTGGAAATAACCGCGGGTTTTTTTGGTATATATTTTTCCCCGGTAGGCATCCGCGGAAAAGAAATTGTGTTCGTTGCTGAACTTATTGGACTTCCTAGGAGATTTTTTTGGTGCCATGTTAGTTGCGATGGGTGTGCGAGCGTGCAATATATTTAATAAAGGGATTTTGTCAGACATAGGTAACCTTCAACTGAGCAATTGGCTAATAGCACACAAGCGCATCTTTAACGCTAATAGAAATGGCACTTAGACTTTCGCTGACTGATCAGTGGCATTAATGGATAGCAGTATTTTAAACTTTATATAAAATGGGTACAGATACACAAAAATGTATGTTTTAGTGCACAGATAGACAATAATCACCTCTGTATCCATCCATTAATGAGTAACTGTGCTTATGCCTGAATATTTATATCACCAGTTAGAACGCCAACTGCGTCAACAAATCAGTAGTGGTCAATACGCCTGCTCCAGCAAACTGCCCTCAGTGAGAGAACTTTGCCGTCAGAGTAAGCTCTCGAAGTCTACCGTACTAACCGCTTATGCACGGCTGGAGGCTGATGGATTAATAGAGGCAAGAGCAAAATCTGGCTATTTTGTCTGCCACAACAGACTTCCTGAAAAGCGTCAGCTGAAAACTCCCGCCACCAGTACCCCGCAGAGTTTGCCGATGCTAATAACGCGAACCCAGTTAATCCTCGATATTATGCAAAGAGGAGCCGCTTTCGATTTACTGTCTAACAGCGCTCCCCAGCCCCACAATCAACAATTGCGCAAAGCGCTTTCCCGAGCACTGCGTAATCAGAGCAGTGATCAGCAGTTATACTATGATCAACCTCAAGGAGATCATAATCTGCGGCAGCAATTGGCTAATTGCATCAACCATGGTGGCGGACAGGTATTGGCAAGTGAGGTCATTATTACGGCCGGCTGTCAGCATTCACTGTTACTCGCGTTGATGGCCACCACTGAGCCTGGTGACTTAGTAGCAATTGAATCCCCTGGCTTCTATGGAGCGCTGCAGCTATTGGAAGTGTTAGGTCGTAAAGTGCTGGAAATACCAAGCTCTGCCACTGATGGTATAAGTCCGGATGCCCTGCAACTGGCAACAGAGCACTGGGACATTAAAGCATTGTTAATTTCTCCCAGTTTTGCGACCCCTACTGGCTCTTGCATGCCCCAGGATAACAAGCGGAAAATTTTAGCCCTGGCGCAGCACAAAGGCTTCGCGATCATTGAAGATGATATATACGCAGAATTGCATTTTTCGCTGCAACGCCCCAGGTCACTACATTCGTATGACAAAACTGGTTGTGTACTACTCTGCTCTTCTCTGGCAAAAACACTGTCTCGTGACTTGCGGGTTGGTTGGATTGCAGCGGGAAAGTACCATGATAAAATTCTCGGCCTAAAAGTAGCAACTTGCATGGCCAATAGTGTTAGCGCACAACAGGGTGTGGCATTATTTATCGCTGAAGGTGGATTAGATAAACATTTAAAACTGCGACGCCAGCAATTACACAGCCAAAAACAACAGTTACAATCTCTGATCAGTCAGTACTTGCCCATGGCCAAAAGTGCCAGCCAGCCCCAGGGCGGAATGGTGCTGTGGTTAGAGCTCGATAAAAAAATTGACGCTTTAGAGCTATACCGCCGGGCTCGGGAGAAAGGGCTGACTATTACTCCAGGGGGCATATTTAGCGCGCAGGAGACTTACCAAAATTTCTTGCGTTTAAGTTTTGCCCACCCCTGGACAGCCCAGCGCCGAGACGCAATCAAAGCGCTGGCATTATTGATTACAGATTATTAAAAGTTGATTACAGATTATTAATCGATGATCGAAGATTATTAATCGATGATCGAAGACAATTAGCGCCTGCCCGGATGCAGCCGAGATAGCGCTAGTTTCAGGCAAGGTAGCACAACACTCAGCGATTTATTCCCAAGTACAGTTTTTGCCCCTATAATGCTGCTTTACTTAATAAGTGTATACCTATGAAACCTATTGCAGTTATTACCGGCGGTTCTAAAGGGATCGGCCTAGCTATTGTTAAACTATTCATCGCAGAAAACTATAAAGTCTACAACTTGGATATCTGCAGCTCAGAACTGGGTGAGTATATACACTGCGACATGAGCGAGTTTGCCCAAGTACAAACAGCCATAGAAAAAGTTGTAACTATTGAAAAGCGACTTGATGTACTCGTTTGTAACGCGGGCATACATATGTCGGCCAACATTGAAAACACTTCGCTGGAAGATTTTGAGCGATTGTTTGCTATCAATGTTAAGGGCGCTTATGCGGCTATCCAGGCGAGTTTAGCCACAATGAAAACACAGCAAAAAGGCGCCATTGTGATAGTCTGCTCCGACCAGGCACTGGTTGGAAAAAGTAACTCTTTTGCCTATAACTTATCAAAACACGCCCTGGCGTCGATGGCCAAGACAACGGCATTAGATTACGCCGGCGACAACATCAGGGCGAATGCGGTCTGCCCCGGCACAATAGAGACTCCCTTGTACCACAGTGCCATCGATAAATACTGCGCTAGCTCGGGAGCAGACAAATCACAAGTACACGCCGCGGAAGCCGCTTTACAGCCCTTAGGGCGCTTAGGTCAACCCGAAGAAGTAGCGCAACTAGTGCTTTTTCTCGCCTCAGATAAAGCCAGCTTCATTACCGGTAGTTTGCAAGTGATTGACGGTGGTTACACTGCTGGCTAATGCTTAATTAGCATTGATACCTTATTAAAGAGTTTGGACAACACATTGGAAATCATTGACCCTCATATACATTTGTTTGCCAGAGAACTAGGACATTACCACTGGTTGTATCCACAGAATCCGCCCTTCTGGCCCGACAAAGCTATTATCGACAACGACTTTAACACTGAGGATTTAGTGCTTTGGGAGCCGCTACGACATGGCGGGTTTGTTCACATAGAAGCAGGCTTTGACAACGATCAGCCCTGGCGAGAAATAGCCTGGCTGGAGGCAACCCAAAAGGTTAACTTCAGGAGCGTCGCCAGTGTCGATTTGAGATTGTGCAGTGCCGACTTCAGCACCTTGATCAAGCGACTCGTTTCACACTCGTCACTGGTAGGAGTCAGACATATTCTCGATCAGGATGCATACACTGCGCTATCCAATCGACAAGTTCAGTCCAATTTGCAACAGATCGCCGATCATGGTCTGGTTTTCGAATGCCAATTCGATGCCACTGACAGCCCGGCAATTGAACAACTCGTGGCTGTTTTACAAGAACTGCCACAGTTAGTACTGGTCATTAATCATGCCGCCTTCCCGGCATTACACCAGTCAAACTTTCGCACTTGGCAGGCGAATATCGCTAAATTAGCCGCCTTTAGTAACCTGTCAATTAAAGCTTCGGGCTGGGAAATGGTCGACAGAGAATATCAATCAGCAGATATTCAGCAGATAATCGATATATTGTTACAGTGCTTTAGCTTCAATAATATTATGTTAGCCAGTAATTTCCCGCTGTGTTTGTTCAGTAACAGTTATGCCAAGTTATGGCAGAGCTACAGCGAATTACAACTCACTAGAGCGCAAAAAAATGCTCTGATGCACGACAACGCCAAACGTATCTACTGTGTTTAGTTTTATTCTTTTATAAAATATATGCAGCTAAATTGTGTTTTGGCTGCCAAATACTGTTAATTTAGCGACGCTATTTTTCCCCTAATACAACTAGAGGCCTATCCTTTGAGCAATGACAAACCTTCGAATGAGACTATTGTAGCCGGCGGACTTGGCTTTATGGACGAGCAACATTTAGGGGTCATTCCCGGTATCTTTCCCAGTACCACTTATGAGCGCAGTGCTGATAATAGCTATGCCAACGGAAAAATTTATACCCGCGATCACAATCCTAACTACGAGCAGCCAGAGCAGGTATTAGCCGCTCTGGAAAAAGGCCAGAGCGCGATGCTTTTTTCCTCTGGAATGTCCGCAGCCACTTGTGTTTTTATGGCGCTGAAACCCGGAGACCATGCAGTAGTACCAAAAGTCATTTACTGGTCCTTTCGCAACTGGCTATTAAACTTTGCCAGCGACTGGGGTATAGAAACCACTTTTGTCGACAACGGTGATTTAGAAGCTTTAAAAGCAGCGGTAAGGCCAGGACAAACTAAGCTACTCTGGATAGAGACACCCGCTAACCCTACCTGGCAGATCGAGGACATCGCTGCATGGGCAGGAGTAGCCCACAGTATTGGTGCCCGGTTAGCGGTAGATAACACCATAGCCACCCCGATACTCTGCAACCCACTGGAGTTCGGCGCCGACATAGTGATGCACTCGGCGACCAAATATCTGAACGGCCATTCAGACGTTCTGGCAGGCGCACTGATCTGCAAAACAGCCGATCAACACTGGGATAAAATGCGTAGCATTCGCGCCTCGGGCGGCGCTGTACTAGGTCCTTTCGAAGCGTGGCTACTGATGCGCGGGATGCGCACACTGGCAGTGCGAGTCAAGCAGGCGTCGCACAATGCCTTGGCCTTTGCGCAAGCTATACAGCAGCTCCCACAAGTACAAGAAGTTCTCTATCCGGGTCTGGCAAGCTTCACAGGCCATGAGCTGGCAGCAAAGCAAATGTCTGGCGGCTTTGGCGGTATGCTCAGCATCAGAGTCAAAGGTGGGGCAGCGGCGGCCATTAAAGTAGCGGCCAATTTGCAGTTGATCAAACGGGCGACTTCTCTTGGAGGAGTAGAGAGTCTGGTAGAACATCGTGCCAGTGTTGAAGGGCCAGACACTCCCTGCCCCGAAGATCTACTGCGCATTTCGATCGGTATTGAACATGTCGATGATTTAATCGCTGATATGCAAAGGGCGTTAGAGATATAAGTCGGAAGTCGGAAGTCGGAAGTCGGAAGTCGGAAGTCGGAAGTCGGAAGTCGGAAGTCGGAAGTCGGAAGTCGGAAGTCGGAAGTCGGAAGTCGGAAGTCGGAA
>Ga0105359_10001144_pt1 | contig 22305 bp, 22 predicted proteins | sample GOMGulsemesocosm_6_FD_83659 | JGI IMG/M metagenome (GOLD analysis project Ga0105359, IMG submission 83659) | Methane-oxidizing microbial communities from mesocosms in the Gulf of Mexico - GOM8C Gulf of Mexico | ecosystem: Environmental > Aquatic > Marine > Cold seeps | place: Gulf of Mexico...
AGCCTTATCTTTTGGATCATGTTTAATAATGCATACCTTAAAACCATTATCTTGTAAAATATTAGATATTTTTACAATTATGGTGGTTTTTCCACTATTTGATGGACCAGTAAATGCGACAAGTAGTTTGTTATCTTTATTCTTCATAGGCGATTTTATCAAAATTAATGTTAATTTCAAATAAAAATTAGCATATATTTACGGATAGTTCTTTAAGGGAAATGATTAAAGTTAACTTCAATCTTTATAAAGTACTTTTACTGTAAACTGCAAAACTTTAACATCAAAATCAAATTATTACGGACCCTATATGAAAAAAATACTTTTGCCTATTTTCTTAATATTTCTATTAAATGCCTGTACATCATACAGAGCATTAAAACATTTTAATAAAGATATTGCCTACACTCAAGCCGTTATGTACAGTAAAAAAGCGGATATTGTTTATAATGATGAAGTTAAAACAATTTTTTACGCTACTTTTTTGAACAAAGCAGATGAAAAATACGATGACAATTATTATAACTTTGTTATTGGTATTTACTCACAAGAAGATAAATTAAGTGATTATGCTTTAACTTTAAACAATATTTCTTATGACAAAATAAAAGAAGTAAACAAAGATTCAAAATTATATGAAAACATATCTTTAAAAAATGCTTGGGCAAAATATTATTATGTTTCTTTTAAAAAAAATAAAAGTACTGCATCAATCCTTTTAGAATTACGAGATGAAAATTACAAAAAAGCTTCAATTTCATTTCTTAATTGAAGCTCTTGCATGTGTACTCACATTTCTTAACATTGACGCTACTGTGATTCTTTTTTTATTCTTGCTTGTATACACAATATAATTACTTAAAACTTTTTTAGCGTATTCTCTTGTTTCTAAGTAAGGTACTTTTTCCATACTTAAATAAGGCTCATACTGTCCATTTTTTATAAACAAACCTTTTCTAAACATAGATCTTGTAAATCCACTCCCTCCATTATACGCATAAGCAATTAACAAGGGATTCTTAAATACTCTTTCCAAATAGTTAAGGTGCTTATGGGCATAGAGAATGGATTTTTTTGCATTAAACATAGTGAAAATATCATAGTCTTCTTTTTTTTGTTTTGCTATAGCTTTTGACAAAAAAGGCATGATTTGCATCACGCCCATTGCATAGGCTGTTGAGATAGAAGAGGGGATAAACCTACTTTCTTGACGTGCAATTGCATTAATTAAATTTTGTCTTTTTAGAGGAAAATCTTTAATGATATTTTTATAGGGATTAATAAAATAATTCTGTGAATAATTCTCATGTCTGTTTTTAACATAAGCAAAATGAGCCAAATGTTTACTAGAAGAAAAAACTTTTTGATATTTAAAAAGCTTAGTATTATTCATTTTTTTGGTATCTCGTAATACTTTTATCCAAGCAAATTGATCTTCTTCATTAAATGTAGTAAGAGTATTTTTTTCTCTTTTTATAGAATAAACAATATTATTGAGCTTTTTTTGATAATAATCATGAGCAAAAAGCGTATAAAGATTAAAGGTATCAATCTTTAGTAAGTTTTTGATATATATCCTCTTATTACTTGCCATATATTTCCAAAACAATATTTTACTAAGCATTTTAGAAGACTTCGTTTTTTTGCCTGCTTGGGTTAAAAAAACCATTGCTTTTTTTCTTTTATCAAAAGATAGGGCATTGATAGCTAGAAAAAAATTATCTTGTGAAGAAAGTTTTGCACTATTGATATATAAAAGTGATTTTTGTGCTTTCTTCATTAAATTATTAGTAATAATTAATTTAAGGAAAGAAGAAAACCCTTTTTGATATTTAATTTTATCAAGGAATGTTTTAGAATAGGATAAATTAAGTTTATTAATTCTAAAAGTGGAAGAAACTCTTGAAAATAGCCAAACGAAATCTTTTGCACTTAGTTTAGAAGTAATCTTTTTAAAGTTTTTAGTGTTTAAAAGTTCAAGTTTTGAGGCATACTTTGGATACTTCTTTTTACTTTTTAAAATCACTGTCTTTCTTTGTTCAAACGTCAGTCTTGAAGCTTTATTAATGCTAAGCGCTTCTTTTATGCAAAAAGGTGAGCTCTTAACTAGGCTTGTCAAGGTTTTTTTCAAACAAGAAGTTTTTTGATTAATTTCAGGATTGTTATTGTGAGAAGAATAAGCGAAAAGAATTTTTTTATTTTTTACATGCACTAATTTAAAAGCTTCACTGGCATTGGAAGAAGAGATATTTGTTTGTTTTAAGTATTGCCAAATGTAAAAATCTCTGGCGTAAGTCTTTGGTTTACTTTTAAGCCATGATAGTGTAATGTCTTTTGAATACAAAGAAAGATTCAAAAAAACAAAAACTAAAAACAGCTTAAAAACCATTTTACATTCCTATGAAGATTCTAGAAAGAAAGGTTTCAAGAAATATCAATGCAAAGATAACAATTATAGGTGCTAAATCCATGCCTCCAAAAACAGTAGGAACAAACCTTTTTATAAATGCATAAGCAGGTTCTGTAAGCCTACTTAACATTTGAACTATTGGGTTATAAGGATCGGGCTTAACCCAAGACAATAAAGATGAGATAATAATTATCCACTTATAAAGTGTAATAATCCCAATAATAACAATAAAAGTTGATTGTAGTAAAGCATCTATCATTTTATAATTTCTCCTAAATAATTTTTGATTAGTGGGTAGATTTTAGATATTTCAGGACCTGTACTCTCACCTGTAAGAAGAAATAGCAAAGGAGTTCTTAAAATATTTTCACTTAATGACGTTTTAGTAATTATATATTCTGTAAAGGCAGTATAATCATCAAAATAGGGTGCTTTTATCAAGCATTCTTTTAAGAGTTTAAACTCATCTTCAAAACCTTCGCATGTACTTTTAGAGGAAAAAATAGTTTTTAACTTGTTTTTCAATTCTTTTACAGTGCTTATTTCATCTAAATAAAGTTTTGAAAGTTTTCCTATATTTTCATCTGCAAAACCTATGATTTTTGATAATCTTAAATCATCAAGGTTTGCTAAGTGTGCTTTGTTAATAAGACGTAATTTATTTATATCAAATACTGCAGTTTTTTTCGATATTTTTTTAATATCAAGCCATTCAATAGCTTCTTCAAGTGAAAAAATCTCTTTTGGCGTTTCACAAGAAAGAAGTACTAAATAATTTGCAATTGCAGAGGGTAAAAACCCTTCTGCTACTAAATATGAAATAGAAAGTTCTGCATCATCAAAAGAGATACTTTCATTTGTACTTGCATTTAAAATAGTAGGTAAATGAATATAAGAAATTTCTTTCTCATAGGATAGGGCATGCCTCATACTAATTTGATTAACCGTATCTAAGAAATGATTTTCTTCTCTAATAACAGTAGAAATATCATACAACATATCATCAACAGCACAAGCATAGGTATCTGTAGCTGTTTTATCATGTTTTAAAATAATAGAAGAATTAATATCACAAGCTTTGTAGGTAAAATTTCCTTTTAGTTCATCTTTAAAAGAAATATCTTTTTTAGGTGCTTTAATTCGTACTGTAAAAGCAGCATTGCAGTTAAAAACTGTTTCTTCTGATAATGTGGCGCAAAAACCATCATATAAATAAGGTTTGCAAGCACTTTTTGCTTCGTCTTTTAATTCTTGTAATTTATCATCTGAACAAAAACAAGAAAAAGCTTCTTTCTTGGTTAATAATTGCATGGCCATACGCTGATGGTATTTTAAATTTTCACTTTGATAAACTATTTGTGAATATTCAATAGAAAAAAGACTTAATAATTGAAGAATCTCTTTGTCTTTACCTTCAATATTGATTTCTTTATTTGTATCATCAATTCTAATTAATAAATCTTCGTTTTTTTGTTTTGAAACAATATAGTTAAATATAGCTACTCTCAAGTTTCCAATATTCATGTCACCTTTTGGACTAGTGGCAAATCTTAACAATATAATCCTTTAATTTTTACTTTTAAAATAATATCTAAATACAACTAAAATATTAATCGTATTTAGAACTTTCCTAGGAAGAAAAAAACAAAATCCTTAAGAGTTTTGTTTTTCTTTTTGAGTAACAATAGAGAAGAAAAGTTTTTTAATCTCTTTGTGTTTTTTAATATAAGTATTCAAGTTATCTAAGCTTAAGTTTTCAATAAGTTCCAGCTCTTTTTTTGAATAATCTTGATCTAAACCTTTGTAATATAGATGAAAAGAACGAGAAAGTCTTTGTGAAAGTGTTTCTACTCTTAAAGGTTCACTACCACTTAAAAAGTTCTTAGCAGCTTCTAGTTCTTCTTTAGTAACACCTTTTTTTACAAACTCATCTACAATAGAAACAACCAAATTTTTTGCTTCTTTTGCATTGTTTGTTTTTGTTTGCAAATATCCAGAGAAATAAGCATGGGATTGATTAATAGCTATATGTCCATATGCACTGTAGGCAAGGCCCCGTTTAACTCTAATTTCTTCCATAAGTCTGGAACCAAAACCAGAACCGCCCAAAATAAAGGAAGCTACTTTTGCCATATAATTATTTTCATCATCAAACTTAGCATTAAAAGCAGATCCAAAATAAATATAGGCTTGTTTTGTTTCTTTATACAGTGTTTGTTTTTTAACTTTTGAAACAACCTCTATATGTTCTAATTTGCTATTTGTTTTTTTACTTAATTCTTTTAAAATAGATAGCATATCTTTTTTTATGTCTTCCAATGGAATATCTCCACCGACAACAATTATTAAATTTTCTAGAGAAAAAGCATCTTTAATAAACTTTTTAACATCTTCTATTTTAATAGACTTAATACTTTCACTCGTACCTGCACTTGGATTTTCTAATACTGTATTTTTAAACATTAGTTTATTTAGTTCAACACTTGCTGTATAATCAAAATCATTTTCTTTTGATTTTAAAGCTCCGATTTGTAAAGTTTTTACTTTATTTAAAACCTTATCTGAATAATTAGGGTCTTTAAGTAAAGAACTTAAAAAATAAAGTGCTTCTTTATATTCAGATTTTAAAGAGCCAAGTTCAATAACAAGTGTTTCAAAACCAGGACTTACCTGTAAAGAAATAGCTTTATTTTCTAAATCTTCAAAAAATTTAACACTTCCTTTGCTTTTTGTACCCTCATTTAGTATCTTTGAAGAGATACTAGCAAGGCCAGCAATAGTATTTTTAATTGCACCTGAGTTTTTAAAAACCAATTGCAGATTAAAAGTTGGCAAAACATCTTTTTCATAGATAATTGGTATTTGTATATTTTTGTATTCTATATGTTCAATCGTTGAACTCATTAATATTCCTTTGATAAATAAACACGCAAACAGATATTTTTTCATTTCTTAATAAAATCGTTCCAGTGTTTTATAGGCCGTATTTCTTTTTGCAGGTTTTTCACCAATATCATTGATTAGTTCAATCATATCCTCTTGATTCATGCAATTACTAGCACCTGCAGCTGCAACCACGTTTTCTTCCATCATAGTACTACCTAAATCGTTTGCACCAAACTTTAATGCCATTTGTCCTATGTATGAGCCTTGAGTTACCCAAGAGCTTTGTAAATTATCAAAATTGTCTAAATAAAGTCGTGCAACAGCTAATAGTCTTAAATACCTGTTTGAACTTTGAGGTTTAATATCTGGTAACTCTTCTGCTAATTTAGTATTTTGATTTTGGTAAGACCACATAATAAAAGCTCTAAAACCACCTGTCTCATCTTGTAATTCTCTCAACATTTCCCAGTGTTCAATGATTTCTTCATCGGTTTCAACGGTACCATACATCATAGTAGCTGTTGTTTTCATACCAATTGAGTGAGCTAATCTGTGCACCTCAATCCATTTTTTAGAGTCCATTTTCTTAGGAGCAATAATATCTCTTACTCGATCACTTAAAATTTCAGCCCCAGCCCCTGGAATTGAACTTAAACCTTTTTTTTGTAAACGTTTTAAAACTTCTAAAATAGTGATCTTTGAAACCTTTGCAATATAAACGATTTCTATTGCTGAAAAAGAATGCAAAGTGATTTGAGGAAACTTAGTATGAATATGAGAAACAAGTTCTTCATAATACTCAATTTTTAATTTAGGATGAACACCACCTTGCATTAAGATTTGAGTACCACCAATTTCTAATAGTTCTTCAATTTTCTCATCAATTTGCGAGAATTTTAAGACATAAGAATCTTCATCTTTCCCATGCCTATAAAAAGCACAAAACTTACAATCAACCCAACATACATTGGTGTAGTTGATATTTCTATCAACTACAAAAGTAGTAACACCTAAAGGATGTTTTTCTAATTTTTTAGCACTTGCCATTTCACCTAATTCAAGAAGAGGTGTATCTTGTATTAGTGTTAATGCCTGCGTATTTGTTAATCTTTTTTTTATATTAATACTCATATTATGCCTTAAAAATTTGTTCCCAATGAAAATTCAAAGCTTGATGTATTATCCCCAGCTTCTGCATCTATTGCTTTAGAGAAAATAAACTGTAATGGTCCAACAGGTGAAATCCACTCAACTAAAGCACCCGTACCCGAACGTTTAATTTCAGAGAAACTGTCTTTTCCTATCATTCCATAGTCATAAAAAAGTCCCCATCTCATTTTAGCACTTTCAATTAAAGGAAAACTAAGTTCAACGGCATTGGTGAATGTTCTTTTATACGGATCATCACTGTCGCTGTCTTCAGGGCCAAAAGCATAAGATTCAAATCCTCTTAAAGAGCTAGGCCCTCCAAGATAAAATGATTGTCCTTCTGTAATAAATCCCTTATTAAATAAAACTCCAACTTTTGTTTTATATCTAAAAATTGCATCATAATCTATAATATCTCTAAACCCATAAAAGTACTTTAAATAAGTAACAGCTTTATGAAATTTAGCATCTCCACCGATTCCAGCAACTTCGTAGGAAGCTCCAGATTTAAACCCTTCTCTTGGAACATAATAATCATCTGTGTTATCATATGAGAGATAAGGAGTAAAAGAAGAGATATTGTAATCTTGGTCTTTCTTTTTATCAGCTTCTGTTCCTGTATAAGCAGTTTTATAATCATATTTTTCATATACCATTTCAAATTTATATTTTAAACCTGCATACATATGTCTAAAAAAGCTTTTCCCAAAACCTAAAGAAATACCTCTTGTTTCTGTTTCTAAATCATAATTAGTATAATCATATTCTCTTTCATTATTATAAACTTTAACTTCTCCATTGTATTTACTGTCATTAATGGCTGGATTTTTTAAAGAAACAGTATAATTATTTTTCTTCTTGGATAAATCAACTGAAAAACCTAAACTAAGGCCAGAACCAAAGATATTCTTATCTGAAACTGAAGCATTAATTAATATTCCATCATAAGAACCATATCCACCACCTAAGGTTAAACTTCCAGTAGATGCTTCTTGCACTTCTACTAGTAAATTCATTTTGGTATCAGAAATTCTTTGTTCTTTTATTTCCACATTTTCAAAAAAAGAAGAACGTCCCAGTTTATTCTTAGAATCTTTTAAATCTGTTAAATTATATAAATCTCCTGGCGCTAAATAAACATTTCTTCTTACAACTCTATCAAGTGTTCTTGTATTACCTGAGATAATTACATCATTGATATAAACTTTTTTTCCAGGAATAACATTAAAAACAATACTTACATTTTTGTTTTTAATGTCTTTTTTTAAGTCATACTTTACTTGTGTAAATGCATAACCTAAGTTTGCAATTTTTGTTTTAATAGCATCTACATCTTTTCTTAATTTATTAATATCAAAAATATCATCTTTTTCTAATCTTAATACATCATAAAGTTCTTGTTCTTTTATAATCGAAGAATTTACATAAATTTTAATATCATTTGTTGTGTACTGAATTCCTTCACTTATATTAAAATCAAGTTGTGCTGCATTTGAAGCAAAATCAATAGTCATAAAAGGATCTTTTACTTTAGCATCTAAAAAACCATGTTGATAATATAAATCATTGATTCTTCTGCTCTCATAAGACATTTGATCCAGCTTTAACTCCCCAGAGTTTTGACCAAACCACCAAGACATAAATTCTTCTTCTTTATTGGCAGTAACATCATCAAAATCACTTTGTTCAAGATACTTAGCGCCTATATAAGAAGCTTTTTTAATAAGTATTTCATCCCCTTTATTAACATTAAATGTTAAAGCCAAAGAGTCCTCATTTAAAACTTCTTTATCTATTTCAACAACAGAGTTTATATATCCTTCTTTTTGAAGTTCATTAAGCAAAGATTCTTTTGCTTTTTCAACTCTTTCTTTTGTATACATAGAACCTTTTCTTATACCCATGTTTGCATATAATAATTCCAATTCACCTTCTGCTGTTTTATATCCTTTAATAACGATATTTGCAATGGAAGGTTTTTCAGTAAAAATAAATTCAATTTGTCCATTGTTGTTAAATACCTGTATATCTTCAAAATAATTAAAAGCATAAAACTTTTTTAAAGAATCATTGATATCTTTATCGCTAAAGTTTTTGCCAGGCTTTAGAAGAATGGTCTCATTAGCAATTTTTGGTGATATTCTTGATAAATTTTTATATGAAATTGACTTAACTGTTTGAGCACTTAAAAGTGTTGCTGTAGCTATTGATAATAATAGAAAACTTTTTTTCACTTTAATCCTTAATTTTGTTATAAAATAAAGCAATTAATATAGCAAAATAAAGTTTATAGATAGATTTAATAAGATATAATAATTCTCATTTTTATAAATAAATAATTGATAAAGAAAAGGATTTATGTGAATATTGGAATAATTGGACTGGGCCTAATGGGAGGATCCATTGCAAAAGCACTTAAAAAATATAATATTGCCAAAAAAGTTTATGGTTATGCCCACAATGAGAAAACAAAAAAAGAAATAATAGCACTAAACTTAGTAGATGATTTATTAAATATAGAAGAATTAAAAGAAAAATCAGATGTTATTATTTTAGCAATTCCTGTTGATTCAATTATAAAAATGATGCCCTTATTAGAAGGAATTTCAAAAAATACAACTATTATAGATATGGGTTCAACAAAAGAAATTATCACAAAGAATATTCCTGCCTCAATTAGAGAGAACTTTGTAGCAGCACACCCTATGACAGGAAATGAGAAAAATGGTCCAAGTGCAGCTATGCACGATTTATATGAAGGTAAAACAATTGTTTTTTGTGATTTAGAAAAAAACTCAAATACACACGTAAATAAAGCCTTTAAAATTTTTCAAGCCATTGGTATGAGAATTATTCTAATGGATGCAAAAGAACATGATGTACATGCTTGTTTTATGTCGCATTTACCCCATCTTATATCTTTTTCTCTAGCAAATACAGTTATGTCAAAAGAAGATCCAAAATCAATAATTGCTTTAGCAGCTGGTGGATTTAAAGATATGAGTCGTATTGCTAAATCATCACCTGATATGTGGACAGATATTTTCAGACAAAATAAAGAGAATTTACTAGAATCAATTGATATGTTCGAGCTTCATATGGAAAAAGTCAAACAAATGATTAAAAATGATGAGTATGATGATGTAAAAGATTGGATGATAAAAGCCAATACCTTACATGAAATACTTTAGTTAGTTAATTTGCACTTCTTAGTGCTTCAAACACTTTAATGGCTTGAAAGTGCTCTTTGACGTCATGCGTTCGTACAATACTTGCACCATTACGTATGGCTTCTAAGTGAATACTTAAAGTACCTGGAAGCCTGTCTTTAATTTCTGTAGGCACAATATCATTTATCATTGATTTTCTACTTGCTGCAATTAATATTTCATAGGGGAAATTTGAAAATTGTTTTAAGTTGTTAATTAAGGCAATATTATGCTCTAATGTTTTTCCAAAACCAATGCCTACATCTAATATCAAATCACTAATCCCAAATTTTTTTGCTTTTTGAATTCTTTCTTTAAAAAAAGTCTCAATATCGTTTGTAACATTCTTGTATTCTGGTTTAATTTGCATGGTCGAAGGAGAGTTTTGCATATGCATTAATACAACGGTTGCCTCATAAGAGGCAGCTAAAGCACAAACATCATCGTTTTTTAAAGCTGTTATATCATTAATAATAGTAAATCCAGCATCTAGGGCATATTTTAATACCAAAGGAGTATAAGAATCAAGAGAAAAATCCACTAAATCATATAACTTTTGTGTTTTAATCAAAGAAATAAGCTCTTTTAATCTAAGAAACTCTTCTTCTTTTGAGACTATTTTTGCACCAGGCCTTGAAGAAACAGCACCAATATCAATAATATTGGCACCTTCATTAATCATATTGTGAATTTTCTCAACGGCTCTTATTCCATTAAATCTAGAATCAGTAAAAAAAGAGTCTTCATTGGCATTAATAATGCCCATTATTCTTGTTTTTTTATACATTAGCTAAGTTTTCTTTGAACCAGAGTTAACAATAAAGTGGTAATTATAGAAATAGGCCGAGAATTTAGTTCCAATAATTTAAGTGCTTTTGAAAATATTTCCAGCTCTTTTGAAGAAAGAAGTATTTTTTGTTTTTGTAATTGAAATAAAACATCTTCAACAAGTATTTTTGCATCATTTTTCGTTATTTTTTGCTCTTTTTTTAAAAAAGAATAAACCGTTTTTAAATCTAAACTTAAAACATTTAGTTTGCATTCTTCTCTTTTTACACTTTTTTTAAGAAATTTATGAGGCATTCTTGAAAGAATGGTTGGTAATAAAGAAGATTTTGATGTTGTAAGTATAATAAATACTATATTTCTAGGCGGTTCTTCTAAAATTTTGAGTAGGGCATTTTGTGCTTCTTTTCTAAAAGTATTTCCACATAAAATAATTGTTTTTTTTTCATTACTTGCAATATACGCTTCTTTAATAACCAAATTAGCTTGTTGCAATAAAAATTCATCTTTTTCTGTATTTCTAATAACACGCGTATTGTGTTTAGATAAAGAAGAAGATATCCTTTCTAACATTTGTTCGATATCATTAACAATATATATAAAAGAAGAATCAACAATCATTTTAGTCCTTAATTTTCTACATTTACTTGGGCAAATAAGGTAGCAGAAATAGTTTTGTTATACAAGCGAAACATTTGTAAAAGTTTCATGTCCAAGGCTTCATCTGAGCTTCTTAAATTAAAAGCATCTTGTTGTTCATCATCAAATAACCATAAAAATGAGTTCTTTGAAATTTTTGGAATAATGGCTTTTGAATCTTGCCCACGTCCTATATACCAAAAACAATAGCCATTAGGAAAAGAAATATTTAACATATCTTTAATATAAGAAATATCATCTTCGTTTTTTACTTGCTCTAATTTTGAGTAAAAAGATTTAAAATCATAAAAGGGTAAATAAGGTCTGTGTAATGTTTTATGATTTATATTGCCTAAACAATAATTTAAAAACCATTCTCTATCACTGTCAGTAATAACAATAACAGAATAACCCTTATCCAATATATTTACAATTGATTTAGATACCAAAGGAGTCCAATCAAATTTTCGTTCCTCCAGCCAAGGTGCTAAAAGTTTGTCTTCTCTTATGGTATCAACTGTCCAATTTATAAATTCTTGCACTCTTATTTGTCCAAGTTGTAAACGTCATGTAATGCACGAACCGCTAGCTCTGCATATTTTTCACTAACAATCATGGAAACTTTAATTTCTGAGGTAGAAATAATTCTGATATTAATATTTTCTTTAGCCATTGCAGAGAAAGCTTTTGCCGCAACACCAGTATGTGATTTCATACCAACACCTACAACAGATACTTTACATACATCTTCATTGTAGTCAATATTCTCAACATCGTCTTCAAATATCTTCATTACACCTTCACATGTTTCTAAGTCATTTGTTGGAATAGTAAAATCAAGATCAGTTCTTCCATCAACTGCTACGGTTTGAACAATCATATCAACATTAATATCAGCACTAGCAAGTGCTGTAAAAATAGTAGCAGCAATACCAGGAATATCTCTTACTTTATACATTCCTACTCTTATTTGATTTTTATCTAGTGCTATTCCACTTACTAAGGGTTTTTCCATAATATTTTCTTCCTTTGTTATTAAGGTTCCTTCAACTTCTGGAGTAAAAGAACTTCTTGATACTAAATTTACATTTAATTTTTTTGCCATTTCAACTGATCTATTTTGTAAAACTTTTGCGCCCAAAGACGCAAGTTCTAACATTTCATCATAAGAAATCATATCTAGCTTTTTTGCTTTTGGCTCAATTCTAGGATCAGTTGTATAAATACCATCTACATCTGTATATATCTCACAAACGTCTGCTTTAATAGCTCCTGCAATTGCAACAGCGCTTAAATCGCTCCCACCTCGTCCTAATGTAGAGATACGACCGTCTTTAGTTACCCCTTGAAAACCAGCAACAATTACAACTTTCCCATCTTTAATCGCTTTGCTCATATTTTGCGTATCAATATGTTCTATTCGCGCTTTTGTATGTGAATTATCAGTAACAATTCCAGCTTCTCTACCGCTCATCGATGTAGCTAGATATCCTTGTTCATTTAGAGCAATTGACAACAATGCTGACGTCACTCTCTCACCTGAGCTTAAAAGCATATCTAATTCATGAGAAGCAGGTTTTTTTGCAAATGTATTGGCATATTCAATTAATTTATTCGTTTCCCCGCTCATTGCTGAAACTACAGCAATAACATCATGACCTTCATTTTTTATTTTTTTAATAATTTCTGTAACATTTTGTATTCGGTCCAGTGTTCCAACACTTGTTCCACCAAATTTTAGTACTTTTAACATAAAATCTTCCCTTTTTTAAATATAACCTTTTTCTTTAAAGTATTTTAAAACTTCCGTATATACAGTACGTTTAAATACACTTATATGTTCATCTATGCTTGAGCTTTCTACAAATTTAAATTCATTAAATTCTGGCACTTCTGTATTAATATTAATTTTAGCATTCTTATTTAATTTAACCAAATAATATTTTTGTATTTGTCCATCATAAGGTTTCATTTTTAATGCAATAGCATTTGGAAAATCATAAGAAATCCAAGAAGGATGTTCTGCAATAATTTCTATATCAGAAGTTCCTATTTCTTCTTCAAGCTCTCTATACAAAGCCTGTGTAGGTGTTTCACCTTCATCAATTCCACCTTGTGGAAATTGCCAAGCATCTTTTATATCACGTCTTGATGCAATAAAGATTTCACATTTATTTGGATAGTTTTCACTCAATATTACAGCAGCTACATTTTTTCTATAGTTTTTTGTTTTAATTAATTGATTACTTTTATCTATCATAAATCTACTTTTCCTTATAATTAGCGCGAAATTATATTAAAATTAGGATTAAGAATTGCTTTTATACATACATATCCCCTTTTGTGACAGTAAATGTTACTATTGTGCATTTAACTCTTATGTCGATAAATTTAAGCTAAAAGTAGCTTATATGAAGGCTTTAGAAAAACAATTAGCCCATGACATAGATTTGTACATAAAAAATACGGATAAAAAAATTGAAACCGTATTCATAGGAGGAGGAACACCTTCTTGCGTTGAGGCATCTTTATATGAGAACGTATTTAAAATCATTAGACCTTATTTAATAAAAGACATAGAAATTACGACAGAAGCAAATCCCAACTCTGCAACAAAACTCTGGCAAGAAGGGATGAAAGCACATGGAGTAAATAGAATCTCTTTTGGGGTTCAAAGTTTTAAGGATCACAAGCTAAAAGCCTTAGGACGTGCGCATAAGTCTATATCTGCTATAAGTGCTATACAAAATGCATCTTGTATAGGATTTAAAGGTATTAACTGCGATATAATATATGGAGTTAAAGGGGACACTTTTGAATCAATTAAAGAGGATTTAGATGTAGTAAGAACCTTGCCAATTACTCATTTAAGTGCGTACAGTTTAATCATTGAAGAAGGTACAAAATTTTATAAAAAATCCTATATGAAAATAGATGATGAAGAGCTTTCGTATCAAATATTTGATGAAATAAAAAGTATGGGTTTAGAACAATATGAAATATCAAATTTTTCAATTAATGACGAAAGTAAGTCTTCTCATAATTTTGGATATTGGCAACATAAAGAATATTTAGGAGTAGGAACAGGTGCAGTTGGCTATATTAATAAACAAAGACTTTACCCCCTTAAAGATATTGAGAAGTATATAGAAACTCCTTTATTTAAAGATGTAGAAATTTTAAGTGATGAAGACATAAAAACAGAGAAAATTCTTTTGGGTTTAAGATCACAAGTAGGTATAAATAAAACCTTATTAAATAAAGAAGAATTAAAACGAGCAGAATTTTTAATAAGTGAAAATAAATTGAGTGAAAAAGATGACATTATATACAACAGCAACTATTTATTAAGTGATGAAGTGGTTCTGTATATATTAGATTAAAAAAACCCATATTTAATAAGCTCAAAATAAAAAAAGATATAATATGTTTTCAAAAGAAAACTTTTGAAAAAAGGCAATAATCTATGACAATAAAGAATACAGTAAAAGAATATTCAAAACATTTAATTAATATTACTCATATACCAGCAAAAGAAGTTGAAATCTTAATACTTCATCTTCTTCGTAAAAATATTATTTGGTTACATTTAAATTATAATGAAGAGTTTACAAAAGAAAACGCATTAAAAGAATTAGTAGAAAAAAGAAAAAAGAATTTTCCTCTTGAATACCTTACTTGCAAAGCATCTTTTTATGGAGAACAGTTTCATGTGCAAGAGGGTGTTTTAATACCAAGACCTGAAACAGAAATATTAATTGAGAAAGTTCTTCCTCTTTTAGAAAAATTAGCTCATCCAAAAATAATAGAAATAGGTGTAGGCTCTGGAATAATTTCAGTTATGTTAGCACGCTTAATTCCAAATATTACTATTATTGCAGTAGATATTAATGACAAAGCTCTAGAACTTGCAAAAAAGAATGCTTTGTATCATGAGGTTTCTCATAAAATAACATTTTTACACTCAAATTTGTTTGAAAATATAAAAGAAGATAAATACGATATGGTGGTTTCAAATCCTCCTTATATCAAAAATAACTTTGATTTAGAAAAAAATGTAAGATATGAGCCTTCTAATGCTTTATTTGGAGGAGAAGAGGGAGATGAACTTCTTAAAAAGATAATATTAGAAACAAAGAATCGAAATATTGATTATTTAGCTTGTGAAATGGGTTATGATCAAGAAAAACCCTTAAGAAGCTTTATAAACAATTTTGAATATAAAAAATTAGAATTTTACAAAGATTACGAAAACTTTGATCGAGGTTTTACTCTTTCATTTAAAAAATAAAAAAACAAGGATATACATGTTTAAAGAATTTAATTTAGATAATTTAGAAAACTCAAAAGATTCATTGGAAAAATATATAGAAGAATCAAAAAATAAGATTGCAGGACTTTTAGAAATAAAGAATAAAGATTATAACAATTTTGTAAAACCATATCAAGAAGTAGGGGAGAACTTAAATGAATTTATTACACCTATCTTTCATATTGACTCTGTTAAGAATTCAGAGTTAACACAAAAAGTTTACGAAGAATGTCTTCCTCTTATTTCAATTTATGAAACGGAGTTAAGTCAAGATGACAATATTTATAGAGCTATAAAAGATATACAGGATAAGTATAAAACCTCTTTAAATGATATACAAAATAAAGTTCTTGAAAATGAAATAAAAGATTTCAAATTAAGTGGTTCTCATTTAAATCAAGAAAAGAAAGACATATTAAAAGATTTAAATTTAAAGCTTTCTACTCTTTCTCAAAAGTTTTCTCAAAACTTACTCGATGCAACAAATGCTTATGAATTAATTATTGAAGAAGAAGATGCCGTAAAAGAAATTCCTAAATCTGATTTAGAATTGGCACGTTTTGAAGAAGAAGGAAAAACAAAATATAAATTCACCTTGCAAATGCCTTCTTATATTGCATATATTACCTATGGAACATCAAGAGTTTATAGAGAAGAAATATATAAAGCCTATTGTACAAGAGCACCACAAAATGCAAAAATAATAGAAGAAATTCTAAAACTAAAAAATGAGAAAGTTAATATTCTTGGTTTTTCATCTTATTCGCAGTATTCATTAATGAGTAAAATGGCAAGAAGTGAAGATGAAGTAATTTTATTTTTAGAAGAACTTGGTGAAAAAGCAAAAGATTCTGCCTCAAAAGAATTAGATGAAATAAGAGAACTTGCTCTAAGAGATGGTTTAAAAGATATACAAACATATGATCTTGCTTATTATTCGGAAATCTTAAAAAAAGAAAAGTATGATATTGATGAAGAATTCTACAGACCGTACTTTGAGCAAGACTCTGTTTTAAAAGGCTTTTTTAACTTTTTAAACAAACTTTTTGAAGTAGAATTCAAAGAAGTGAATGAAAAAGCCTGGGATGACAAAGTAAAAGTTTATGACTTATATGAAAATAATGTATTATCTTCTCGTATATACATAGATTTAGAAGCAAGGAGTGATAAAAGAGGGGGTGCGTGGATGAATAATTGGCATACTCACTATATTGATGCTAAAGGTAATAAACACCTTCCTACTGCTTATATCGTTTGTAATTTTCCTTCTTCTAGCGAAACTACAAAATCTCTTTTAAGACACAGCGATGTTGTAACCTTGTTTCATGAAATGGGACATGCATTACATCACCTACTATCACGTGTTGAAGAACCTTATGTATCAGGCATATCGGGGGTTACTTGGGATACAGTAGAGTTTCCTTCTCAATTTTTGGAATACTTTTCTTACGATAAAGAAGTCCTAAAACTTTTTGCTTTTCATCATGAAACAAAAGAAGTTTTAAGCGATGAAGCCATTGATAAAATTATAAAAGCTAAAAACTTCCAAAGCTCACTTGCTACTATTAGACAAGTTGAGTTTGCATTATTTGATTTTAAGATGTATCAAGAAGCTGGTTTAAGTGAGCAAGAAACACAGAATTTATTAGATTCTTTAAGAAAAAAATATTCTACTTTACTGCCTCCTTCATACAATAAGTTTCAAAATGGTTTTGCCCATATTTTTGCAGGTGGTTATTCAGCTGGTTATTATTCATATAAATGGGCAGAAGTTTTAAGTGCAGATGCTTTTTATATGTTTATTGATTCTAATAAAATACTCAATAAAGAACTTGCATTAAAATACAAGGAAAATATTTTACAAAAGGGAGGCTCAATTGATATGGACAAACTATTTTTTAATTTAACAAATAGGGCTCCAAATGTTGATTCTCTTTTAAAAATTGATGGTATTATTAGTTAAATTTTGCAATAATACATCTTTATATATATAACAAGGATTTTTAATGAATAACTCAGAAACAATAGCAAAATTAAGCGATGCTTTAAACACACTAATAGGTGCCTATGAAGATTTACAAAATGAGAATAACTCACTTAAAGATACAATTGAAGAACTTGAAGATGCAAAAAATGAGCTAGAAAGTAATATTAATAATTTAAAAGAAGATAAAGTAAGTTTAGAAGATAATTTAGACAACATTCAAGACAATAACCAAAAAGAGAATACAAATATCAATTCTATGCTTGGAAAAATACAAAACCTACTTGGAAATAAGCAAGTAGGGGATGTAGTAAAAATGGAAACCCCTTCTTTTCAAGAAGAAAAAAATGATTTTGCTTTAAATACTGAAAATATTTTTGATGCTGTTGAGAAAATAGAAGAAAAAATAGAAATAGAAGAAATAAATAAGCAAGAAATTGACAAAAAAGAAATAATTGACGAGAAAATAAATAATATTGCAATAAATGTAAACAATAATACCCCTATAAATAATGAACAAAAAAAGCAAGATGATGGAAAACTCGACCTTAATAGAATGGCCTCATTATTAAATGGTTTTAAATAGTTAATGTTAACCCAAATAAATAAAACACTTTTATTTACTACTTTTGGGGTTGAAGATTTTAATTCTTTGGAACAAAGTGTTGATAATATGGCACCTTCACTTGCTGAGTATTATTTAGCTGACCTATGTTCTTTTAATGAGAATAATTATTTAAATAAAAAAGACATAGAGAAGAGTTTTTCTTTTGGTGAATATACCTTGTACTTAGACTATAATGAAGATATTTACCTTGAGACAGATTTAAACCAAGAGGAAACAGCAAGTCTTTGGTAGAAGATTTTATTACTATTCGTTATAAAGTAATGAAAGTTATTTTACTGTGAAAATTTATGTTTTCATCAATTAGAATTAAAGAGCAGACGAAAGGTAGACAATGAGATATGAAATAGATTTTTTAAACACTTTTGATAAAACCTTCCTTTTTTGGATACAAAACTTCATACGTTCTAAATTAACTACCTTATCAAACAGACAAGTTAGTAACAAAGATATTTTTCAAGAAATACTACAAGCCTTAAGCAAAGAGTTAAATACTATGGAAGAATTAAAGACTCTAGCTAAAAAAGCAAGAAGTATTGGATTAATTGGAATCAATACGTATATTAACCCCGTTGAAAAACTTTATTATGAATTTACTAAATTAGGCTTTGCTTCTATGAAAGAAATTGATGAAGAATTTATTATTGATTTTTTAGCTGTTCATACTTCTTCATTATCTGATGCCAGTAAAAAAAACTACCGTATGGCTATTATTGCTTTATTTAAATATATAGACAAACAAAATCAAGATAAAAATGAAAACTCTTATGTTTATAATATTGAACTCAAAAATTGGGCAGGTTTAGGAGGGGCACGAGGATCAAAACTTCCTACTTTTATGCACGATGAAGAGATAAAACGCTTTCTAGAGGCTGTAGAAACAACTCCTTTTAAGCCCTATTCTCTTGCAAAAAACAGATTATTGATAAAAATCATTTTATACACTGGTATGAGAGTATCTGAAGCGCTTGGAATTAAAAGAAAAGATATGTATTTAGAAAATGAATATTATGTAATTAAAATTTCAGGAAAAGGAAATAAACAAAGAATTGCAATGATTCATCAAAAATACATACAAAAAGACTTGAATGAATACCAAGAATATCAAGATGATTCTGCTTTACTTTTTATTTCAAGAACAGGAAAAAGTTTGACACAGCCCTATGTTTCATATATTATGGATAAAATACTTTTACAAGCAGGTATTAGAAAAGATAAAAATGGGGCACATATGTTAAGGCATACCTTTGCTACACGTTTATATAAAAAAAATAAAGATTTAATTTTAGTACAAGAAGCGCTTGGGCACGCAGATTTAAATACCTCAAGAATTTATACCCACTTTGATCAAGACAGATTAAAAGCAGCAACGTCTGTTATGGATGATTTATAAGAATTATTTTTTTTTTGAAAAATCCATAATATTTTTTGCAATATCGTCTAAATGAACAATATCTTTTACCGCTCCACTTGCAATCGCTTTTGCAGGCATTCCAAAAACTACGCATGATTCTTCATTTTGTGCAAGCGTATAAATCCCATTATCATGCATTTCTTTCATAGCAATTGACCCATCATCTCCCATACCAGTCATCATTATAGCCATGGCACTTGACCCTACTTCATTATTAATTGAGCGAAACATAACATTTACACTTGGTTTATGAAAAGAGACTTTTTTTGTATCTAAAAGCTCAACAACATATGCCTTGTTTATTTTTTTAATTGTCATATGCATATTACCAGGAGCCAAATAGGCATGGCCATTTTTTAGAACCATTCCGTTTTTTGCTTCTCTTACATTAACTAAAGAATTATCATTTAATCTATGTGCGAATGAGTTTGAAAAACCATAAGGTATATGTTGTGTCATTACAATAGGGGGCAGGTCTGCACTTAATTTAGAAAAAACTTGCAAGAGTGAGTCTACTCCACCTGTTGAACTTCCAATTGCAATAACTTTAGAACCTGGGAATAAAGCAGGCTTGCTTTTAATTACTTCATCGGGATGCACTTTATAAGTGGGTTCTATGGTTTTAACCGCTCTGCTTCCTTTTGGTTTTTTTAAGGTATATCTTTTTAGTAAAAAAGTAAGATTTAAAAGTGTTTCTTTAATATTTTTTTGGAAAGTATCTAAAGATTCCCCAGGACTTGGTTTAGGAATAAAGCCAACAGCCCCATCATCGAAAATATCATTCCCTCGTTCACTTTCACTAGAAATAACAACAGCTGGCATAGCATGAAGCCGCATTAAGTTACGTAAAAAAACTGCTCCATCCATTTTTGGCATATTAAGATCAATTGTAACCAAATCAGGTTCATATTGTTTAATTTTATCTCTGGCCTCAAAAGCATCATCAGCTGAAGAAACGACCTCAAATTCATCAATTGCGTTAATCATATCTTCTAACATTATTCTCATTGACTTAGAGTCGTCAACAACTAAAACAGTATACATTTACACTCCTAAAATAATTCTATTTCCATTTCAGGTTCAGCAGTATCTGCTCCAAATAAATCAACCCCATTTGCATATTCTTTAATAACAGGTTCTTTAGTGATTTCTTTTTGAAGATTTCTTTCTACTTTTGCAATTTCTGCATCTGTATCTGATTTACTCGTTACTTTAATAAAAGTACTAAATTCATTGGTTAATAAGATCAATCGACCATGTTCACCTCTGGTATGTTCTGATAAAAGTTTAAAGCCTTCCGTTTTACAAAAATCCTTTGCAAATTCTACATTTCTGTGCCCTATTGAACCAATACCACCACCAATGTTTAGTTGCATAATATCAGCGCCACCACTAATTTTTGCAAACATATTGTGTTTTGAACATCCCAGTTTATACATCTCATTAAGCATTGCTTCAACAGAATACAAACCATATTTCATATCATTATTTGAATTTTGTGTGCTTGGAAGTAAAAAATGGTTCATTGCTCTGATTTTTTTAACTTTATCGTAAAACATAATAGCAACACAGGAACCTAAAAGTGTTTTAAACGCAATGTTATCAATATCTTGTGCCACTGCAAACTCTCCACCTATTACAGTGTGAGCATTATAACCTTTTATTTTTTGAGTAAACCTAGTATTAGAGGCTTTTTCTATACTACCGTCTTTATGTCCAATAACAACCACTAGATTTCCTTATTTTTTATAAAAATATTTTGACCTACTCTATCAACATAAGAAATTAAATCCTGAGGATTCTCTGAGTGTCCTAAATATAATGTTCCCCCAATTTTGAGGTGTTTAAAAAGCTTTTTTAGTATTTTATTTTGATCTTGTGTTGAAAAATATATTAAAACATTTCTACAAAATACTACATCAAATTGATTGTTGTCAAATGGATATTCATTGTCATTTAAATTCATCGATTGAAATGAAACCATTTTTTGTAATTCTGGTTTAATTTTAATAAGTATTTCTTCGCTTGCTAATGTTTTATTTACTCTTTTTTTGAAGTATTTTTGAGGTTTAATCCAAGAAGGAAACTCTTTAGAAGATTTTGAAAAACGATAAACTCCATTTGCAGCATATTGTAAAACATTGGTATCAATATCAGTAGCAATTATGGAAGAAGAATATCTACAATTATGCTCTTCTTGTGCTTCAAGTATAGTCATTGCCATAGAATAAGGCTCTTCTCCAGTTGAAGAAGCAGAACAATACATTTTAATATTCTCTCCTGCTTTTAAAGAAGGAAGAACTCTGTCTTTTAAATCTTCAAAATGAAAATCTTCTCTAAAAAAATGCGTTTTATTTGTAGTAAAAGAGTTAATAAACTCAGTAGTATTATGTCCTTCTTTAATAGAATCCAATAATTCTTCTAAGTCACCAGAAAAACTGGTGTCTCGTCTTAGTTTATGTAATCTATTAGCAATCATAATATCTTTATTTTCAGAAAGCGTAATTCCGGTCAAAGAATAAAGAAGTGTTTTTACTTTTTCATGCAGATGAAGGGTGTTTTCTTCCATTATGAAGCTCTTTTAGAATTAGTAAGGCCCTTATCAACCTTTAGTTGTGCATTAATAATTCCTAAAATATCTAGGATTAATCCAATACTACCATCTCCTCTAACTGTAGCAGCTCCAATACCTTCAACAGATCTAAAGTTCTTATCCAGTGGTTTTACCACAACTTGATGTTGATCTAAAAATTCATCAATAGAAATCGCAACTTTAGTAGCTCCTGATTTAACAACAATCAACATTCCATCTTCTAAGTTATTAAATGTTTTTTCTACCCCGAATAAATTATGTAATCTATTAGCAATCATAATATCTTTATTTTCAGAAA
>Ga0105359_10001145_pt1 | contig 22298 bp, 10 predicted proteins | sample GOMGulsemesocosm_6_FD_83659 | JGI IMG/M metagenome (GOLD analysis project Ga0105359, IMG submission 83659) | Methane-oxidizing microbial communities from mesocosms in the Gulf of Mexico - GOM8C Gulf of Mexico | ecosystem: Environmental > Aquatic > Marine > Cold seeps | place: Gulf of Mexico...
TCGGGTCGTATGGTGAAAGAAATTCTAGCGAAAAATGATGCGGAAGATTTTAACCACCCACAATATATCAAGACTATAAATGAACAAAATAAGCGTTTTAGTATGTATAAGGCTGAGCTACTGCTAGCGTCAGATGACAACCTTCATTATTCAATAATCCTAGCTTCATTAGAAAATACTATTTTAACACCTGAGCCGTTTTATCACCAAGACAGGATCACTGAATGGCATAAAGCGGGTACTACCGAGCATATGATTGCAGCAAATGACGTCATACTTGAGCAAATGAAAACGGCTTTAGGGAAATAATGATGAAACACGCTATAACCCAACATTTTATGATATCTAAAAAAAGGCCTCAAAAGCTCGCCATACTAAGCTTGCTGGCTTGTTTATTACCATGTCATTACGCTCAGAGTCATGAGGTTGCTCGCGCTGATAAGCAAAGCCAAATAACGGTCTCTAATGATTTAGCCATTAAAAGAGAGAATGAAACTGTCACGGTTTCACTTGAGCGTTTAGCTTTTAATAAAGCAAAATCTTGGCCGCATATTGTCGTGAAAAATATGGCAAGTAATGAAGCGCATACTTATCAACTCACTGATACGAACTATGACGGCGAAATAGATAGTCTAGTTTTTCAAGTTGATATGTCAGCCAACAGCTCAAAACAGTTTCAATTTTCCCTTAACAAAAAACGCTTAGCGGGTATTACTGATCCGATTGTTAGTTATTCTCGTTTTGTACCAGAACGTATAGATGACTATGCTTGGGAAAATGATCGAGTTGCTTTTAGAGTGTATGGTCCTAAAGCACGTCAATTGGTAGATGAAGGGAAAAAAGGTGGCATCATTTCTAGCGGTGTTGATTGCTGGTTAAAACGTGTTGAATACCCCATTTTAAACAAATGGTATAAAAAATATGCCGATGGTACCGGTGATTATCACAAAGATACAGGCGAGGGGTTAGATAATTACCATGTCGGTAGTACGTTAGGTTGTGGCGGAACGGGTAGCCTTTATCAAGGAAACTTATTCGTTAGTGGTAATTTTAGCGATTACAATACTAGCACTACAGGACCTATACGAACCAGTTTCGAGCTTGGTTATTCTCCTTGGAATACAGGCAATAAAATAGTGAAAGAAGTTAAGCGCATATCACTCGATAAGGGCAGTAACTTAACTCGCTATGAATTGATATTTGATCAAGATGTTGAAATTGTGGCAGGCCTTTCTTTAGATAAAAACTCACTCAATATAATAACCAACGAGAGTGCTGGCTATTTTAGTTCATGGCGTAAACAGCAAGACTCTGAGCTTGGTTTAGGCATTGTCGCTGAGCCAAAATATATCAGTGGCTATCAACAAATCAAAGTCAAAGGTAAGCCGGGCGAACACCTCCTTGTCAATTTAAAATCAATTGATAAGCGCATCGTTTATTATGCGGGATTTGCTTGGCAAAAGAGTAAACAATTTCGCTCAGAAAAAGAGTGGCAAGAATACCTTAGCGAATTTGCAATGAAACTTAAATCTCCTCTTAAAGTTGAAGTTACTCAGTAGAGTATTACTAGGAATAAAAATGAAAAATATTGTGATTACTATAATTAAAAGCATTGTGTTTTTTATTCTGTGTTTGAATCTTTCTTCATGTGGAGGGAAGAGCTCTGGAGAGACTGTGCAAGCCACTAATCAAGCTCCTGTTGTTAATGTGGGCGGCGATTTGAGCATTACTTTACCAGATAACAGCGTCAGTTTAGCTGCGTCGGTTAAGGATGATGGTCCTTATACTAGCTTATGGACAGTTAAATCGGGCACTGGTAGTGTCACTTTTACAAATGAGTCAGTGGTTAATACCACTTCTGAGTTTTCACAAAGTGGCGAATATACCTTAACACTAACGGTTAATGACAGTGAGTTTTCTGTCAGCGATGACATTGTTATTACCGTTCACGATAACCCCAACCAAGCGCCAGTTGTTAGTGCTGGAGATGATCAAAACATTACTTTATCGAATGATAGTTTCACTCTAACAGCATCCATTGAAGCTGATGGTAACTACAGTGCTCTATGGACACAAATAGCAGGAGAAGAGAACGTACTTTTTGTGGATGACTCTGTTGTTAATGCCCGAGTTGAGTTTTCTAAAAGTGGTATTTATACCTTAAGGTTAACGGTTGATAATGGTGAGTTTGTTGTCAGTGATGATGTTGTTATTACTGTTGATGATATCCCTAATCAAAGGCCTGTTGTTGCTGCTGGTGATGATCAAAGTATTGCTTTAATCGATAATAGCGCCAACTTAGTTGCATCAGTTGAAGATAACGGCGAATTTAGTGTTCTATGGACACAAGTCTCAGGTGAAGCAAGTGTTACCTTTTCTGATGATTCAGCTGTTAATACCAGTGTTGAGTTTTCTGAGAATGGCATTTATACCTTAAGAATAACGGTTGATGATGGTGAGTTTGTTGTCAGTGATGATGTTATTGTTACAGTAACATCAAATCTTGATTCGTTTGGTATTACTAAGCTTTACCCAACGGCAATGGGGTTTACTGATTGGCTGTCTACTCATTGGAATAATGGTAATGCTAGGACTATTAGCAATGGTAGAGATATTGAAGATGTTACTGGCTGGTCTCAAAAAAGAGGCGATGATGATTTAGAGATTGATGGTAATGGTATTTTGGAAATGGGCGGCGGCAATCAACCACGGCTTTATATCAATCCATACCCTGGTTCAGAGGAAGAGAACCCAGATCAGTTTTTTAAAAATGTCGAAGCGACGGTTTATTATCAGCGTATAGGTAATGATGGTGCCAGCAACGGTGGCTTAGTCATAGGTCTTAGAAGTGGACCTAATGGTCATAGTGTCACGGGTAATTATTGTGACGCGACTACTTATTATGGACGTCTTAGACATGATGGACATGTAGATTTTTATAAAGAGCTCAAACACAGCGAAGGCAAAGCTGAGCAGCGACAAAAATTGTATAGCAGTGGTGTGTTACCTTCGCAGCAGTGGTTAGGTATGAAATTTATCGCTTATAACATCAATAATGATAGCCAAGTTAAGTTAGAGCTCTATATAGATAACACCTCGGATGGCGATTTGAGTAACGGCGGAGAGTGGACGCTTGTTGCTGAGATGATTGATGAGGGAAACTGGAGTGTTGCTGAGAATGTAAGTAGCTGTACTTACAGTGATAATCACATTATTACCACTGGTGGTGGCGCTGCAATTTTACGAAATACCGGTGTAGCCAGTGCAGAATATAAGTACTTTTCTGTAAGGGAAATTGATACCGGTAACTAGTTGATTTTACTTCGGTCATTCAGTTAAACATACTTCAATATTTCATTTAGATGAAGCTTATGGGGTAAGAGCTGATTATATTAGTTCTTGCCATCTATAACTAAACTTAATGAAGACTTCAGGAATACTGTACAGAGACATAATTTTATTCTTACCCTCCTTACTTATTTATAACCAAGGTAAGAATGTTTTATGGAAACATAACAATCAATGCAGCACACCAATATCAGTATTAATTAGTGATGCTCTACATAATGACTCAACCCGCCAAATAATCTTCTTGTTTCTAATGTCATGTGAAAAATAGCAATGGTAATATTCAAACAAGATAAAGCCAACAAATCAGTATTGCTGCTAAAAAGAAAATAGCATGCTTGATGATGAATATCGCTCAACTCTACTGGAGTCAGGGGTTAAATAACGGTAGTTGAGGGCTAGCTTTTGCCTGTACTTAAATAGATATTGACAGCTAACATGGTGTTGTGTAGTCTAACTCAAACGTTTGAGGTTCGGTTTCAGCTAAAATATAACTAAAGAAACATGAGATGAACAAAGCTAATTGCAATGGGTGTTAAAGATGAGTAACAATAATTTTTCTAATAACAGTCGTATCGACTCTATTGATATTTTTAGAGCGGTAACGATGTTTTTTATGATTTTCGTCAACGATTTATGGACGTTAACTAATGTCCCGTCATGGCTTAGGCATGTGAAGATGAATGTCGATGGCCTTGGCTTTGCGGATGCTATTTTTCCAATATTTCTTTTTATCGTAGGTTTATCTATACCACTTGCCATTAATCGTAGTATTGAGAATAAAAGTGGCATCGTAAATATTATCAAAAACATTGGTGTTAGAACCATTGCCCTCGTTGTTATGGGCTTATTTATGGTTAATTATAAATACCTTAATGTTGATTTACTTGCCATTGATAAACACCTCTGGAAAATTTTAATGGCGGTAGGCATCTTTTTAGTTTGGATGCATTATCGCTCTATTACTGCTCTTAGTGAAAAACAGGTCAAACTGCTGCAGTTTACTGGTATAGCCTTACTTGCTACGTTAGCTATAACCTATCAAGGTGGAGCAACTGATAACCCACATTGGATGAAAATACATTGGTGGGGCATATTAGGTGTTATTGGTTGGGCGTATCTTGTTAGTGCACTACTTTATTTAGTGATCGGTCAGCGTATTGCATTGCTAGCAGCCACTGTGGTTTTATTGCACTTTTTTAATGTTCAGGAATTCGGCGCTTTTATACAGGGAACTCCAGCTCTAGGAGAGGGACGTCCAGCAATAGACTTTATCGTCAGTGCTTCTAGGTATGCCTTAGTGATGTCAGGTGTGCTGGCAACAGTCATTTATTTACGCTTAAGTAAAAATGGCCAACAGCAATGGTTTTTATACATTCTATTGGCTTTAGGCGCTATTTCTTTGATTTATGGCTTCTTACTCAAGCCTTACTGGGGCGGAATCTCAAAAATTAGAACTACGCCTTCTTTTACCGGTATTTGTGCAGGCATAGGTTTTATCGGTCTAGCTGTTTTTTATATTGTTGTTGATAAGTTTCAATTTAAAAAATGGGCTGCTCCTATCGCACCCGCAGGTACTAGTACCCTAACGTGTTATTTATTACCTTATATTATTTACCCTGTTATTGCTTTGCTTGCGATTAAATTACCAGAATATTTGACCACAGGTTATGTGGGGATAGTGAAATCATTACTCTTCGCTTATTTAGTGATCTATTTAACCGGTCTACTGGGTAAAATAAACATCAAGCTAAAGGTCTAGAAGGGTAGTATAAGATGACAACATCTAAGAGTAATCGCTTATTATCTATCGACGCCCTAAGAGGCTTTGATATGTTTTTTATTGCCGGCGGTGCCGCTGTGTTTTTGGCAATGAAGGGCATAACAGGACTTCCTTGGGTTGATGTTTTGGTGGAGCAACTTCGGCACGTACCTTGGCATGGCTTTAGGTTTTGGGACCTTATTATGCCTTTGTTTCTGTTCATTACTGGCGTATCAATGTCCTTTTCATTAAAAATAGCGCTTGAAAAAGGCTTCAGCAAAGCCGTGCTCTATAAGAAAGTTGCAATCAGAATGTTGATTATGATTGGTTTAGGTATCCTCATTAAAAATACAGCAACGCCAATTTTTGACCCTTCTGAAATTCGATTTGTTAGTGTCTTAGGTCGAATTGGTATTGCCTCTTTTCTTGGCGCAGTGCTTTATTTGAACTACTCAGCACGAGGGCAAGTTTATTGGATAGTGGGTATACTGCTATCTTATTACGCTATTTTATTCTTAGTACCTGTTCCTGGCTATGGCGCTGGTGATTTATCTTTTGAAGGTAATGTTGTTGGTTGGATTGATAGAGCGTTATTACCAGGGCGTTTACTTAATGGTACTTATGACGAGTTAGGACTACTGACACAATTCCCATCACTTTGTATTACTGTTTTTGGCTGTTTAACAGGTAAGATTTTACAAGGGAGTAAAAAAGGTAATGAAAAAACGGTAACGCTACTTGTTGTTGGCGCAGGACTTGTGGCAATTGGTTTATTATGGGGCCTTCATTTCCCTATTAATAAAAAGCTTTGGTCTAGTTCTTTTATCATGTTAACCAGTGGCTTGAGTATTTGGCTGATGGCGGTTTTCTATTGGCTTATTGATGTTAAAGGTTACCAAAAATGGGCCTTTTTCTTTAAGGTAATTGGCTTGAACTCGTTAACGGTTTATTTCTTATATCACTTTGTTAAATTTGGCCCTATATCGAACAAGCTTTTTGGTGGCATCTATGCGCCATTACCTGAGCAATGGCACAACGTTTTCCAAGCATTAGGCGCGTGGAGTGTCTTATGGTACTTATTGTATGTGTTATATAAGAAACAACTCTTCGTCAAAATATAGTGAAGGTGAAAGGTTTTATTATTCAATGGTCTATTCAGGATGTATTTGGATAGGATAAACAGAATAATAAAAGCTCATAAAAAGCTTTAAAATTCCTGAACCATTATAAAAGATATTGAAGTTTGCGTGATCTTGTTTGTAAGATAGCAGGGTTGCTGTTCTGGCGAATTACTGCCAATTACTACTCTAACTTATTCAACCTAACTAGGAAAAACCTGTACTTACTCCGTAAATGACAGGGTTTTCCTATTAGTTAATCAATTGCCTATATGGATGTAGGTAATTTAGGCTTAATCTATAACATTACGCTAAAAAGATAGCCCCATAAGCATTTCATCTCTCACTCTGCAATCCTTGATTGTCCCTTATTCCGTTCTCTATAAGAACTTTTACCAGACAATACTCTACTTCACTAAACCTACTTGCGTTTAGCATATTAAAAATATCTGTTTCTACCTATATTCCTTTTTTATGAAATTACCACTTGATAAGTTGTATGTTTTATCATAGCCTATCTCAAACGTTTGAGGTGTTGTGGTGCTCGAGCCCTCAGTTGATTTACTCAAACGTTTGTGCTTGATTTCTTCGTCTGAGTGAGTTGAGCGCTGTTTGGTATACGGTATGCAATATAAGAAAAGTGGATGGGATGAATATATCCAATCTTAAAAAAATAAGTATTTCAATATGCAATTACTAGATAGGAAAATCATGAAACATAAATTATCAACAATTACCCTAGCTGTTCTGTCAGCTACGTCATTAAATTTTGCATCGTCGGTCTATGCTGAAGAAGCAGTAAAAGAAAAAGAAGTTGAAGTAATAGAAGTTACTGGCATACGATCTGCACTGGCCAGTGCGCTAGCTGAAAAACGCAGTGCATCTAACGTTGTCGAAGTCATTCAAGCAGAAGATATCGGTAAATTACCCGATAATAATTTAGCGGAAGTATTAGAGAACATTACTGGTGTACAAATATCGCGAAGCCAAGGTGTCGGTACTAATGTGCAAATTCGTGGTACCAGTGCAAACCGAGTAGAAATAAATGGTGTTTCTTCTGTTGGTGCCGGTGGCAGTCGCACAGGTATTAGTTTTGCAGATTTACCAGCGGCGTTGATTTCGTCTTTAGAAGTAACAAAATCTTCAACGGCTAAAACTATCGAAGGCTCTGTTGGCGGAACGATTAATTTACGTACTTTACGTGGTAATAGTCTAGATGATACTTTGCTGCAATTTCGCGCTCAAGCTGAAAACAGTGATTTAGCTGACTCTACCACACCAAGATTTTCCGGTACCTTTGGTGATAATTGGGAAACAGATTACGGTAAAGTTGGTGTTGTTTTAACAGGTAGCTACGCTGAACAAGATGTTGCCTCAATTAATCCTAGATTTGACCGTGATGCCGCTGTTCATCCTGATTCAGGCCTAGCTAGCGCGGAAGACTTCACGTATATGCGCATACAATATTTAACTTCCCCTTTTCAACAAAAAGAGTATACAACAACAAACTTTACTGGCTCTTTAGAATGGGAGCCATCAGACAATCTTAAATTCTATGCTGATGCAACGGTTAATGATCAAGAGATTTTGCAATCAACCAGTAACCTACAGGGCTCTGGTGTAGGCAGTAATCCTATTCCAGGTATGGCAGAGCATACCTCTTTTGAAACGAGAGATTTTGGCACTCTAGACTCAGTAAATGGCCCCCTATACCTTGGTGAGATGGCCGTAGTTACCAGTGGTATATTACACCCTAACGTTTCACCACTTGATGGTACAGATGTTAACCCTAACCTTCGTATGGAAAGTAGCAACTCACCTCGTCTGACTAAGTCTAATGTATTTGCTTTTGGTACTGAATGGACCGGTGATAAATTGCAAGTTGCAGCTGAAGTAGCTTACTCAGATTCTGAGCAGAGCTCACCTACAACTCAAGGTGTTATTGATTTTATTAACCCTCATACTCAAGCGCCACATCCAGATTCGTCAGCGGATAATGGTACGCCATTGCAATTTAACTCCCAAGGTGGCTTTATGGAGTGGGGTATTGCTCAGGGGTTAGCGACAACGCCAAGCACAGCTGAGTTACTTGACCCTGCAAATTATGCGCTTAAACAAATAGAACAAAAAAATGCGATGTCATCGGGTGAAGAGTCTGCTGCCAGACTTGATTTAAGTTACGATGTTTCTGATGACATGTCTTTTATCACCGACGTGCATTCAGGACTTCGCTGGAGTGAATCAAAAAGCGCTAGAAGTAACGTAAAAGCAAAGAGCAGTTTTAAAAACTGGAATCGCCCAACAGGTGATTTATTTGCAGATATTCTTACTGCAGCACCAAGCAACTTTAATGGAGCCGATGGCAGAACCTTATATGTTCCAGATTTTTTAATGCTTAGTAATGATATTGCACAAAACAACCCACAACAGATCATTGATAGTATTAACTCAGCTATTGTTGCCAATAACGCAGCAACGGGTAATACGACTGAACTTTTGGGTGAGCCAACAGTGCAAACCACTGACTTTTTTGAAATTACTGAAGAAACTACTGCTCTATATCTTCAAGGTGACTTTGAGTTAGAGTTAGGTGATGTTTTCCTTAGTGGTAATGTAGGTGTACGTCACATAAACACTGATATTACTTCTATTGGTAACGCTAAAATCAACGGTGAATTGACGACGATTAAACAAGATTCAGACTATTCATTTACTTTACCTCGATTTAATTTATCTGCTGAACTAACTGACGATCTCATCGCCAGAATAGGTATTGGTAAAGATATTCGACGTCCAGGTTTTAGTGACTTATCTACATCAGCTAGTTTTGGCTCTTCGCCAACACAAGTTGTTAAAGTGGGTAACCCTAGCCTTGAACCGGAAGAAATACTGTCTTATGACTTATCTTTTGAGTACTACTTTGCTGACTCAAGTATGGTGAGTATTGGTTTCTTTAGAAAAGAAAGAGAAAACCTTATTGCAACAACGGTTAACCATCCTGATGAATTTCTTGGCGGAACAGGACAGATGGAGCGTTACGTCGACGGTGATTGTAGCTCAGGTGGTATCTGGAACCCTAATGTAGCCCCTGAAGACTATGGTGTATTTTCAACCCGTGAAGATACCTATGGTATGTGTGTAGCACGACAAGCTAAGGAAAATAACACTGAAACTGAAACTCAACAAGGTGTTGAGCTTGCTATGCAATATGATTTAGCTGGTTTTGAAGAGCAACTTGGTTGGGCATCTGGTTTTGGTTTTTTAGCTAACTACACCTACCAAAAGGCAAGTGCATCATCTAAAGTTTTCCGTACTGGTAAATCTCGCTATCAAGATGTATTCCAGCGAACGGACGGAAAAGATGGCGTTTATACCACAGCTACTTTAGATGATGATTACCTCACTCAGCGTGCTGTGTTAGATGACTTATCTGAGAATGCTTATAACATTACCGCGTATTATGACAAACATGATTTAAGTGTTCGTATGCGCTATACGTGGCGTGATGCATACACTAACGGTAATGTAAGACTAATCGGTGGGTTAGCGCCTACATTTGCAGCTCGTGGACAACTTAACCTATCTGTTGGTTATGATATCAATGACATGATCAATGTTGGTATTTCAGGTGTTAACTTAATGCAAGAAGATGCTACTCGCTGGTGTATTAATGATGATGCTTTATTATGTGAGCAAGATACATCAGATCGCAGAATCACTGCTGGTATTACTATCAAGATGTAAATGTTTGAGCAATCACAGCAGCTACCGCTATTAATTTAAAGACAGACCTATGCTTATGTAGCTGTTTTGGTATTTACTGTAGCCTAATGAAGTTACTGTAAACAAAAAGCTTGGATGTAAGAGATAAAGCCCTAGTTTCAATACTAGGGCTTTTTTATGCCTGTTAGTAAGTTAATAATATTTTGGCTGTTGTAGTCATTAGTGCTCAATCGCTTAGATGATACGTCCGTGCATCAGAACTTCTCAGTACGTTATTTATGCAAGGGTTGTCTAATCTCAGCTTTAGTCGAATCTTTAGTAGATATAACCAGAGGTCTGCATTTTGATTGCTCCAACAAAGCCCTATTAGTAGTTAAAGCTCACAAGACTAGGAAGTAAAAGCAGGCTTATAATGATAATTGAAAACAGCTTAAAAGTAGTTTTAACTTTAGGGGAATTTAAGGCATCTAGCACTATGTACTACAACAAGAATAATGTTCAATGGAGCAGCATGATGGAACTAAGGCTAAATAAATGCATTGTCTAAGGCATAGGCTCGAAGTCTTTTCAACATGGTAAGTGAGATGAGCGAGGGTGGCAGCCTGCATAAAGGTGTGATTAGAGGCTAGTGCAAATAAAAGTAGGAGCACTTTTTCGACTTGTGGTATTAGCTAAAGATTTTATCGTGAGTTGAGGGTCTCAACTCAGTTAGCAATGGAAGCTAAATTATGAAAAAACTAGCTTCCACTTAGGGGGGGCTTTAATGATAAATAAAAGTTACTAACTTCAGCTCGGAATAAACAAAGTTACTCAATAAGTTACTTTGACAATATGAGACGTTCATTAACCCGAGTTGAGATTAACTAATATTTTAGTTTCCAGTCATCAATGAATACATCGGCATTATCAAACCTAACCCCTGTAGTTCCCCAAGAAAAGGTTCCAGTTTTTGTCTGTAGGACTAAATCACCATCAACATAAAACTTTAGTTCTTTACCTACGACTGAAAAATTTAGCAAGTACCATTGACCAGTCTTTAGCTTGCCATTTTGGTCGAGATAGGTTTTAGTCTTATTACTTAACTTTCCTTGCGCTAGGGTAGTGTAAACTCCTTTCCATTTACGCTTGATCGTAATCTTGCCATCATAGCGCAATGAGGCGACATATAAGTCATCAGAGGTTCTATAGCGAGCAAAGACATGCAGTCCGGACCAGTTTGGAATATCACCCGCATTATGCCAGCTATCGATGTAAGCATTATATTGAGCCGATTGATCTGTCCACTTGATCTCTCTCCCTGCTGAATCTCTGCCAATGGCGATAGCACGAAATACTGAGCTATCGACCCAACCACGCAATAACTTACCTGCAGTGGTAGTTTGTTCTATCGTTGATAAACATCCTGATGTTACATCAAAATGGCTAATGGCATTACTGGCATAAGAGCACTCCAAAATGCCTAGGTCATTATTTTCAAAATTTTCGCCTGCCCAAGGAAGTTGAGCTGATGCTGGGCCACTAACATATGGACCTTCGTTTGCAGGAAAGGCGTCATAACTTGCAAAAGCCTGTGTATTTAACAATATAGGTAATATTGTTAAAGAGTAACGCAATTTATAAAGCACATTTGTTAAAATATTTTTACTACTCATTTTTTGCCTCATTATATTTGAATGTATAAAGGTTAAATTAGTCGATTCTTACTTGTTGTTTTTTGAAACTTATATGGAAGATTCGATTTTTCATAACCATGCAAAGTTCATTTCACATTGTTCTAAAATCATGTTCTAGAGAAAAAAATGCTCTTGGCATTGCATGTCAAGAGCATTTATCAGTGGCTATCCATATAATAGTTTAGATAAGTTTATTTAATGGATTTCTTATGAAACATGCCTCTAAGTGCTCCGAAAGCAATTAATACCAACATCCAACTCATACTACCACCACTGCCTTTTACGGGTTCTCTTTGATTAACTATCAGTGAAGTAGTTGCCGAAGATGAATCTACGCCATCAGATACGGTGACTTTAAATTCTAAGGTGGCATCTGCTGATACAAGTGGTGCAAGGAAGTTAATATTAGCCTCAGTTGCATCAAAAATGGCAACAGTTGGTCCCGATATTTGTTCCCATTGGTAGCTGATATCATCGCCGTTAGCATCAGAACTTAGTGTTGTTAAAGCAACATAGTCTGCTTCATTATAAGCTGCTGCATGTTGCTCAATACTCACAGTCGGAGCGTCATTGGCTTGGGTAACCGTAACATTTACATTTGATGATGAGTTACTTGTGCCATCACTTACCACTAGATTAAACATTAATTCTTCAGTTGCCTCAACTGATGGCGTAGTAAAGCTAAGTACCGCACTGTCTGCGCCAACAAGTGTTACTGTTGAACCACTTGTTTGTGTCCACACATAGCTCAAGCTATCGTTTTCAGCATCCGTTGTTGCTGAAGCATCAATACTAAACTCAGTTGCTTCATTCACTGTATAAGCAGTTTCTACTACAACTTCAGGTGGTTGGTTATTTGCTGTAGTTAAAACACCAGGGTCTTTTACTATTGCATTAGCTTGGCCATCGGCATCATTCGCGCCACCATCTTCAATCATTAATTGAATACAGTTATTAGCCTTAATTAAGCCGTCAACATAACTTGAATCAAGCGGTGCAGGACAGTTACCTTGCTCATCTTTTAATGCACTTTTAATCGAGTTATTTTCATCTTCGATAAAAGTAAACCAACCATCAGCGGCAATGTATTTTCTATAAATAGCACGCTCAGGAATTGATGTACCGTTATCAAGAGGGATTACAATGGCAACCGTTTCACCAGCTTTTGATAAACCCGAAACATTAAAGTTAATTATGCTTGAAACCGCGTCAAAGTTGGCGTCTACGGCATTATCAACTTCACTGCCGTTTTCACCACCGTTAGTCGTGATGTCAGCAATGTTAATCGAGGCATCAGCACTTGCAGCACCATCTGATGAACGAACAATATCACCTAAGCTTAAAACTAATCCATTGACTGTTTGTAAACTCTGCTCAGTATCAATAGGTAAGCGAGTGGTATTATTATCATCATCTAAATAATCGGCTATACCATCTTGGTCAGTGTCGCCATAACCTTCGTCTGCATCAGAAGTACCATCATTATCGGCATCTGTTTCACTGCTTAATGCAGCTAATGTCGTTTCAACAACAATATTTGTATCAACAGATACACTAAATGTATCGCTGGTATTATTTTCACTAACATTGACCATTAGCGTGTAAGAGCCAGCATCTAATAAGCTAGTGTCAAACTCAAATGTAGCTTCGTCATCATCATTATTTAAATCTAATAATGGTGTACTGCCTACATTCCAAGTAACAGTATGGCTATCATCTTTATTCACATCATTAATTGTTGCCGTAACGGTAACAATACCTGCTTGTGAATCAATGACACTGGTAGTGATACCATTTTGTGCAACGGATAAACTTACTGTTGGTGCGGCGTTTTGTTCCTCAGGCGCAGGTACATTAGGCTCACCTTCACCTTTAATTAAAACAAAACCTGCCCATTGTGAAACACCGAGGATGCTATCGTCACTGTAGTCAGTATTTGTGCTTTTAGAATAGGTTAAAGTTGAAGCCTCTTGAATGCCCGCATAAACTACCCGTTCGTTAAGATGTGAATCAGCAAAAGTAAAGTTACGACGCTCAACCATTTCACCTGCTTTATTTGGGAAGTTATATGCTTCCCAACCGCCTAAATTGTGATAATGACGTACGTTCAAACTAGCGGTACCATTGGCTTCTACAAATGCATTAAGCCTTGTTTCCAGTTCTTGCAAAGTTGCCCAACGATAGCCAGGGATCATTTCATAGCTATTGGCCTTGATGTAATTGCCCGAATCACTAACTGCGAGGAACATATCATCGGCGAAACTTACCTTTTTAAGACCACCAAATTCATCTCCGGTATTATGCCATTGCGAAACAGGTACTGAAGTAGCTTCTCCTGGCTCTATGGTGACTAAGCGTGTCACTTCAGTTGTGTTGCCAGCGGCATCACTAACACTGTAAGTAACGCTATAGCTTTTTAATACACTGGTATCAACGGTATCTCCGGCGACCACAATATTAGCAGAAATATCGCCATCAACATTATCGGTAGCACTAGAGCTTGCTTCGGTATAGTCATCGTTTAAAGTCAGGGTGATTTCGCTTTCGCCATTAATTGTTAATACTGGCGCGGTTTGATCCGCTATGGTAATAACGGCTTGAACAGTCTCTGTTACACCAGCGATATTAGTGGCTGAAAAAGTAACAGTGGTTGGGCCGATAGGGAATACATCAGGGGCATCATGGGTAACATTGACGCTACCATCTTCAACATCAATAGCGGTAGTAGTTAAAAAAGCAACAATGCTGTCATCGGAAGCACTAGTGCCGTCGCTGTTTGTAGCTGCTACGGTAATATCAGCAGGTACGGTAATATCAGGGCCTAAGCGTTCTGATTTAGTATCATCAAACGGAAAATCGTCTTCAGTATCAATAACACCATCATTATCATCATCAGGGTCGGTAACATCAGAGATTAAGTCACCATCATTATCTGCTGGGACCGCTGAAACATCTAAACTATCAGTGCCAGCAGCCGCTTCATCAATGTCGGTATAACCGTCATTATCATCGTCCAAATCCACAACTAAACTAGAGGCTGCGATACAGCTAGCATCACAGTTGACATTAAAATCGTCTGGTTTGCCATCGCTATCTGTATCAATACTTGCTGAAATATCATTGGGGAAATCATCGTCACCATCGGCTACGCCATCGTTGTCAGCGTCGGCAATAACGGGGTCTTTAATTAATACAAAGCCTGCCCATCTTTCAACTGTTGCTGCTGGATCGCTTGCTGCATATAGAGCCGCGTTAGAGGCACTTGGAAAATCACCTGAGGGTACACTATATGCTTCTTTATGACCTGCATATAATATTTGAGCAGAAGTAGATGAGTCAGCATAAATAAAGTCTCGTCGATCTATATTTTCAAATTTATAGTTAGCCCAGCCGCCTAAATTATAGTAATTGTACCCTAGTAGACCTTCAGTAGTATTTGTAGGTCCTCTAGCCACATCTAGCCTTTCTTTTAGCTCGGCTTGTGTTGCCCAATGGTAGCCGGGTAATATTTCATAAGTCGCTGACTTATCGTAAGTACCCGTTTGGCTGACCACTAGAAACAAGTCATCAGCAAATGTTGCTTTTTTCATACCAGCAAAATCATCATTGGTATTGTGCCACTCGGCAATCGTTTTACAACTTCCTGGTGTTGCTGTATTAGCCGCCTGACAATCAGCAGTAGAAACAAGGTTTGCATAAGCTAAGTGGCTATAACCACTTACTGATAACAAACCCGCAGTTATCGCTATATTTAATAAATTCAATTTCATTTTATTTCCCCAAAACAGCATTAGCTGTACCGACATATTGATGAAATAGAGAAGTCATTGCTATGTATACCATATCAGTTATTTCTCATTTTCGATCTTCTAAGTAATTTTTATTATTTTTGGTTACTGTTAATCCTTAATCAGTACGAAGCCAGCCCAGTTTTTGACTGTTGTTTTATTATCATTAGTATAGTTAGCGTCCCATGAAGACTTATGTATAGTCGTCTTGTTTTCTGGAATGCCAGCGTAAACTACTCGCTCATTTTGAGCGGTATTGGCGTAAATGAAGTCACGACGGTGTACACCATCAAATACATACTTATCCCAACCGCCTAAACCATGATAATTATATTTACCCAAAGCACGGCTGCCATTTTTAGCCTTCCATGCTTTTAATCTTTCCTCTAACTCTTCATAAGTTGCCCAGTGGTAGCCAGCAGGCATTAAGTAGACGTTTTCTTTGTTATAAACACCTGACTTACTCACGGCTAAATAGAGATCATCAGCAAAGGTTACTTTCTTTAAACCAGCAAAGTCATCATCAGTATTTTGCCAATTAGCTGCGCTAATGGCTCCATCATCAACACTCGTTGAAGTACAACCTGTAGTCAGTAGTCCTGCCGTAATCGCGGCACATAGAAATGGTAGTTTCATTCTCTTTCCTCTTTACAATGTTTGATGGAGCTTGCCACTTAAATTGCTAAGCAACTTACTTGTGTTGTTCGATAATTGAACCGACAACATCTTAATATTCTGTTTAAAAATACTACCTCAAACGATTGAGTTAGTACAAGTAGTATTTTGGTTTTTATTGAGTATCTAGTGTATCTGATTGATTGTTAAGTAGTATTTCGTATTTATTTCTGTGTTTTTAATTAGCTTAATATTGAGGAGTTCGAATCGAATGTATCGTAAATGGTGTTTTTTGCCATATTTAAACAAGGTAAATGTCGTTTTAAGTAAACATTTATTGCCGACCAGTATCTGTATCGCATGATGTACAAATTTAATTAGCGTCAATTTATCGAGTAAGTTCAAGCCATGATTTCTAGGTGTGTTGCTGTAGGCCACTATCAATATGGCGTGCATGCGTTTTGTTAAGACTTTTACACTAGTGGGTATTGTCAATTACTATAAAAAATATAATCTTATCAATTAACTAAATATTACCTATTGATAATATAATAATACAATAGTATAAGTGGGTTGTATTCTAACACAAACGAGTGAGTTTACCCTTGTTGCTGTCATAAATATGTTAAGTAGTCATTAATTTATAACGTCACCTTGTAGCTTTCTTCTCATAGTTCATAAGTGGTTTTGTTTTATCTTATTGTTATGTAAGGTTTTGTTTGTTGGTTTTGTTGGGAGGGGTTACGTTTAGTGCATTATTTATACATGCGGACCTCTAATTATCTTGACATCACTTATTTATTGTTCTAATTTACCTCAAACGTTTGAGTCTCCTTGGGGGAGACTTACTAAGGTGAGTTCAAGTTGCTTCTCAAACGATAATAGCTGCTACAATCATGAGAAGGGGAATAAAAGTGAATATAACTATAAATACAAAGCTTAAATTACTAAATCATTCAATAACTAAAGGCATTGCCAGTAAAAAAACAGCAAGTAAACTACCACTATGGTGTTTAGGGCTAGCATTACCTTTACTTAGCGCTTCAGCAATGGCTGCACAAGAGCAGCAGGCTGATACAAAAGAAACAGAGACCAAACAGCTGATAGAAAAGCAGCAGGAAGGTAACAAAGCAGCAGAAGTGATTACCGTCGAAGGCTTTCGAAATGTAATCCAAGAGTCTATTGCAGTAAAGAAATTTGAAACAGCTATTGTTGACGCTATCTCAACAGAAGATATTGGTAATTTACCGGCAACATCATTGAGTGATGTACTTGCCACTATTACTGGTGCGGGTGTAACTCGCGCAAAAGGTGGCGGTACTGAAATATCGCTGCGTGGTCTTGGCCCTAAACTTAGCGCAACACGTTTTAACGGGCGTGACGCAACTAATGGTACAGGTAACCGTACAGTAAACTTTAGTCAATTCCCATCGGAGCTAGTTAACAGTATCAAAATTTATAAGTCGCAACGTGCCGACTTAGTAGAAGGTGGTATTGCTGGTGTTATTGAAATAGGTAGTGTTAGACCACTTGATTACGGCAAGCAACGCATACAGGCCGAGATCACAGGCAGTTATAGCCCTGGTGCTGACGATATGGATAATGCCGACCCTTATGGTAGCAAAGCGACTATCTCTTACGTTGATCAATATGACTTCGGCGCTTTGGGTGACTTTGGTTTAACCGTTGGTCTACAGCGATATGAAGTGTCTAACCCACAGGATAGAATGAATGGCAGTAGTGGTTGGAGTGCATGTGACTCAACAATTACACCAGAGTTAGATAGAGAACATAGATATAAACGATGTACTCAGGACCTTGACATTAGACCTGATCAAGATAATAGAGATCAGCCATTCTATTTAGTGCCTAATTCTTATGGCATTGTACAACAGGGTGAAGAAGATGAACGTAATGCGATTTTCTCGGCCATGCAATGGATACCTACAAACGACTTACAATTTAATTTAGATTTACAATACTCTGAACGTGCCTATAACGAAGATAGACACCAGCTTTATTTTGAAGATATGCGCAGAGTGAGTCCAGATTTTGATGTTAATGAAGCCGGTGTTTTACAGTCTTTTAGTGGCTCAAGCCCAGTTTCAACCCAAGATCGCTATTTTATGCGTGAGGAAGAGTATCAAGGTGCTGGCTTTGAAACGACCTGGTATGCTACCGATCGCTTATCAATTACTGCTGATATCTCACACTCGAGGACTATCCGCTCTGATTTTGATCGCCGTTCAAGATTACGTGTCGGTCAGAAAGATATTTACGGTAATGATACTCCGGTAAAAGAAGCTTTCCCAGAGTTTAGTTATGTTATGCCGTTTGCTTATGAACATGTTGGTGATGTGCCGTCTTTTTACCTTGACCCAAGCATTGTTAATATTAACGACCACAGTATATTTACCGGTGCACAATACTTACTGCAGGATTCAAGCGTCAATGAGCACGAAATAAATGCCCTTACCCTTGATGCATCATACGATATCGATGGTGATTTCTTTACCGAGATTAATGCTGGTATTCGTATCGCTCAAACAACTTATGATCAACAAAGGTTCAGAACAAGAACAGCAGGGGAAAAAGACCTTGAAGTACTTCGCCGCGTTAATGAAGCTTGTCGTCAAGACTTCCCACAAGATGATTTTCTTGATAATGCATCGGGCGCTGAAATAACCAGTTGGGCAACCTTTGATACCTTATGTTTATATAGCGAACATACCGGCTCTGAAACACTTGAATTAACTGGCGACTTACGCAGTCCTGATCATGTTGATGTTGATGAAGATACTGCAGCTGCTTACGTTATGGCACAGTTTGTCACTGATATTGGTGGCTTACCACTAGCAGGTAACTTTGGTGTTCGTTTTGTAAAAACTAAAAACTATGCACTAGGTTTACGCGATGAATATATAGTGGTAGAAAAAGGTGACGAAGGTAATATCGAACTGGAGCCAACAGGTGAATATACCGAAGTTGCTTTTGAACAAGATCATTTTGATGTTTTACCTAGCGTGAACATAAACCTTGCAATACAAGAAGACTTATTCTTACGTGGTGCTGTGTACCGAGCAATGTCTAGACCCGATCCAAGTAAACTCGGCTCTGGGCGTGATTTTGTTACTGACACGACAGAATTAGGATTTGAAACGATCGAAGATGCTATTAAAACAGTTACCGCTAAAGGTAGTCCTGGTTTAGAGCCATTACGTGCTTGGAATGCTGATTTGTCACTTGAATGGTATCCTAACGATGACACTATGATTGCCGGTGCAATTTATCATAAGATATTTGAAGGTGGCACGATTCCAACGGTTGTTGATGAAACTTATGTCATTGATGGCGAAGAAGTGATTATTCCAGTAAACCAAGATAGAACCACAGATGAAACAAGCAAACTAACCGGGCTTGAATTTAGTGCTTCTCATGTATTTTCATACTTGCCAAAACCTTTCGCTGGTTTAGGGGTGAAAATTGGCTATAACTATGCCAAAAATGATTATGAAACTCATGATATTAGACTTGGTGACCAAGAAAAGGATGGTACTTTCTATGAAGGAATAATCCCTTCTGCGGGTATGAGCGGCTTTTCAGAGCAAGTAGCTTCAGGTCAGTTGTTCTACAAAATTGGTAAACTTGAACTGCAAGGTATTTATAAATATCGTTCGTCTTATCATAAAGACTTCTTAGCTGGTAACAATCAATTACGTATTATTGGTGATAGCTCAGTGGTTGATGCTCGTGCTACTTATCGCTTAAATAAACATATCAGAGTCACTTTACAAGGTCGTAATTTAACCAATGAACCTGTAGTTCATGATATGCCAGTGGTAGGTAGCCAACGTGATTATCAATCATATGGTCCTAGTTATTATTTAGGCGTTAGAGTTAATTTTTAATCGATAAAGTGAAACATTAATCAGGTAAGTTAAAGTTAGTTTGCCTGTACAATGAAAAAAGGCGTTAATTCTTTACAGATTAACGTCTTTTTATTAATTAAATAGCGGTGACAAATGAATTGCCTTAGTTAAGAGAAAACTAAGTGATCATTAAAAGAGAGTTTTATATGAATATCTTCGACAGCACAAAGCCAGAGCCAATAGGCAAAAATATTTTCAACAGCACAAAGTCAATGGCCAAAAGGAAAAAGGATTTTTTGCTATTTTTTTTATTTTTGGCTGTTTTTCTATTGTTTTTTGTCTTTGTCGCTACAAACGCAGAAGCAAAGAAACATACTGTTCAAGATGACTTTGAAGTAGTTGCTTACCATGTAGACCTTCGTGTGCAGGTTATGCCGATGCCGGCTTTAAAAGCGATGGCAAAAGAAGTCGCTAGTTTAGGTTTTAATACCATTATTATGGAGTGGGAAGCGACTTATCCTTATAAGCAACATAGTATTATTTCAAATCGCTATGCTTATACTCCCGCTGAAATTGAAGATTTTATGAAGCACAGCAAAAACCTGGGTTTGGATGTTATTCCATTGCAGCAAAACCTTGGTCATGCTGAATATATTTTAATGCATCCGCGTTATGCCTATTTACGTGCTGATAAAAGTGATTTCTCACAAATTGACCCAACACGGTTAGATGAAGCCCGTGAGTTATTTACTGAACTTTATGCCGATATTTTATCTACTCATAAATCTCAATATGTTCATATTGGTGGTGATGAAACGCGAATTTTAGACTGTAACCGTTGTAAAAAAGCTTGGGGAGCAGATGGTGAGGATGTAGGTAAATCTAAACTTTATGTCAATTACATGAAGATGATTGCTGAAATAGTCACGGCTCAAGGTAAGACACCTTTATTGTGGGCTGACATGATTTTACATCACCCAGAAGCTATAGCGGATATGCCTAAAAACGTTATCTATATTGATTGGAACTACGGTTGGGATAATGACAAATTTGGCGCAACTCCTGTTGAAATTATCAAAAAACATGGTCTAACGTTTTGGGGTGCATCATCAATACGTTCTGGCCCTGATGATTATCATATAACTTCGTGGAGTAAGCATATGAATAATCAGGCAGATTATATTCCATATGCAAGAGCCGCGGGCTTTAAAGGCATGGTGTTAACTTCTTGGTCTACATCGGGAGTGTATGGTTATAACTGGTTTCATCCTGGCGAAGTAGTTGAACTTTTCCCTCTTCGCCAAGTATACCCTAATGCCTACCCAAATGATGGCTATAGAATGAATGTAAAGGGGTTTATTGCTGCGCTAAATCAAGAGCAGACCTTTGTCGCTAAAGATTTTGCTGAGCAATATGCACAACAGCGTTTTGGTTTATCAGCACAGCAAGGCAAAAACTTATGGGAAATTTTAACTTCGACAAGCTTACGTGAATCTGTGGCTGTTGGCTCAGAAGCATTTTCAGGTAAAAAGGGCTTAACAGATGAACAACGCAATGTAGCTGAAAGTTTAAAGACGGTAAGAAGCTTGCAATCACAACTGCACAAAATAGTGCCACAGAAAAATCAGCAAGAGTTTGCTCATTATCAGATGCAGATTGATTTTCGTGAGTTTTATTTAAGCTTTAGGGAGATACAAGACTCAGTGCAAAGCACTAGTTTTAATGAAAAAGATAGAGTGGTCGCCGTTGAACAGTTAGAGCAATTATTAGTACGAGCAGAAAAGTTAAATGAACGTTTTCAGCTATTATTTTCAGGGGCACTTTATGACTCGGAAATGATCACGTTAAATGAATATCGCAATACCAAGATTAAATACTTATTGGAAAGGCTAAGCAAGCAAAGGTAGCGCTAAACTTTGTAGATAATTGGTTTAATAATTTAAGAGTAAGCTAAGAAAAATTTAAGAAGAAGTACCATGAAAAATAAATATTTTGATATTCAAGTTAATGGCTATGCTGGGGTTGATTTCAACCAGAATGACTTAAGTTTAGACGATTTAGTTAAAGCATGTACCAAACTAGCTGAAGATGGGGTCGAAGGAATTTTAGCCACCATAATCACTGCTGATTTCCATGACATGATCAAGCGAGTTAATAACCTTGTTAGTTTCAGTAGGCAAAGTGAAGTAATTGCTAAGGTAATTAAAGGCATTCATTTAGAAGGACCATTTATTAATAGTGCTGATGGTTTTCGAGGTGCACACCCACAAGAATTTATTTTAAGGCCTACTATCGAGAGAATGTCGCAGCTAGTCGATGCATGTGATGGTCTGTTAAAGTTGGTCACCTTAGCGCCAGAAAAAGATGAAGATAATCTGGTTACTAAATACCTGCATCACCAA
>Ga0105359_10001164_pt1 | contig 22153 bp, 15 predicted proteins | sample GOMGulsemesocosm_6_FD_83659 | JGI IMG/M metagenome (GOLD analysis project Ga0105359, IMG submission 83659) | Methane-oxidizing microbial communities from mesocosms in the Gulf of Mexico - GOM8C Gulf of Mexico | ecosystem: Environmental > Aquatic > Marine > Cold seeps | place: Gulf of Mexico...
CGTACCGACTCCCTGGGTGCCGGCCTGACCAAGCAGATCGCCGTAACCAAAGAGCCGGGTGACCTGGGCGACCAGTACAACTCCTTCCTCGATTGCGAAGAAGTTTCTCCTGCCGACATGAAGAACGGCGACGTTGTTCTGAACCGTGATGGCAAGCTGCTGCGTCCCAAGCGTCTGCCAAGCAACCTGTTCCAGTTCCGCGCTGGCACTGGCGAAGACCGCGTTGTTCTGGACTGCATCACCTCCCTGCAGCACGGCGCCGACCTGCTGTGGATCGAGACCGAGAAGCCCCACGTTGGTCAGATCGCCAAGATGGTCAACCGCATCCGCGAAGTGATCCCGACTGCCAAGCTGGTTTACAACAACAGCCCGTCCTTCAACTGGACTCTGAACTTCCGCCAGCAGGTATTCGATGCCATGGCTGAAGAAGGCAAGGACGTTTCCGCCTACGATCGCGCCAAGCTGATGAGCGTTGAGTATGACGAAACCGAACTGGCTCAGGTTGCTGACGAGAAGATCCGTACCTTCCAGGCTGATGCAGCTCGCGAAGCAGGCATCTTCCACCACCTGATCACCCTGCCGACTTACCACACCGCTGCACTGTCCACCGACAACTTAGCCAAAGAGTATTTTGGCGAGCAGGGAATGCTAGGTTATGTGCGCGGGGTACAACGCAAAGAGATTCGCCAGGGAATCGCCTGTGTCAAACACCAGAATATGGCGGGCTCTGACATGGGTGATGATCACAAGGAGTATTTTGCCGGTGAAGCGGCACTTAAAGCCGGTGGCGAAGACAATACCATGAACCAATTTAACTGAATGGGTTGATACAAGCTGATAGCAGGGCTAAAGGATATTGTACAGATCCAACTAGCTCTGCTGCATCACTCGCTCTCCTCGTGACGAGAGGCTGGACGCAAACGAAAAAGGCCGAACCCATTTCTGGATTCGGCCTTTTTCGTCACTCGCTACTCAGTTTAAATAGAGCATCGGTTTTTTTATTTCGCAGCGGCTCTGGCGCTATCTTTAGCTATTTCTTTGCGAATAAAGCGAATGCCGAGTCCCGACATAACGATCATAGCGGCAACTATTGCCAGTGAAGGTATTATTGAGTAGGCGTTGTAAAGGTCGAATCCAAACATGATTAATCCCAAATAATTGATAAATAATAATATATTTCTAGTCTTTAAATATTTGCGATGTCCAAAAATGTCCGTCTGCAACAAATAATATAAATATTTCTAGTAAATTTTGCGGCACAATAACACAATTCCCGATCAGTTTCCGCCTATATTTTGCACGTATTTAAGCGGCAATATATTTTAGAGATTTACCCGCCGCACCACTGGCGTAGGTTACAATTGAGCTGTGTTACTTGGATATTATCCCCTGAATATTTCGGAGTTAAATTTTGCAAAGTATTTGTGTCGAAGGTAAAAAAATTAGTCCCAATAAAATTCTCTGTGTTGGCCGTAACTACTTAGCGCATATCAATGAGCTCAACAATGAAATCCCCGAAGATATGGTGTTGTTTTTCAAACCGAACTCCTCTATTACCAAAGAGCTTATTGCAGAGCACAAAACCAACCCGGAATTAGCGACTGACCCTGAAGATGCTATTCACTACGAAACTGAAATCTGTTTTGTCTATGCAGGTGATAAGTTCAGCGCTGTCGGCATTGGCCTTGATCTCACCAAGAGGGCTTTACAATCGAAGCTCAAAGCCAAGGGGCTGCCATGGGAGCGCGCCAAAGCATTTGACGGCGCAGCTGTGTTTAGTGATTTTGTCGCTATCGACACAGTCAGTGAGCAACTGAGTATGTCTTTGCAGATCGATGGCCAATTAATACAGAGCGCACAAATCACCCAAATGATCTATTCACCGCAGCAAATCCTGAAGGAGATTCAGAAATTTGTCACTTTAGAGGACGGCGACATCATCATGACAGGCACCCCAGCAGGTGTAGGCCAAGTGCAGCGCGGCAGTGTCTTTAAAGCCGAGTTAAATTGCGCTGAACGACTACTGGTAAGCGCCCAGTGGCAAGCGCAGTAACGGTATAGTTACTGCTCATCTGCAGGGCTGCAAACAACTCGTTGTTGCCCATTGCCATGGTAAATCTTTAGGGTTTCGTCTAAAGCTCTGCTATGGCAAATTTTCGCGACTCAAGTCTATTGATGTACGAGTAGTCTACCACTGGTGGTGTACCTAAAATCGCCCGGCGCAACATATCCAGGGTAACAGCCACCGATAGATCACGCACATAAGCACGACCGCGGCTCCCTGCTATTAATATCTTTTGGCAGTGTACTGTCTCGCCAACTTTCACCCCTATGACGACTGTGCCCACAGGATTATCAGCACTGCCGCCGCCCGGCCCTGCTACCCCACTCGTCGCCACTGCATAGTCAGTCTGTTGAACGTCGCTAAGCGCACTGCTGGTACCTGCGACCATCTGTGCGACACACTGCATCGACACTTCGCTGTAATCGCTAATGGTTTGCTCAGCGACTTGTAGCAGCTCAGTTTTCGCCAGGTTGCAATAGCTGACAACGCAGTGCTGCAAATAACTGGAGCTGCCGGCAAAGGCCACCAGCTGACTGCTGATTTCACCACCGGTGAGTGATTCCGCCAGTGCCAGAGTCTGTCCCGTGTCGACTAACAAGCGATGTACTTCAGCCGCTAAACAAGGCTGGTTTCGCGCTACAATAGCATCTTGCAACAATTTTTCAGCTTGCTGTAACGCCAACTGTTGATTTTCATAAGAGACATTGCGGGCGATTAACTTTAGTTCCAGGTAGGGGGTGAATGATCGGTAACCTAACGTAATTCCCGCAGGCCAATCCAGGCTCTCCAGCAACTGCGCCATCGTCGATTCACCCATACCTAGAGTCAGTAGTTTACTTACATCAACTTGTTGCTTTTCGAGAGATTGTTGCTCGACAAAAGGGATGAATTGCTGCTCTACCATTTGCTTAAACTCACTCGGTACTCCCGGTGTAAAAAATAGCCAGGCGCGATTGAGTTTCACCCTAAAGCCACAGGCAGTTCCCACAGGGTTATCAACCATGATGGCGCCCTCTGGTAACATCGTCTGCTTTAAATTACTCTGGGATAATTTAATACCGCGACTTTTAAACCACTGCTCTAGAACGGTGAGCCATTGTTTATTCTGCACTAGCACAACGCCCATGGCATCCGCCATTGCCTGCGCCGACAAATCATCTGCTGTCGGGCCTAAGCCACCGTTGACCAAGATAATATCTGCGTGCTGACTGCGCTCTTGAAATACCTCAAGTAGATCTGCCAGGCGATCACCCACGGTAGTGCGACGCTGCATTTCGAAGCCCTGCTCCATTAGTTGATTACCGAGCCAGGCGGCGTTGGTATCGACGATCTGTCCTGCCAGAATTTCTTCGCCGGTGCATATCATTTCTAATTTCATGCAAACTCTCTATTCGCTGGGTAGGTTAAAAAAAGGCAGCTTAAATCTCCGCTCACTCGTGGTACAAAAAACCGCGGCAAATAAGTGTAATAGATCAATCTATTCGACGATAGTTGCCGGTGTAAAGTTTTGTAAATTAATTTGCCAACTAACCCTATTGCTCTAAGATTAAGTGTATATTAAATAACAAGAACATTTGTATCAGGATCATCAATGACAACCATAAGTGCATGCTAAAACCTACACTGAAGCACAATGCTCTATACGCAATTGCTATCGCCAGTTCACTGGTACTTTCCGGTTGCTCTAATTTGCTATCGGGTTTACAGCCAAAGATAGAGTCTTCTATAGACCCAGCAACTGAGCAGCCTAATATTGCCACACAATATCAGCCGCCAGCCACTCAAGTACAGAGCCGACAGCCTCAGTTGGAGACTAGCACTACCGCACAACCCCGTGACGGTCTGGGGCAAACACACAACAGCGCCTTAAATCTGGCGATTTCCCAGGCACTGCGGCAAAATCACGGCATCAAAGAGCAGTGGGCCCTGCATCAACAGGCACTGCAGCAGTACACCATCAATAATGCCGAACTGCGTTTTAACCTCAATTTAGAAGCCGCCAGCTCCTATGGCAGCAGTTCCCAGAGTTCCAGAGCCAGTAGCGACTATGATCTAAAGCTCAAGGCAAATTTACCGGTTTCACTCTGGGGAGAGTTAGACCAGCTGGCTCAGGCGAGTAGCTACCAATTGGCAATCAGCACGGCGGCCCTCAAGCGCAGCCGCCAACAATTAGTCGCCGATATCACCAGCGCCTGGTATCAATTGATGTTTGCAGAAAAAGTTTTTGAATTAACAGCACAGCAACAGCACAACACTCAATTGCAACTGGACGCTATTGAGTCATCTTATCAACAGGGACTGAGCCAGTCGCTGGACGTGTATTTAGCCAGGGGTAATATCGACACAGCCAGTACCCGCACCTTAGAAAAACAACAGAGTTTATATCAGGCGTCACGAGAGCTTGAATTACTGTTGGCAAAATACCCCAGAGGTCGACTCTTAGTCGACCAGCAGTTCCCCAGCTTGGTAGACAATTATTCTTTGGGTGTGCCAGCAGATTTGTTGCAGCGAAGACCGGACCTGAATAGCCATTGGCTGGGGGTTCTCGTCGAAGATGCCAAAGTTGCTGCCAGTTATGCGCAGCAGTTTCCTCAGTTCAGTTTAACCGGCAACTTGTCTTTAAGCTCTGCGCGACTGTCCGATCTATTTAAGCAGAATATTGCCTGGTCATTGCTGGGCAGCTTGTCACAGTCTCTATTCGATAATGGCAAGGCAGAGGCGCTACACCTTCAATCTAAGGCTAAATTAATCGAAAAAGAACAGCAGTATCTGCGCGCTCTACAGGCCGCTTTTGCGGAAGTTGAAACACTGTTGGAGAGCAAAAATTCTCTCAAGTTACAGTGGCAGCTGAATCAGAAGGTGCTGGATAACGCGCAACTGTCCTATGAGCGAGTGCAGATGCAATACCAAAACGGTATTGCCAACTATCAGCAAGTCCTGAACTTGCAACAGAAACTTTTCGATAATCAACTGGCCAGCCTGCAATTAAAACAGCAGAGAGTTGATAACCAAATTGAATTAATTCTGGCCATTGGCGGCTCAGAGCTAGCAGTTGCAGAAAATTCCAGTGGCACTGATACAGAATAAAAACATCAACAACAATAAGTGAAATTTATGCGCAGATTTATATTACCTATCATCATTATTGCAATCGCGGGGCTTGGCGGCTGGTATTTAGTTAAAAATGCCCCGACTAGCCAGCACCGCGAAGCCCCTAAAGCGCGTAAATTGTCGGTACAAGTCACTCCCATCAAAGCGGCGCAGCTGCAATTGACCTTGAGCAGTTACGGTCAGATCAGCGCCAAAAACCTCAGTCGGATCAGCAGTCAAGTAAGCGGGCGAGTCACTATGATCAGCCCAGCATTAGAAAATGCAGCATTTTTCTCCAAGGGGGATTTACTGCTGAGTATAGACAACCGTGATTATCAAGCGGCCATTAACAGTGCCAAAGCCAGTTTAACCCAAGCTCAACAGGCTTTAGCTCTGGAGCGGGCGCAAGTCGCTCAGGCCAAAGCGGACTGGAAACGATTACATAGCAACAGCAAAATACCCAATCTGGTCTCACGTAAACCCCAGGAGCTCAGCGCTAAAGCGAGTGTATCCGCCGCCCACGCCCAGTACAATCAAGCTATCTTGAATTTTTCGCGCACCAAAATAGTAGCTCCTTTTGACGGCCGAGTGTTGTCCAAACAAATCAGCCTCGGTGAATTCGTCAATGCCAATACGCCATTGGCAGAAATATTCTCCAGCGACAATTTAGAAGTACGCCTGGGGCTACAAAACAGTGATTTAGCCTTTATTGAGTTGCCTGAGGTCAGTGCGCAGCCAAACGCCCTCTCTTTAGAGCTGCCTGCAGTAAAATTTCAAACTCAGTTAATTGAGCCCCAACAATGGCAGGGGGTAATTGTCAGAACCGAAGCTGCCATTGATAGCAGTTCCCAGCAGCTGTTTGTAATCGCCGAGATTTCCGCGCCTTTCAGTCGGGAAAACGCAGACAAACACCCCTTGAAAATTGGCCAGTATGTGACAGCCAAAATAACCGGAAAAAAACTCAAGAAAGTCATCAGTATCGACGTTAATACTATTTATCAGGGAGAGTTTGTCTATTTAGTCCGAGAGGGCATATTACACAGACAGGACATCTCTATTCGCTGGCAAGATGATCAAATAGCCCTGATCGACAGCGGTTTAAAAGAGGGTGATCAATTGGTCACTACTATTCTGGCCCAGGCGGCGTCGGGCACCGCCGTCAATGTAAAAAATACAGGCAGCGCCACCGAAACTTTGCCCCGAGGTGCAAAGCGGGACCGCAAGGGCAATAAAAACCCCGCGAATAAAGGTCGCAATAAAAATGTAGCGGGCAAAAAGCCTTCCGAAAAAAAACAGTAGCACTGTGACAACTGATAATTTACTGACTCATTTATACTGGAAACGCAATGATCACTTGGTTTGCTAAAAATCACGTCGCCGCCAACTTAATGATGCTGGGCATTATTCTGCTGGGACTCTTCAGCTTAAAGACCAGCATCCCGCTGGAAGTATTCCCAAGCTTTGAAACTAATACCATTACTACCAGTGTCTCTCTGGAAGGCGCTACCGCACAAGACATTGAACAGAGTGTCGCGGTGCTTATCGAAGAGGCAGTCGCCGATCTTGAGGGCATTAAAAGCATCACTAGTCGCTCCCTTGAAGGTAATACTAGTGTCAGCATGCAGATCGATAAAAACTACGACAAGCGGGATTTACTCGCCGATATTAAAAGTCGCGTCGACGCGATCAGTGATTTTCCGGTCAATGCTAAAGAGCCTAAAAGTCAGTTGCGCCAATTTAAACGCGAAGTCATCAGTGTCAGTGTATCCGGGGACTTCAGTGAACGCCAAATTCGTCAGTACGGCGAGCAGATCCGCGATGATTTATTAAAAATACAGGGCATTACTCAAGTAGAATTAGACCGGGTGCGGGACTACCAACTCAGTATCGATATCCAGCAAGATAAATTGCGCCAATACCAGCTCAGCTTATCTGTGGTTGCCAATGCCATCGATGCCAGTTCACTGGATACTTCGGCGGGTAACTTACGCACTGCCGGTGGTGATATTTTAATTAGCACCAAAGGCCAGGCCTTTAGCGTGCAAGAATTTGCCAATCTGATCATAAAAACCACCGCCGATGGCTCAGTTATACGCCTTGCGGATATTGCCAGGATCAGCAATGCATTTGAAGAGACGCCGATGCGCACCCGCTTCAACGGTCTTCCTGGGGCGATGATTGAGGTATACAGAGTTGGCGATCAAAACGCCATCACTCTCGCGCAGAGCGTCAAAGACTATATTCAAAGGCGGCAACCTTCACTGCCACAGGGAATGCGCTTGGACTATTGGAATGACCGCTCTGAAATATTAAAGAGCCGTTTGCAAACCTTAACCGACAATGCCATCCAAGGCGGCATCTTAGTGATCATTTTGCTGTCACTGTTCCTGCGCCCCTCTATCGCTTTCTTTGTCTTTTTGGGAATCCCCATTAGTTTTATGGGCGCCTTTATCGTCATGCCCTTTTTCGGTATGTCACTAAATATCATTAGCCTGTTCGGCTTTATCTTAGTGCTCGGTATAGTGGTCGACGATGCCATAGTCACAGGTGAAAATATCTATCGGCATATGCAAGGTGCGGAGTCCGGTATTCAGGCGGCTATTTTTGGTACAAAAGAAGTCGCTGTTGCTGTTACTTTCGGGGTCTTAACCACAGTGGCGGCATTTTTACCTTTCGCCTTTATCGAGGGGAATCGCGGTCAATTGTTTGCACAAATTCCCGCCGTGGTTATCCCCGTATTACTGTTCTCACTGATCGAGTCGAAATTCATTTTACCGGCACATCTTAAAATGTTACGGCTGCGTCAGCACGACAGCAATGTTAACTTTTTCAGCCGCTGGCAACAGGCATTCGCCGATGGCTTTGAGCAGATGGTGTTCCGGTTTTATCGGCCACTGTTAATAAAATGTCTGCACTATCGCTACTCAGTACTGGCCACGTTTATCACCATGCTGATACTGATCATAGTCTATATATCAAGCGGTTGGATGCGTTATACTTTTTTCCCCAGAGTCCCCAGCGAGACGGCAAGAGTCACTCTGACGATGCCTACCGGCACCAGTTTTTCGGTGACCGATATACAGGTAAAGCGTATGGTCGATGCGGCGCTGCAGTTACAGCAAAAATATACCGATGGAGAAACCGGCGAGAGCATCATTTTAAACATCCTCTCCTCTACCGGATCAGCGGGAGGGGCCAGCCATATAGGACGGGTTAGATTTGAGACCCTGGCGCCTGAAGATCGCAGTGCCAAGCTGCACGTCGATGTTGATATGCGTCGTTTAGTCCAGGAATGGCGGCGGATGATAGGCCCTATCAGTGGCGCACAATCCTTGAATTATCGTGCAGAAATTGGCCGTGGCGGCGATCCCATCGATGTGCAAATCAATGGTCAATCTTATACTCAGCTGCGTCTGGCCGCGGCCGAGATTCGCCAACAACTCAATCAGTACCCGGGGGTTTTTGATATCAGTGATAATCTCTCTGATGGCAAAGATGAGCTGCAAATTGAGATTAAACCTTTAGGGCAAGTTCTGGGGGTTAGCCGCTCCGGTATTATCAGCCAAATCCGTCAGACGATGATGGGCATCGAAGTACAACGTTTCCAACGTGGCCGTGAAGAGGTACCGGTCACTGTGCGCCTGCCGCAGACAGAGCGCGACTCTATTGCCGATCTCAAGCGTCTACCTATCCAGGCACCGGATAACCGACTGATCCCCTTAGAACACATCGCTGATATCAGGATTATTGCCGGCCCCTCTGCAGTCTATCGCACCGACCACCAGCGCACTGCCAATGTAATAGCCGACGTCAATAAAGAGAGTGTCAATATGACGGTTATGAACAAAGATATACTTAGCTATCTGCGTCAACTAGAGAGCCGTTACCCGCAGTTGAGTTTTACTCTGGAAGGCGAGGCCAAAGAGCAGCGCGAATCCTTTGGCTCACTGCAGTGGGGGCTAGTATTTGTATTCTTTGCCATCTATGCCCTTCTGGCCATCCCCTTTGGCTCCTTTTTCCAGCCGCTGATTGTGATGTCGGTGATTCCCTTCGGTGTCATAGGTGCAATATTCGGCCACTGGTTACTGGGTATGACTTTAACTATTATGAGTTTGCTGGGGCTCCTGGCTCTGATCGGTGTAGTAGTCAATGACTCGCTGGTATTGGTTAGTTTTATCAATCAGCAAGTACAGCAGGGGCATCAAGTGCGACAGGCAGTATTAAAGGCTGGTATCGCCAGGTTCAGACCGGTATTGCTGACCTCAATCACCACTTTTGCCGGCTTGTTACCACTATTATTTGAACAGGCAACTCAGGCCCAGTTTTTGATTCCGATGGCGGTCTCATTAAGTTTTGGCATTGTCTTTGCCACAGTCATTACTCTAATTTTAATTCCGGTCAATTACCTGATTATTGAAGACATAAAAAGGCTGGCCAGCAAAATTAATCGCTGGCTGACAGGTGATCGTGCACAATCTTAAAAACAGTGTTGCTTTTAGTCGTTTTTCACTGCAAAGACTCGCCAATAATCACTATCATGGGTAAAATGCGCTAATTTACCGACTAGAGAAATGGCTTTGTTAAAGCGATCCAAGCTCAATTATCAAATATCTTGCACTCAATACTTGCAGCGAGTGCGCCACTTAGGCAGATCTGTCTTACTAGACAGTGGCTATCCCAAGTGCCAGCGCGGTCGTTTTGATATTATCAGTGCGGCGCCTATCGCCAGTTTAAGCTGCACTAAAGGTAGCTTAAGCGGTGACAACCTGCCCTTCGAATTAAGCCAAATCAGCGACCCTTTTGTCGCTCTGCAGCAACTGCAACAATACGCTATAGAAAAAGGTTTATCTGACAACAGCATTGACAATAACGCCGATAATGGTGAAATCCCCTTTTGCGGCGGATTGTTAGGTTATTTTGGCTACGATTTAGGCCGCTGTATTGAAGTGATGCCACAAATTGCCTGTGATGATATAGCGCTACCAGAGATGTATTTGGGGCTATACCCTTGGGCAATAATCATCGACCACCAACTGCAGCAAGCACAGCTAATAGGTTGTGATTTAGTCAGTGATGAAGATTTCGCGCAACTGCAATCTCTGCTAGAAAATCCCGCCACAGATACCCATCCTAACAGTGAAAATTTTTCCCTGACCGAAAAATTTAACTCTAACGTTTCTGCGGGTTATTACACTCAGGCGTTAGAGAAAATTGATGAATACATTTTAAGCGGCGATTGCTATCAAGTGAATTTTGCTCAGCGCTTTAAGGCCACTTGCCAGGGAGACCCGCTAGACGCCTACCTTAAATTACGCAGCGCAGCCCCTACCCATTTTTCGGCCTTTATTGAGACAGAGCACGGGGCGATACTGTCGCTGTCTCCAGAGCGCTTTCTCAGCGTCGATCAAAGTGGTACGGTGATGACCCAGCCAATCAAAGGAACCCAACCCAGAGATATAGATCCCAATATTGATCAGGCAAACAAACACTACCTGGAAAACTCTGAAAAAGATAAGTCTGAAAATCTGATGATTGTCGACTTAATGCGCAACGATATTTCCAAAAGCTGTGCACTGCACAGCGTCAAAGTGCCCGCGCTGTTTGCCGTTGAAAGCTACAAGAACGTGCACCATCTGGTCAGTACCGTCAGTGGCAAGCTGGATGAAGAGCACGACGCTATCAGCCTGTTAAGAAACTGTTTCCCCGGGGGATCAATCACCGGGGCTCCGAAAATTCGCGCGATGCAAATTATCGATGAGCTGGAGCCACACAGGAGAAGTATTTACTGTGGAAGTATCGGCTATTTGAGCCTCTGCGGGCGTATGGATACCAGTATTACTATCCGCACTTTATTAATTGAAGACGATAACATCTTCTGCTGGGCAGGCGGTGGCATAGTCGCCGACTCGCAGATAGAGGCGGAATATCAAGAGACTTTCGACAAAGTAAACAACTTGTTGGACGCCCTGCAAAATTAGTTATTGATCAGCGCTCAACATTCACCCTGTGACTATCGAACGGCATCTTTGCTAGTCTTTTCGGTATTTACAGGAAATTCCCTGCTGATCAAAGAGCTGTAACTTATCTGCAGCAACCGTAAATGTCAGAATCTGACCGCGTACAAAAGATTGGATGCCCGCGACTTTGGCGATAATAGGTACCTTGTCATGGGGATTGTTAAAATACACTAAAGTCACTTCCCCTAAAGCTTCAATATAATTTATTTCCCCTTTAAATACATAGTCATCAGTGTCAGTTATCTGCATATCTTCAGGTCTGACACCTAAGCTAAAGACTAAACTCTCATCCGCCTTAGTGGTGGCGATAGGAACAGTTGCCGACCCACCTTGTTCTAAGGTTAAACGAGTTTTCAGCCCCGACTCTAGCACTGTTGCCGGTAGCAGATTCATCGCCGGAGACCCTATAAAGGTAGCGACAAACTTATTTGCAGGCTTTTGGTATAACTCTAAGGGCGTACCGATTTGTTCTATACCACGATTGTTTAACACCACGATTCTGGTCGCTAGAGTCATCGCCTCTACTTGGTCGTGGGTCACATAAACCATGGTACTGTCCGGCATTTTCTCCTTCAGTTGCGCTATTTCTATGCGAGTGGCTACTCGCAGCGCTGCATCCAAGTTTGACAGCGGCTCATCAAAGAGAAATATTTTTGGATCGCGCACGATAGCCCGACCAATCGCCACCCGCTGTCGCTGACCTCCAGAAAGCGCTTTGGGAAGTCTGTCTAAATACTCTGTTAGTTGCAGTGATGCAGCCGCCTCCTCTACTGTCCGGTCAATTTCGTCACGGGGAACTTTGGCTATTTTCAACGCAAAACTCATATTGTCGCGCACGCTTAAGTGCGGGTACAACGCATAGGATTGAAACACCATGGCAATCCCCCGCTTTGCCGGTGGTACTTGGTTCATCAACTTGCCGTCTATTTCCAGCTGGCCGCTGCTGATGCTCTCCAGCCCTGCAATCATCCGTAACAAAGTCGATTTCCCACAGCCTGAGGGGCCGACAAAGACAATTAATTCACCTTGCTCAATCTGTAAATTAATGTCGGTTAATACAGGAACATTCCCATAGACTTTGCTGGCATTAGTCAGTTTCAAATTTGCCATATTTCACTCTTGTTTTTATAAATATTTTCCTGCCTAACGAGAGTACTTTTAATGAAAAAGATCCCAATAGGCAATATCCACTGCGCTGTGCGCACCACCTGCTACAAATTATTACTCTGCAAGTGAATGCCCGTCACTGTTACCTTTAATTGCATAAAAGGCCTGCCATGCTGGCAGTTGCAGCCGTGCCTCTGAGCTTGAGTACTGATAACCTAACCCCTGCAGTGTCTGCCAGCCCTCTGCCCAAGGTACATCTGGCCCGAAGTCATCGATTGCTAGCGACTGCTCTTTATCGCTAAGATTAAAGGCGCAAAAAATTCTCTGCTGATCGATTACTCGTTCAAAACTCAATATCTCTGCTGATACTTTAAGATTAACTAACTCTCCTTTTATCAGAGCGGGAAATGATTTTCGAAAGCCCAACATTTCCCGGTAGCTGGCTAAACTTGAAGTGCTGTCAACATCTTGTACCGATACAGCCTTTAACTGCTGCTGCGTATCGACGGGTAACCAAGGTTGCATCTCACTAAAGCCTGCATTTACGGCGGTATCAGACCAGACCATCGGTGTTCTGCAACCGTCACGACCTTTGAATTTTGGCCAAAACTCTTTACCGTAGGGATCTTGCAGCTGATCAAATCCCACTACACCTTCATTCAGACCCAGCTCTTCTCCCTGGTACAAACAGACTGAGCCCTGCAGCGATAAGAGCAGCGAAGTCATCAATTTTTGCCCGCTGCAATCAAGCTGCCAACGACTTGGGTGACGTATAACATCGTGGTTTGAATAGGCCCAGCAGGACCAGCTGTCACTGGAATGCTGTTGGAATAGATTAATCACTGCGGCGATACGTCGGGCGTCCAATTTCTGCGGAGAGAGAAAATCAAAGGCATAACACATCTGTATCAAATCATCGCCAGCAGTGTACTGGGTCATGATTTGCATGCCCCTTTGCGCATCACCCACTTCACCCACCGCCGCTACATTTTCAAACTCGTCCATTGCGGCGCGAAACCTGCGCAAAAAAGCAATATTTTCTGGCTGGTTTTTATCGTATAGATGCTCTTGGTGATTATAGGGGTTAACCTCTGGGGCTATGGTTGAGTTACGTTGCTCACTGGGCAATATAGGGTTGTCGCGTAATTTCTGATCGTGAAAGTAAAAGTTAATAGTATCTAGCCTAAAGCCATCTACCTGGCGACGCATCCAAAACCTCGCCACGTCCAACAGCGCATCTTGCACCGCCGTATTATGAAAATTAAGATCCGGTTGCGAGCTCAAAAAATTGTGCAAATAGTACTGCTGACGAGTCTCATCCCACTGCCAGGCACTGCCTCCAAAAATAGACAACCAATTATTGGGGACTTGCTGCGGGTCATTGCGATCTGTGTCTTCTGCGCAATGGGTAGCATCTGCCCAGACAAACCAATCCTGTTTGGGGTTATCGCGACTCTGACGGGATTCAACAAACCAGGGGTGCTGATCTGAGGTATGCGAGAGTACCAGATCTATCATCACTTTTAGCCCCAGGCGGTGTGCCTCCACCACCAGCCGATCAAAATCCGCCAAAGTGCCAAACATAGGATCTACATCACAGTAGTCTGAGACATCGTAGCCAAAATCTAACATCGGCGAGGTAAAAAAAGGTGACAGCCAGATTGCATCGACGCCAAGAGAGGCGACATAGGGCAAGCGACTGATAATCCCCGGCAAATCCCCTATACCATCGCCATTGCTGTCCTGAAAGGATCTTGGATATATTTGATAGATAACCGCCCCACGCCACCAGTCTTTTTCACTGTTGACTGTATTGTGACCTTTGCGAGTGAAGGTTTGTTGCTTTGAACTCATGTACATCAGCCCCCTTTGACTGAACCGGATAATAAACCGCGCACTAAATATTTTTGCAGTGTAAAAAACACCATTAATGGCACCAAGATTGATACGAACGCAGAAGCGGTAAGGATTTCCCAATTGCCACCACGAGAGCCGAGCATCTCACGCAATCGCCCGGTCATCACTAATTGCTCTTCATTGTTGCCTAAAAACACTGTGGCTATTAACAAGTCGTTCCATACCCAGAGGAACTGGAAGATTGCGAAACTGGCCAGTGCCGGAAACGACAGCGGCAATATTATTTTGACAAAAATCTGGAAATCGTTGGCACCATCCACTCGGGCACTCTCGATGATCTCACGGGGTAATCCGGCAATATAATTGCGCAGTAAATAGATTGCCAAAGGTAATCCAAAGCCAGTATGGGCAAGCCAAATTCCGATATAGCTCTTGCCAATGCCGATCGTTGTGTAGAGTTTTAACAGCGGAATCAACGACATTTGCAAGGGTACAACCAGCAGACCTACGACTACCGCCAAGAAAATGGCTCTGCCTGGGAACTCCATCCACGCCAGCGCGTAGGCGGCAAATGCTGCAATTAATATAGGAATCACCGTCGCCGGTATAGTCACTGTCATGGTATTGATAAACGATTTGCCTAAGCCCTCGGCAAAGAGTACTTCACTGTAGTTATCCAAAGTAAAAATAGGTTTCTCAAACACAGTTACAAATAAACGCGCACCTCTTTTAGAGCTAAATGCTGTCGGTGAGGTAAGCAAATAACTGCCATCAGCCTCTATCTTTAAGGTTTTTCCCTTGCGCATCTGCGCCGTATTTCCCGGGACATAGGCATCAGGTTGCTGCGAGCGCCAGCCAAAGGCAGTCACAGTGCCACTCTGGTCGGCAAAGACATTGCCTTTTAATATAAATTTCCCGTCTTCTTTAAATTGCTCATTGGCGGGAGCGGAACGTTTAATTAAATTGCGCTCAACGGTGGAAAAAGAGGTCCACCAGCCCGTTGCCACCAACTGATCTTTATCCCGAACCGATGAAATCAACAGCCCCACTGTTGGGATTGTCCAAAGTAATACCAGCAAGAGTACGGATATATGTACAACCCAGGTAAGGGTCGAATTTTTACCTAAAATTGAACCCATGTTAATTCTCATTTCTTAAATTGCGCACATTCCAAACCATCACCGGTAGCACCAACAGCATAATAACGAGTGCGATGGTGGCAGATCGGCCAAAGTCGTGACCGCGAAACATCCAGTCAAACATGTAGTTTGCCAACACTTGCGATCCCCACTGGCCGTTAGTCATCGCCATCACTATATCGAAAACCTTGAGTACTAAAATAGTGATAGTGGTCCAGACAACGGCGACACTACCCCAGATCTGCGGGACTTTAATCTGTAAAAAGATCTGCAGCGGGTTAGCACCGTCTAAGGTGGCTGCCTCCAGGGTTTCCTCAGGTATACCACGCAGTGCCGCTGACAAAATAACCATGGCGAAACCCGTTTGTATCCAAATTAAAATGATCATTAAAAAAACTGAATTCCACCCCGGCATGACAATCCAGGCCTGAGGTTCTGCACCGAAGTGCACTAATATGGCATTCAAAATACCGATTTGCTCTACATCTTCACCGCGAAAATCGTAGACAAACTTCCAGATAATACTGGCGCCGATAAAGGAGATGGCCATCGGCATAAAGATCAAGCTTTTTGCAATGTTACCCCAGCTGATGCGGTCGGTTAATGCGGCAGCGAGTAAACCAAAGAAGGTCGATGCTGCCGGCACTATCACCAGCCACATCATATTATTGATAAATGACTCGATAAATTTCTCATCATTTATCAGCCAAGTGTAATTGGCAAAACCGACGAATTTCTCGCCAGATGAGCCGTGCAATGATAAATAGATGCTGTTAAACACTGGATAGATTAAATATACGCTCAGCAGTAAAATAGCCGGCCCCATAAACAGCCAGGGACGAATTGCCGCTGATTTCTGTATATTAGCGGCGCCATTTTTACCCTTGGCAGGATAGACCAAAGCCAATAACCCGTTGCTGCCCCAGAAATAGCCAATGCAGCCAAGTACTGCGACCACCATGGTAAACAGCGCCAGTAACACTTGCTCCATCACAATTCCTTAATCTTATTATTTTTAAAGTCGATGTAGCCAGCAACTGCACTCTACGCTTAGAGAGACAAATTAACTGCTGCCGGCAACACTGCTAAGAATTTCTGCCAATTGGCGCCCAGTGTCCATCACTGGGCGCTATTTCGCAGGGGGAATTATTTAATGCTATTCCAGGTTTTCTGAATCTGCGTTCCCACCTCTTCAGCGCTCTTTCCTCCCGTGTAATCCACCATTCCAGTCCAGAAAGCCCCAGCACCTATAGCACCAGGCATCAGATCGGAAGCATCAAAGCGAAATGTAGTAGCGTTTAATAATATCTCGCCCATTCCCTTTAAGCTGTCATTGGCATAGGCATCAACATTAACCCCTTTGTGTGGCGTTAAGAACCCCTCCTGTGCCATCCACAACTCGTGTGCGATAGGTGTTTTTAAGAATTCGACAAAAGCTTGTGCTCCCTTGGATTCTTTAGTGATGGCAAACAGTGTGCCGCCACCTAAGACCGGCTTTCCTAGATCTTTAGCCGCGTAAGAGGGAAAATAGAAGAAATTAGCATCTTCACCCACTGCAGTTCCCTCTGGGAAAAATGCCGGGATAAAGGATGCCTGGCGATGCATATAGCACTTTGGCGGAGAGCTGAACAGTCCCTTAGGGCTGTCGCGGAAATCGGTAGTAGATACCGTGGCAGAACCACCGGCAACATACTTGTCATTGCGAGCGAAAGCGCCATAAGCTTCAATAGCTGCTAATACTTTAGGGTCATCAAACTTCATCTGGTTGTTGACCCACTGGTCATAAACAGCCGGCGCCTGAGTGCGCAGCATCATGTCTTCGACCCAATCGGTGGCAACCCAACCTGTAGCACCACCTGATCCCAGACCGATACACCAGGGTGTTCCGCCGTCGGCGACAATTTGGTCACTGAGCTTTACAAGCTCTTCCATGCTCTGTGGGATTTCATAACCGCCGTCTTCGAAGTTTTCCGGTGAATACCAAACCAGAGATTTAACATCGGCTTTATAGAAGAAACCAAACAACTCTTCATTGCCCTGAGCGTTTTTATAAGTCCCTAAATCCACCCATGATTGACCTGCGGCGTAGTTTTCTCTGACCCAGTCAGCAGTGCCTGCGCTCAGCGGCGCTAACTTACCCTTCGCCGCTAAATCAGCCGCCAAACCCGGTTGAGGAAAAATGGCAATATTAGGTGCCGCTCCCGCTTCAGTGTCTATTACTATCTGCGCCTCGAAACTGTCCGAGCCAGAATATTCAACATTGGCGCCGGTCGCCTGTTCGAAATAGGCAATAACGTTTTCAACCAATTTTTTATCTGCACCTAACCAGGGGCCAAAAACGGTTATCGTCTCGCCTTTAAGGTCGACACTTTTTAGAGTTTCATAGCTGGCCCAATTAAAGCGAGTGTCTTCCCCTGGTGTGAATTTAAGTTCTGAACCTGCAAAGGCCATATTTGCGGATAGTGCGATGGCGGCAACACCGAGATAAGCTGGTAGCTTCATGGAATCTCCCTGTTTGACCTTGAACTGTTTAAACCTCTGTAGGTATAAACGCGTTCAAATGATCATTATATTTTGTTATTTTTAATTTATCCAAAGCGCTTTGAATAATTGGACTATGTCGCTTTTTTGTTTTATTGTCAATTAAATTGATTATCCCTTTGCTTATAATGTTAAGCCTCTATAATCAGATTTCCAGAAAAATTGAAAGCGCTTTGGTCATTTTTACTGCCGATACTTTTTACCCAGCGCTGGCAAATAACGACATTGATTAAGGTGCCAAAATGAATCTCAAACAGTTTTCAGAGATTTTAAAACTATCCCCGACGACAGTATCAAGAGCCCTTAATGGCTTTCCGGAGGTGAGCGAAAAAACGCGTACTCGTGTTCAAAATGCAGCCAAAGAGCACAACTATCGGCCCAACACTCAAGCTAAAAGCTTAGCTACCGGACGCTCTATGGCCATTGGCCATGTACTGCCCACCTTTAAAAAAGAGATCATCAACCCAATCTTTTCAGACTTTATCGCCGGCACCGGTGAGGTATTATCTAAATCAGGTTACCACATGGCCCTGACGGTGGTAGAAGATCAAGGGGAAGAAGCCGCCTATCGGGACATGGCCTCCAAAAGGTCGGTCGATGGGGTGATTATTCATGGCCCCAGGGAAAACGATAGTCGAATTGCGCTATTGCAAGAATTGGGTATGCCCTTTTTAGTGCACGGACGCGCCCAGCAGATGGAAACCCCTTACTCATGGTTTGACGTCAATAACCGTCGTGCTTTTAAACGCGCTACGCAGCTTTTAATCAGCTTGGGCCATCGGCGTATCGCCCTGCTAAATGGTCTGGAGTACATGGATTTTGCCGCCAGACGCAGACGCGGCTACGAACAGGCCCTGACTGAAGCGGGTATTTCCATTGATAGTAATATAATGCGCAGCGAAGAAATGATGGAGCCTTACGGCTTTGCTGCCACTATGCAGATTATGCAGCAACCCAACCCGCCGACCGCCTTTCTGGTCTCTTCAGTGATACCTGCGCTGGGTGTGCAAAGAGCGTTGCTTAAACTGGGTTTACAGCCCTCGACAGATGTCTCTATTGTGATCCACGATGATCAATTATCTTTTTTGCCCATAGATGCAGATCGGCCTATGTTCACCTCCACGCGCTCATCCATAAAAGATGCAGGAAAACGCTGTGCCGCGATGCTGCTCGAGCAAATCAATAACCCAGGAGGCGAGACGTTGACTGAACTTTGGGAAGCGGAACTGGTAATCGGCGAATCGACCGGGGTGGTAAAAACCAGCCTCTAAGGTTCTTAATTCCTGAGGGATAATATAAATTTGAACTAAATTTACACTTCCCACTGGTGCATGCCCGTTTTAGCTTTAGTGCAGCGGTTACGGCTTTTCAGTTACTTGAACAGACTAATAACCCGAGAGGCGATACTTTGATCCAATTAAAGGAAGCGCAGCGGGTTATCGACGAATCGACCGGGGTGGTAAAAGCCAGCCTCTTATATTTTTAATCTCTGAGGGATAATATGACTTTAAAGCTAGATCCAGACTCGCCTCTAATGCAGGCAAGTTTCACCTTTGGCGTGGCCACTGCGGCCTTTCAAATTGAAGGGGCCAATACCACTGATGGCCGCTGCGAATCTATCTGGGATACATTTTGCACAACGCCTGGTAAAGTATTAAATGCCGATGACGGATCTGTCGCCTGTGATCACTATCATCTGTGGCGAGATGATATCGACTTGATCGAATCTCTGGGAGTTGACGCCTATCGCTTGTCTATCGCCTGGCCGCGTATCATTAACAATATCGATGGCAGTATCAATGCCAAAGGCCTGGCTTTTTACGACAATATTATCAATGAGCTGAATGCCCGCAACATCAAAGTCTTTGTCACTTTGTACCACTGGGATCTGCCCCAATATCTGGAGGACAATGGTGGCTGGCTCAACCGCGATACCGTGCACGCCTTTGTTCATTACGCGGCGGTTATAAGCGAGCATTTTAAAGAGCGTATTTATTCCTACTGTACTTTTAACGAGCCTTGGTGCAGCGCCTATTTAGGCTATCAATATGGGGTGCACGCGCCAGGTCACAAAAGCCGCAAAATGGGTTTGCAGGCAGCGCACCATCTGCTGCTTGCTCATGGTTTAGCGGTACCAGTAATCCGCCGGCACTGTGGCGACGCGCAAGTGGGTATAGTATTAAATTTCACCCCGGGTGATAGCGCTAGTGACAGCCCCGAGGACCTGCAGGCGAGCAAGATCTACAATGATTATAATAGCCACTGGTTTATTCAGCCGTTAATGCAGGGCAGTTACCCCGGCTTAATTCAGCAACTTTACGCTGAGGATATGCCTATGATCGAAACTGCTGATATGGCCGCGATCAGTGTCGACATCGACTATTTAGGCATCAATTTTTACACAAGAGCCGTAATTGCAGCGCCGGATGATGACGATGATGATTTATTCAAATTAGTGCCGCAACCGCAAGCCGAGCACACCGACATAGGCTGGGAAGTTCGCCCAAAAGCTCTGTATAAACTCCTGAGAGAACTTAATCGATTATATTCGCTGCCGCCAATTTACATCACTGAAAACGGCGCCGCATGTGACGATCATATCCTCGATGGGCAGATTGATGACCAACAGCGCTGTCGTTATTTACAGCAACATCTGCTGGCAGTGGAGCGTGCTGCACGCGAGGGAGTGGTAATAAAAGGCTATTTTGCCTGGAGCTTAATGGATAATTTTGAATGGGCAGAAGGCTATTCTAAACGCTTTGGTATCGTCTATGTCGACTATAAAAATCAACAGCGCACGTTAAAGAAAAGTGCCCACAGTTATAAGAATTTACTCAACTCACGGGCTCTGATTAACAGCCTCTGAATGTTCCAGCGGCGAGCGCAGCATTATAATTACTGCTGTGCCCGCTCTCAGCATTATTGACTGTCTTTACTGTTACTTTTGCTCATTCTCAAGATCGCGTAACCGAGTACCCCAGACAGTAATGAGCCGATTAATATCGCCAGTTTATCGGTGTATTGGAATAGGCTATCGTCTTCAAATGCCAGTGATACAATAAACAAACTCATGGTGAAGCCGATACCTGTCAAGAGTGAAACCCCGTACAGCTGCAGCCAACTGCTGCCCTCGGGCATTTTGGCAATCTTCAGCTTTATGGCTAACCAACTAAAACCAAAGACCCCGACTTGCTTGCCGACAAATAGTCCCAAGATAATCCCCATTGGCACAGCCCCGCTCATCTGACTGATAGAGATGTTCTGGAAGTTGACTCCGGCATTGACGAAGGCAAATAGCGGCAAGATAAAAAACGCCACCCAAAAGTGCAAGCTATGCTCAATTTCTTTCAGTGGTGATACTTGACGTTTGTCCTCATCGATCGCCGACAGTGGGATCGTAAAGGCGAGGGCGACACCGGCGAGAGTTGCGTGTACCCCCGATTTGAGCACACTGATCCAAAGTACTGCACCGACCACAAAAAATGCCGCTTTCTTACTTACGCCCATTAAGTTCAAGATAACTAACACTGATAGCGCAGCCGCTGCGACACTGATAGATAATGTTGAAAGTTCAGCAGTATAAAAGATGGCGATGATTACTATCGCCCCCAAGTCATCAATAATCGCCAGTGCCATTAAAAATATCTTTAAGGATACCGGTACCCGTTTGCCCAACATTGAGAGTATGCCTAAGGCAAAAGCGATATCGGTAGCGGTGGGAATTGCCCAACCATTAACCGCTACATCGCTGTCGCCATTGAAGTATAAATACACTGCAGCAGGTACTACCATACCCCCGATAGCGGCGACCCCTGGAAGGACAATTTGACTGACGCTAGACAAATGTCCCTCTAGTATTTCCCGCTTTACTTCTAGACCGATTAAGAGAAAGAAGATGGCCATCAAGCCATCATTGACCCAGTGATACAAGGATTTATCAATAGAGAGAGAACCAAAACGGATTTCCACGGGTATATGCAAAAAGCTCTCATATATCCCGGACAGAGCCGAGTTACTTAATATCAGGGCTAGTATAGTCACGGCAATTAAAATCACGCCGCTGGAGGAATCATTGTCTATAAAATCTTTAATAATCTTCATCGATACTCACTATGTTAGAAAAACTCAGTTTTTGACCGCAGTCGCAAATAACAGTTCAAGAGAACATGTTTACTGCTGACAAGCGCCAAAGTTTAGCAGTAATAGAGCGCATCCGAACACCAGAGTTGGTAGTAATCACCCGATAATTGCTCAAATAAGACAAAGCTTTAGGTAAAAATCTGAGGTTGGTGTTTTTACAGACAGTTGTGTGGGGTTAACAATCTGCGCTTTTACAG
>Ga0105359_10001171_pt1 | contig 22090 bp, 20 predicted proteins | sample GOMGulsemesocosm_6_FD_83659 | JGI IMG/M metagenome (GOLD analysis project Ga0105359, IMG submission 83659) | Methane-oxidizing microbial communities from mesocosms in the Gulf of Mexico - GOM8C Gulf of Mexico | ecosystem: Environmental > Aquatic > Marine > Cold seeps | place: Gulf of Mexico...
CTCTTGGTGTCGGCCCCATTTATCACTCTCTCCCCTGTATTAAATTCCTAAACTAGAAATGATGCGCGCAGCTCATGCATAGCTCAGTTGGTAGAGCAACTGACTTGTAATCTGTGGAACGCCGAGCTCGACTCTTGGTGTCGGCACCATTTATTACCCTCTCCCCTGTATTAAATTCCTAAACTAGAAATGATGTGCGCAGCTCATGCAGAACTCACTGTTTTAATCTCACGCCTCACGCCTCACGCCTTGCTACTCGCTACTCGCTACTTCCGACTTCCGACTTCCAACTTCCAACTTCCGACTTCCGACTTCCGACTTCCGACTTCCGACTTCCCACTCAACCCTTTAGTCTGCACACAAATATTTGCAGATAATATTCTCTAATTCCCCCGCTGCCGATAACCGAGAAATACTTAAATCTATCTGTTTGAGTAATTCAACCCGGTCTCTGTGCAACCGCAAACGAATGGAGTTACTTTCGTAGGGAAGAGAAATTTTATACTTTTTGCCGGCCTTAGTATTGTAATGCACCGCCGAGGCCTCACGCATCAAGCCCACCTGACTCCACCCTCTATGCACCCGGGTGGCAATTTGCAGCTCAGAGGCAAAATCCTGGCGATTAATGTAACCGGGGGCTACTGCACCTCTAACGGTGGCGACACTTTTTCCTTTAAGATCCTTTAAAATAAATGCTGGGAACTCAAGCTCGGGGTTGTAGATAATCACTTCGTTAACAATGCCAAAAGGACGACTGAATAAGGATAACTCCTCTAAGCGTGCAAGCTCCCCCCTATGGGTCGACACTCCCACTTCGATGTCTATCTCGCCGGCGATAAAATGACGTATTAACCTAGCTTGTGACAATTCAATAAATTCGAGCGGCAACTGCAAATCTGCGGCGATAGCCCTCAACGTATCGGCGTAAATACCGCGCACTTCGCCATCTGCCTCCTGCCAAAAATACGGGACTTGCCCGGGGGTCGGCAGACCGACACGCAGTGCTTGCCCCGCCTGCAATGAAGAGACAAAATTGCTCAGCAGCAACACCAAAGCTGCCGTTTTAAATAAGTGCAACACTGTTTAACCCCTAGCGGACAAATGAGAATAACGACTGCGATTATACTAGGGAACATGCTTAGAAGTCCTGTATCTTCTGTGCGTGAGTATTCTGGCGTATTGCACTTTTAGCATGATCCTTAAATCAGATCAGATCAGATCAGATCAAAAATACTCTTTTAGGAAATAATTCATAGCTTCAATTTTGTGGCACATTATAATGCCTGTTAACAAATCAAAATTAATCAATGGGTAATCATAAATTGCATCCTGCCACGCCAAACACTGACTCTCACGCAGCTAGTTTCAACGTAAAACTCTGTCACGCACTGCTGCAGATAGTTCAACATCAAGGTGTTAGTACCAGCGAAGCTTTGGCGAGTAGTATCATTGAGCAGAGCACACTGGATGCGCCGGGGCAGCGCTACCCAGTAGATGTATTTGCGCAGCTATTAGCACAATTAATCCAGCGCACCAACAATCCCAAACTACCACTGCTGGCAGCCGAAGCTACCCAACCGAGAATGCTCGGCTGCCTAGGCTTTGTCATGACCACTGCAAACACTTTGCAAGATGCCTACCAGATGCTCAGTGATTATATCGGATTAGTCTATGATGGGATCCAACTGGAGATTGAGCACCATCAAGACCATTGCACTTTAACCTTGCAGATAGCCGGTAATGACCCGGCGGTAACCGAGTATTTTATGGGCTGCCTGCTTAATTGGCCGCGCTGGCTGACCGGCAGACAAGTCCCCGCGCAGTCGATAAATTTTAATTTCCAGCAACACCAGGCCCAAGATTATCATCGACAACTCGCTACCCAAGTAAGCTTTTCCCAGGCGCACAACCATGTCGTCTTCTCCAGCCACTACATGGCATTAGCTTGCTCTGAAGCCAACTGGGAGATGCACCAACTGCACTGTAACTTTGCCGACAAGCTGATGTTGCGCTCGATGCAGCAACAGGCATTGATTTCGCAAACTAAACACCAGATAAGAAAACTGTTACTGCAACCGCAAACGACTGACAGTCAGACCATCCGCCGCCAACAGGTAGCCACTTGCCTGAATATGAGTCTGCGAACTTTTCAGCGTAAATTGAAGCTATTGGACAGCAATTTTCAAAAAATCTACGACAGCGTGCGCCACGAAACTTGCCTGCAACTTATCGCCAATCAGAAGCTAAATTTTGCGCAAATCTCCTACAAACTTGGCTTTTCTAATCCCTCAGCTTTCCAGAAGGCTTTTAAACGCTGGATGAAAACCTCCCCCAGCGATTACCGAAACAGGCTGCTCAGCAGTGCCCTCAGCCAACAGCGCAACAAGCCTGACGCTATAGCGACACCACTGTGGTTTCTGCACTTATCAGCCGAGCAGTTACAATTGCAGATACAGCATAAACTTGCCAACATCAGCAGCTTTTCACTGCAGCTGCTGAGGCTGGCAGCTGCCGTCGGACAGCCCGGTCAGTCTGCAGTGCCTGTGGCGATGCTGGCAGACATCAGTGGTAACTCACTGGCAAGACTGAGCATTTATTTATGGCCTGCACAAGAGCAGCAACTGATTGACAAATTAGACAGCACTAATACTGATAACCTGGCGCTCTCTTTTTGCCACGATGCTGTTATCGAGGCGCTAGCGAGCAATACTAGCGCTGAGCAGCGCAGTGAACAGCACTACCGCATAGGCAGCTATTATCAACGAGCACAACAACCGCAGCTTGCTTTGCAACATTTTCAGCTGTGTGATTTAACGCTATTAACAATCGAGAACATAAAATCACTCGATCAATGCTGCAGAGTATTAATCGATACATGCGAACCACTGCCGCAGCAGCTGTTACTGGACATCTATCAGCGCTTGATTGATTGCAGAACGCAGCTTGGAGATCACCCAGATCAACTGCAGCCTCTGTATTTACAGCAACTGCCAATTAGCATCGGGGCGGGGAATTTAGCACTGGCCGAACTCAGAGTTACAGATTTGCTCGAAGCTGGGCTGACACTGGAGCAACAAGTGAGTTTAGCAGTGCATCACTCACAACTTTTACTGGCACAAAACAACCACCAACAAGCTTTAGCGCTGCTGATTAATACCGCCACTGGGCAGTGCAAAATTGCTCCGTTTGCACATTCAGACAGTGAATATTTAGTCGAAGTAGCAGCGCAATTGGATGGATTGGAAAATTTAAGCCAAAGCCAACTGGAGGAGTTCAGCGACCCTCAGATCAGCCTCAAACTGTCTGCATTCACCGCCATGCAGTTGCGAATCCTGCAGCAAATCATTGAGATCAGTCTGCAACACCAGCGACCGTTACTGGCAGTCGGTGCTATTTCACGGATGTTTGCATTGTCTTTAAATGCCGATGATTACTTGTACTCGTCTTTCGCCAGTGCGCATTTTTCCTGGGTTTGCAGCTGGTTTGCCGGGAACATTAAAATGGCTAAGATGTGCAGCGCCAGAGCACTGCATTTAGCCCGCCAGCAAAGCGATAGCCACAGCCTTCAATGCCAATTAATTTTATACACTAAAGTGTATCACTGGCTGGGCCCTATGACCCAGGCACTGTATCAATTGCGCACTAGTCATGCTGATAGCAATAGCGCTGCTAATAGCTATAACATGCAAAGTAGCTTATTAGTCCAGTATCTACTGCTGTGCAGTGGCGAACCCCTGGCTACCGTCAAGCTAAACTGCGAGCAATTGTTAGCAAAAAGTTATCAAGGCAGCGAGCAGCCGAGCAGCACTGAACTGCGCTCAATTATCAGTATCTGCACCTCGTTATTACAGCGACCAACCAACAACAGCCGACAAGCCTTAAGCTATTGCAACAGCAACCAGGGCTTTGCTGACTTATACAGCGCCTTCTACACTTTTGATCATGGCTACTGGCCACAGCTGCAAAGCTGGGACGCCAAGATTGAAACCGATATCCCAAGTCATTACATAGTGACTGAAGCGGTTTTCATCTGTACATTAATGCGTATCTATTGCCTGCCACAGAAAACTCCAGACCCATTACAGCTCTCGCAATTAGAGGGGTATCTGACCCGACTACAAATTTGGGCGAAGCTCTGTCCGATTAATTTCGACCCGCAATATCAGATAGCCAAAGCAGTTTACTATGCTCAAGTAAGGCCTCTGGCTCAGGCCATGGCGCAATTTGAAATTGCGCTGCAATCCGTGGAGAAACAGGGGCACTTGCAACACAAGATACTCTGCTATTGCTATTATGCGCAGTTGTTAAAAGAGCACCACATAGGGCTAAGCGCCCTCTGCAAAGAAAAACAACGGGATTTAGAGCGTCACTGGCTAGCATTAGATAACCTAAAGGTCACAAAACAAGTATGATGATTGCTGGCAGAAAACCACAAAGTAGCTGAGTAATTTAGCCCTTGGCGAGCATGGTTGTTTTATGCTTATCCATCCTAACTAATAATGATAATTAAACAGGTAACTATGAGCACAACCGCACCCTGGAAAGTACTAGTAGTCGATGACGATGAGGGGATTCACAGCATCACCCGCATGGTATTTCGCGGATATCAGTTCGAGAACCGCCCGATTGAACTTATTAACGCGCTCAGCGGGGCGCAAGCCAGAGCAGTGCTAGTTGAGCAAACCGATATAGCGGTGGCTATTTTAGATGTGGTGATGGAAACAGATAGTGAAGGTTTAGATCTGGTCAACTTTATCAGGCAGCAGCTAAACAACCATGATCTGCGTATCATATTGCGTACCGGCCATCCAGGCTTCGCGCCTGAGGCCGAAGTGATTATTCAATACGATATTAATGACTATCTAGGCAAAGCTGAACTGTCCGCTTCCCGGCTGATCACTTCAGTAGTGGTCGCCCTGCGTTCATTTCGGGATATACAGAGCGTTAAAAACCAATCGCAGCAACAGCGATGTGAAGCAAAAGCTGAACCTAATCAGCCCCCTGCCGACTCAGCAGCAACCCCTGCGCTATTAAGCCAAGTGTCAGATTATTTTGCGCAAAAAATTCAACCTATTGTCGCCGACAGCCAAAGGTTACTTCAGTTTCAGCACAAACCTATGTTGGCAGATTTAGTCGCAACCCTCAACAACAGAACCGAGCAGCTACAGCAGTTAAATTTGCTGCTGCAATCTTGTGAAGTGCCACCTGCATCTGAGCCGCAGCAGACAATACTGGCGACACTACTGGATAATATATTGCGCCAATACACTGCTCAGGCAAGGGCAGAACACTGGATAATCGATTATCAGATTGACTCACAGTTAACAGAAACAATTGACATCAGTAGTAACTGGCTCAGTTCAGTGCTACTGACGTTACTGGAGCAGGCTATCTGTCTGGCACCGCAAACTGATTTATCGATCAACTTAACCTTGCTACAACAGCGATTGTGCATAGAAATAGTCGGCGATAGCCGCGATAGCGAATTAAATTTGTCGTGGAGCCAGTGCCTACAGAGGAAGCTTGAGCAATTATCCCAAAACTATCAGGGAAGGCTTGAAAACTCGACCAGCAGCTTAGTTAGTTATTCTTGCCAGATACCACAGGCCGCATTGTAAGATACTCTGCTGAAATAATTATTTGTTCATTTGCTGCACTATCTGAGTAATTTCACCGGATGCCTTCATTTGCTCTAGCACTGTTACTATATGGGGGATAAGAAGTTTATGTTCTTTATGTAAGTAGTGAAAAATCTTTATTTTATCGATAGGTGGATGCAGAGATCGGATGTCAAATTGCATTTTCGGCGCGCCAAACATACGACCACCTATACGTGACTCTATCACTATATCCAGACGTCCCCTGGCCAATAAATCAAACAGTGCTGGCATGCTTTCTGCGGAGAAGGTCTGCATACCTTGAGTATTTTGCTCTGCTTTTTTAAATCCCCTTAAAAACCCCAATTTATAAGGCGATAAACTCGACCAACCATCTATCTCAATATTGCTGCGCCTGGCGTAGGCCATGGTTTCTAACTCAAGTAGTGGCACAGGTATTCTGATTAAATTGGGGTAATCTTTATTCATACCTTTGATACGAAACAGCTCTCCATCAGCGTGACCTTCATTGGAAAATCTCAGCGAGCGATTGCCAGGGTAATATCGTACTTTTGCCTCAATACCCAGTTTCTTGTAGGCTTGCTGCATAATTTCAGACACTGTTAAACTCAATGAATAAGCATTGAAAGTCGACAGTACTAAACCAGATTTTTGAAAACATGATAAATCACAGCTAGCAGAACTGGTTTTTTTATTAGAAACACTATCATTTGCGTAAACTGCATTGCAGCTTAGAAGACAAGCGATGGCCATCATTATTTTAAAACAATACTGCATTTTTACCCTTCACTCTTCAAACACATTGAAACTACAGATCCGCTCTGGTAAAAATTCATCTGCGAAGTCTGATTACAAAATTATAGTATAGAGCATGCAAAACCACAGCAGCCAAAGCGACACTTATGTTTATCACAGGCGGCCATCGACCAATACAGAAGTCTAATCGCGATTAACCTGACTATCCCGTCCGCGCATAAATTTGGAACAATCATCGGTAATTTGATGCCAATTTGCCTTAAACTCAGTGAAAATATGCGCACTGGGTCGCCCGGCTATGTCAGTGTCTAAAGTCGCCAGCGCAATCTCTACTTCCTCACCATTATCCTGGGATGGAGCAAAAGTTAAGCTGCTGCCACATTTTTTACAAAAAGTACGAGTGCTCTGGTTGTCAGCGACAAACTCTTGTAACAACTGCTCGCCCTGCAGCCAGGAAAAATCCCCACACTTTACCGAGCCATAAGTGGCGAAGGCCGCTCCGTGAAACTTACGGCACATTTTGCAGTGACAATGAGCCATTTGTGGATCGAGTCTGGCCACTTGGTACACTACCCCACCACACAGACAACTGCCGCGCAGATTAGTATCTTCGATTCCAACACTCATAACATCCCCTTAGGTTACAGATCTTTAACTAGCTTAAATGATTTGTCTCGATAACCCATTTGTTGATACAAAGCCCGGGCATCGGCATTAAATTCGTAGACGTTGAGTGATATTTCCTGGGCACCACGCTCAATAAATTGCTGCTCAATCGCACTGATTAGTTTTTTTGCGCAACCTAAACCCCGATAAGACGGGTCAACAGCCACTTCATCAATGTGCCCTACTATTTTCTGTCGCAGAATAAACGATTGCTGATCACCGACGTTGCCAGCGACTATACCGATAATTTTTTGCTGGTATGTGGCGCTCAGAACAAGGTAGTTTTTATCCACCAGCAGTTGCTCAAAGCCAGTTTCATCCCTTTGTTCTGACATTTGTGCAGGGCTTTTAAACTCATCCGGTGACTGTTGAAAATGGTACTCATCACTGGCCAGATACAGCGCTTTTATCTGCCTGAAATTTGTCATTTGGGCCGTTGATATAATTATCTGAGATGCTTCGCTGGTTTGCATTACCTGTCCAAAATACTAAATTAATAACAATTAATACAACAACTAACAAAACATTAATAGCTTAATTGGGAATAAATAACAAAAACAAAGCCTAAGAGAGAAACCCTAAAGCAGTGATATACTGCCAGTGCTGTGGACACGACATTGAGTGGGATGGGTAGCAACAATGACTGCCGCAGCGGCTACAGCTGGATCCGCCCGGCAGATGAGGAGTGACTGTGTCTATTTAATCTCGATTCGCGGCGAGCGCATCACGATTTCATCATTTAGCTCAATGCCAATTCCCGGAGCTTCAGAGACCACAAACTGACCATTAACGGGCTGCGGATCTTGAATACATAACTCTCTGTTCCAGGCCTTAATAGCGTAAGTGTGGTGCTCGTGAATCAAGAAGTTGGGAATCGCTGTCTCTAAATGCAGTGAAGCTGCCGTTGCAACAGGTCCACCACAGACGTGTGCCTGAATGCGAATATCGAAGATATCAGCGTAGTCACAGACTTTCTTCGTTTCAGTAAAACCACCACACAGGCCGATATCAGGTTGCAATACATCGATGCTTTGGTCTTCAAAATAAGGTCTCACCTGCCAGCGATTGTAAAGTCGCTCTCCACCGGCGATGGGAACATTGACTTTATCGGCCACCTTTTTGTGCAGAGAATGGTTCAGGTAATTAACCGGCTCTTCGTAGTACATGCAATCGAACTCTTCGGCCAGTTTGCCCAGCTGAATAGCGGTAGTCGCACCAGGCAGTGAATGGCATTCGAAGATAATGTCTACTTCATCGCCCACCGCATCGCGGATAGCTGCGAGGCGAGAGCGATAGAGCTTCATCTCACCGCGGGAAATAATCTTGGTTCTGTCGTAGTAAGTATTACCATCCTTGTCGTACATAATAGGATCTACTTTAACGGCATCGTATCCTTGTGCAACGGCCTTTAGTGCCGCCTCAGCATATTGTTCAGGCTGTGACAGCGCTTTAAACTCAGCATCCCAGTCAAACTGTAACTGCGAGGCATAAGTGCGCAGTGAATCGTTCACTTTACCGCCCAGCAGTTGGTAGACCGGTAAATTCAGTGCTTTGCCTTTGATGTCCCAAAGGGCTGTGTCTATGGCGCTCATTGCCGCGTAGACAACCGGGCCGCCACCTAGCCCCCAGAAACTCTCGCGCAACATCCGCGACCAGAGTTTTTCAGTTTGAAACGGATCGTGGCCAATTAAAAAGGCCTCGGCCATCTCTTTGATCATGTGCGCAGCGGCACTGTGCCCTACGTCGTAAGCTAATCCGGCCTCACCGACACCATTAATTCCTTCATCGGTGTGCACACGGATAAATACCGGGTTCCAACTTGGACGATCAGGACAGTGAATATCAAAGACTTCTACTGATACAACTTTCATTTTTTTCTCCAAAGGGTAAAAGAGTAACGAATAAACAGCGAATGCGGGCTGCTTATTGCATAAAACCTGGGTCTAATTTGTAAGCTTTGCGCAGCATCGCCGGCCAGATTTTTTGACCGCCCGACTCGCCTATGTTTACAATGCTTTGCTGTTTTTTAATGTTGTCCAATATCTGTTGCGGAATCTGCGTGGCCTCTTGTCCGGTTGCTTGCAACATCACTTGTATTTCGCAGGCACGCTGTAAGTCAAAGAAACGCATAAATGCATCTCCGACTGTATCGCCCACTGTCAGGCCACCATGGTTGACCAACAACATATGATTGGTATTGGCTATATCATCCTGCAGACGTTTTTTTTCATCTTCATTGACTGCCAGGCCCTCGTAGCCATGATAGGAAAGCGACGCCAGAGAAAACATAGAATACTGGCTATAAGGCAATAATCCCTGCTTTTGCGAGGCAACAACAGTCGTAGCATTTGTATGTAAATGGATAACACAGTGAGCGTCCGGGCGGGCCTCATGTATTGCACTGTGAATAGTAAAACCCGCCGGATTGATGACATAGGGAGTGTCATCGAGAATGTTCCCCTGTAAATCGACTTTGACTAAATTTGAAGCAGTGACTTCGTCAAACGCCAGTCCAAAAGGGTTGACCAGATACTCATCTGTTCCCTGTAGTCGCGCCGACAGATGGGTATATATAATATCGTCCCAGCCCAGATCCGCCACTAACCGGTAACAAGCGGCGAGATCTACCCGCAACTGCCACTCGCTGTCACTTACCTTCCCCTTTAAATCTAACTGCGCTATTTCCAACACTTTTAAAATCCCTCTGTAAAAACCTGATAACTGCGGAGCATGCTCCCTTATGGCATTCATCTTATAGCTTTATCACCAGAAAACCAGCTTTGCCGGGGATGAAAATAATTAATAGATTGAATGAAAGTTATTAATGCTAATAGAGAGTAAACTGGGGCAAATTTTAATTTAAATCACTGCTTTAAAAGAACATGCAAATTCACTAAAACAACTTCCATAACGACAGGAAAACAATATGCCGACAATCTTAATTACCGGTGCCAACCGGGGCATAGGACTAGCACTATCACAATCATACCTGGCCGACGGTTGGCGGGTATTAGCCACCAGTAGAAACAGCAACGCAGAAGTAGCCAGTGGAGCAGAGCAACTGCTATTAGATGTCAACAGTGAAGCTTCTATTACTGAGCTGGGCAAACAACTGCAGGGCACAGCCATCGATGTTATCTGGAACAACGCCGGAGTGTATCTAGATAAAGGGCAAAGTTTAGAGCAACTAGACATGCAGACCTGGCTACAGACCTTTGCTATTAACAGCATAGCGCCGATTAAGATTGCCCAAGTATTGCATGCTAACCTGCAGGCATCCCGGCGAAAAGTACTGGCCTTTACCAGCAGTAAAATGGGCTCTCTGACAGAAAATGGTCAACAGGCTTTTGCCTACCGCTCATCAAAAAGTGCACTGAACATGGCGGTTCGCTGTTTGGCCCATGATTACAGCGAACATAAAATCAACTGCCTGTTACTGCATCCGGGCCATGTCAGGACCTCCATGGGCGGTGCTGAGGGCGCAATAGATACGCGCACTAGCGTCGCCGGCATGCGCAAAATAGTCGACAGTGCCAATACCGATAACTATCCGCAGATGAACAGCCGCTATTACGACTATGATGGATCTATCATCCCCTGGTAGGTATTCTAGTTGCAAGTCGTAAGTTGTAAGTTGTAAGTTGTAAGTTGTAAGTTGTAAGTTGTAAGACACGTGATATTAAAACAATTTGGGGTGTACAACCGTCCATCAACGAATAAGAAATGAGAGTAGTGAATTTACTCTGGAACTTTTAAATGCTAGCTCAGACCCTACTCTTCAATAAGTAAGGCCTGATAATAGTTCTTCGTGGACTTAATCGATAGCCAAGCTAATTATGCTGCTCCTTTGGCTATATTTTAAACTTGGCTAATGATTTATTCATCAATTGGGTATGAGATTCTAGATCTTGACATTGCAACATGTTTTCACTGGCACAAATGTGAGCGGATTTCGCCGCCTCGGCAATACTCTGTGAACTTTGTTGAATGTTATTGATCACACTAGCCTGCTGTTCAGTGGCTGCGGCAATCAATTCCGCGTTAGAACTGACCACTTCGATTGCTTTGCCAATCACCGCCAGGGAATCAGTACTCAGCTGGGTCTGCTGCACACAAGTATCTGCAGCTTTTAATCCGTTGCTCATGGCATCAACCGCCCCTGAAACCCCCTGTTGTATTTCATCGATGATAGTTTGTATCTCTTTGGTGGAGTCTTGAGTACGCCCCGCCAGAGTACGCACTTCATCTGCGACCACTGCAAATCCGCGCCCTTGCTCACCTGCCCGCGCAGCCTCTATTGCGGCATTTAGCGCCAACAAGTTGGTCTGTTCCGAGATACTTTGAATGACACTGATGACACTGCCAATGGCGGCACTGTTACCCTGCAATTTGTTGATAATAAGGTTGGCCCGTTCCACTTCTCTGGCTAAATCGCTGATATGATCACTCGTGATTCTGAACTGGTTATTGGCATTGTTGACTTCCTGAAAGGCTGTCTCCGTTTTATTCTTAGTGGTCAATATATCCATTCCCACTTCTGTGATGGAAGCCATTGCCTGATTTATCGCCACAGCCATCATTTGTGTATCTTTCGCTTGTTGCTCTGCGCCTATTCCCCCCCGTTGCACTGATTCAGCGAGTAATCCAGTAGACTCTACTACGCTGTCTGAAGCCCCTTGGACATTTTTCAGCGTATCATTTAGGGAGTGAGTTAAGGTATTGACACTTTTAGAGATTTTCGCCCCCTCATGATGACCACTGACATGCAGTCGATGGGTTAAATCACCACTGGCCAAAATCGCAGTAGAATCAAGAATTTCCTGCAAGTGGCTTTGAATTCTGTGTCGATAGATTATTGCTAAAAAGAATACCAGCAGCACCAGAGAGGCTGCGATAATAGCCACTACCTGCCAACCTAAACTATTACTCGCCAGATACTGGCGATCGAGGTTGAGACTAATCTCCAACACCCCGCGCACATCGCCTAATTTCCAATCATTTTTAGGAGTGTCAGGGCGCGAATTATGACAATTAACACAAGACTCAGCGACGAGTTTATCGGCCACAGCCACTCGGGCAAAAGTACCTTCAGAGGTGGTTTCTACTTTGGAATAGATTTTCTCGGGCTCTGCAACTAACGACTTCCAGGCCTGCTGTTGAAAATCGTCTAACTGGCGATTTGTACGTCCCGGAAATGGAAAACCACTGTATAAGTTCATCGACATTTCTGAACTTGCCATCAAGGCACTTAGATCGTGGATCATAGTGGCAGGCAAAGGTATATTTTTGTCCCCTTGCTGGTGATTGATACTGGGTACTAAGCCATTGGCCAATGCCTTTTTGATCACATTTTTATTGTAATAACCGCGCAATATTTTAAATTGATTGGCGATGTTTTCTCCGGTCCTGACCGCCTCCGACTGACCATTACTGTTAATCAATGTGGGAATAAGGAATTGTAAGGCTATACCCAATACCGCTAAAAATGCAACCAGGGGGATAGTCATACGCCAGAAGAAACTAGTTAATATTTTATTCATAGTCACACACTCAATTTGCTAGATAAAATGAGTGTAGTACAAATATTAAGAGTTTCAATGAATAGGAAGCTAAACAGCCATCACGCTAGAAATTATATATAAATTACTATATTTCAAATAGTTACATATTTTAAGCTCACTATCTAGCAAGGCCATTTTCAAAAATTAATTATTGGTTTGGTATGCTAAGAATTACAACCTTGAATAAAAATACTCTGTCATCGACCACTTACAGCAGCGACTAATCCGGCCCTGATCGGATTGGTTACAGCTGGGTAACGTCTTGTTGCCCTCCACCTTGACTATAAGGTAGATAAAAATCTATTAACTGCTGTTGATAGTTATCCTTCAAAACAGTGCTCTGCAGAAATGATGAGGTTGCAATATTAGCTTGATACCATTGCCTGTATTTTCTCCAGACAACTGAATCTTCAGGTAACTTAAAGTCCCTATAATACTGCAGTAGTAAATTAATCCGATAGGCAAATGGGATCAGAGCAATGTCCACTGCGCTAATGTGTTCACCGTTAAAAAACGGCCCCCGGTGGTCAATGGCCTGTGCAAACTCTAGTAATCCATTGATCAGTCGTCTTTTATCAGCTGCAGTATCAACCCTATCGTCGGAAAATTTCAGGTAACGGTAGAAATAGGGAATGATGCGTTTATTGATATGTTCAATCCAGTATTTTTGCTCCGCGTTGATAAAAGCATCAATTGAGAATAATGAGGGTTCTGATGGTTGAATCTGATCACAGAATTCTATAATACGTGTTGAATCTACAATACTATGTTGCCCTGGAACAGTAATTACTGGTACTTGCCCGGTGTTGCGGGAAATGTCCATCCAGCGGTTCGTTTTCAGATAAGGATCGATTTCAACATATTCAAAAGATACTTTTTTAACCAGCAGAGCCAGCCATGCTCTCTGGGCAAAAGGACAATACCAGGCACTGTATAATTTCATAAATATTTTCCCGTTTTTCTATCATCGATTTCGTACAAATATTCTATGTGTTCGAGAACTGAACTGAAATGGCCAATATTAATAGATAGATGTGCAAAGCTGCACAGAGAAATGAAAAGACAAAACTGAGCCACACAATCGATACTTGTCAACTCTGTTTAGCGGACTCATCGGCCAGTTCAGCCAACCACAGGCAAAAGGCCTGCACCGCAGCGCAATTCTCACGCTGTGGGTCTAATTGTAGATAGTGCGCACCGACCGCGATTGGCGATTGAACTGTGGCAGCAACCAACGAGCCCAGCGTCATCTCCCGCTGTACATAAGCGATATTAGCCAGAGCGATACCGTGACCTGCCACAGCCGCTTGGATCGCCACATCGTCCTGTTCAAATTTTAAGGCACTGTCTATTGGCAGGGGCTGCAGCTCCAGCATCTTTGCCCAAAGTCGCCAATCGCGACCGGTCACCTCATTTAATAATAGTTTTTGTCCGGACAATTGCCCTAAACTAAAAGGTTTATGTTGTGGCAAATACCCCGGCGAGCAGACCGGTAATAACCATTCGGTCAGCAGTTTTTGCTCAGATATTGTGGAGACGCCTGAAGTTGTTAAATGATAATTAATTTGTACGTCAAACACTTTTCCGCGCAGCGACTGCTCATTAGTACTGGCCTGTAATTGCACGCTGTATTGAGGGTAACGGCGTTCGAAATCTGCCAGGTTTGGCAACAGGCAGCGTATTGCGAAGCTGCTGGAGGCGCAGATTGAAATCTCAGATTCGTCAGCTAATATTTGCGCCGATACTTGAGATATATTCGAAAATGCTGACTGTGATACCGAGAGTAATAAGCGCCCGGTATCGGTCAGTTCGACCCCGCGACCACTTTTTCTGAACAGCGGTTTCTGATAGTAACTCGCCAACAGTTTCATTTGTCTGCTAACTGCACCTTCAGTTACATTCAGCTCAGCGGCTGCTCTGGAAAAACTTAAATGTTCTGCGGCAATACAAAAGTAGTGTAATGCGTTTAAGGGCGGTAATTTCATTATCATCTCTCTTTACATTTTCTCAAGCTTAGCTATAACATTTATCCTTTGTTTTAACTAGCTGTAGTGTGTTGTAATTTGGCCATACACACATAGGATTAATATTTCAATGACAGCGACAAATCACTGCAACCAGTCTGATCTGGTGGCCAATAAAAACCTGATTCACTTCAATAATGCCGGCGCTTCACTGATGCCGAAGACAGTTCTGCAGGCGCAGATAGAGCATTTAACCTTGGAGGCCAGTATTGGCGGTTATGAGGCCGCCAATGAGAAATCGGCGCAAATCGATGCTGTGTACCACAGTGTCGCTACACTCATAAACTGTAAGAGCGAGGAAATCGCCCTAGTTGAAAATGCCACTATCGCCTGGATGTCAGCTTTCTATGCAATAGACTTTAAAGCCGGGGATAGGATTCTCACTGCCGAGGCTGAATACGCCTCCAACTACCTCGCGTATTTGCAGCTCAAGCAGCAAAAAGGCGTGATTATCGATGTAATTCCCTCTAATGCCGAAGGTGAACTCTGCTGCCAGACTCTCGAGTCAATGATAGACGATAAGGTCAAGCTGATAGCTATTACTCATATCCCCACCAATGGTGGCTTAGTCAACCCGGCAGAGGCAGTAGGTGCTATCGCCAAGAAGCACAATATTTTGTATTTGCTGGATGCCTGCCAAAGCGTCGGGCAAATGCCGGTAGATGTTGCCGCTATTGGTTGCGACATACTCACGGCCACCTCCAGAAAATACCTAAGAGGCCCCCGTGGAGCAGGTTTTCTGTATGTCAGCGATAAAATTGTAGAGCGTTTACATCCGGCGATGATTGACTTGCGCGGTGCGAGATGGACCGAGCTGGACCAATATCAATTGCAGCCCGGCGCCAGGCGTTTTGAAAACTGGGAAAACAACTACGCCGCGCTGTTGGGCATGGGCTGCGCAATCGACTACGCTCTAACCATAGGATTGCAGCAAATCGCCGAGCGCGCCTTTGAGCTAGCCCGCTATACCCGAGAGCAATTGTCGCTACTCGATTGCGTGCAAGTTTACGACATCGGCAGTCAACAGTGCGCTATAGTGACATTCGCCAGCAGCAAGATGGCCTCGACTGAACTGGTCAAAGTGCTTAAAAACTATCACATCAATGTCAGTAGCTCATCCCCGGGCAGTACTTTGATTGATGCGAGCAGGCGTCAATTACCGGTATTAGTACGCGCCTCAGTACATTACTTTAATGACAAAGCTCAAGTTGATCAGCTGCTAGTAGCGCTACGAAAGATACTTAGCGTGTAACAGTGACACACTTAAATAGCAGGCTACATGATGGATGTTTTAATCGTTGTTGATATGCAAGAAGGCACGATCAGTGACTCGGATAAATACGATGTCCCAGGTGTCGTCGAGCGTATCAATTTGCTGTCGCAACAAGTGCGCAGCAGAGACGGCAAGGTCATATTTATCCAACACGACGGAACCCCGAGTGAGGGGTTGGCCCCTTATTCAGATGGCTGGAAAATCCTCAAAGCACTACAGCAAAGTAACGAAGATACAACAGTGCGCAAGACCACTAACGATGCATTTTATAAAACCCAATTGAGTTCTATTCTGACTAAGATGGGCGCAAAACGGTTAATATTTTGCGGCTGGGCCACTGATTTTTGTGTCGACACTAGCATCAGGGCGGCGATCAGCCGCGACTATCAAGTTTGCGTCGCGGCCGATTGCCATACACTCAGTGATCGGGAGCATCTGACTGCACAGCAAGTTATCACTCACCACAACTGGGTCTGGAGTAACATGCTTTCCCCGGTCAGCGCCCCTGAGGTATTATCTATGGCAGAGATTTATTGATCGAATGATATCGACAACATACCCATAAGCCAGCGCTGTATCTGGCTTATCTGTATCTCCCCTAGCCCGCCAACTGTTGCATAATCTGTTGTTTAAAGCTTTGTAACTGTCCCCGGGAGACTTTGTTATCAACTGCTGATAGCTGCTCTATCTGCAAGCTATCGGCACCTTGAAACTGCATAAACTCTGCAATTTCCCGGACCAGCGGCACTAACAGTTCAGCTAATTTATCGCTGTGCAAATGCAAGTGTAAAAGATCCATGCGCCGTTCTTTACGTTGCACTTTTACGTCCATAGTGCCAACAAACTGCTGCCCCTGCAGGATCGGCAGGCTAAAATAGCCGAACAGCCTTTTTGGCTTGGGAACATAACACTCCAGCTGATAATTAAAATTAAACAGCTGCTGCATGCGTTTGCGCTGAATCAGTAAGTTATCAAATGGCGACAATATCTTCACTTTAGAGCGAGAGAGCTTCTGCTTCAGCAATTTCTCGACCCCCGCCCTGGCAAAATACACATCTGCCCCCACTTGCAGTTGTACTATCAGCCCCTGCTCTAACATCAGCTGTAACTGTTGTTTGATACTTGTTTTAAACCCCTTCAACAGATAGCCAAAGTGCTCGGCTTTAGCGATAGCATTGGCTTGCAGATACTGTTCAATCAGAAATTGGCAGTGCTGTGCAGTGCTCGGCACTGTGCGATCCACATCAGCAGGTAGCACCTTGTCACTAAGATCGTAAACTTTCTGGAAACCACGGCGCTCTGTGACCATTAGATCGCCCTGCATAAAAAGCTGCTCCAGGGCAATTTTCGCCGGTTTCCAATCCCACCAGCCGCTGTTGGTATGTGTTGCACTGGCGAAGTCTCTGGCCATCATGGGCCCGCAGTCGGCAATTTCCGCCAACACTTGCGCCATCATTTTGGGGTCTTTCTTAAACCAGTGCTGCTCGCCATTTTTCAGTGCCAGCTTGCGTGGCAGGCTGTATCTATAAGCTGACATAGGAAGGTAAGCTGCGGCGTGCGACCAGTATTCAAAGATGCTGCCACTGCGCTGCAACTGGTTCAAATGCTGTTCTTTATAGCCTTTAACCCGGTTATATAAACTGTGGTGATGGGCTCTATTAATGACTGAAATCGAATCTATTTGGATATAACCTAAATGCTCCAGTGACTGCAGCACCCCTCGCTCGCCCCGGGCTGCTTTAGAGCTTATGTGCAGCTGTTGCTGCAAAACAATTATTTTTTGCGCTTGCGTTAAACTGATATGTTGCAACTGTGGCATTGAATAATCCTGTATTGGCTGACCCTGGAAAGTAACTGTTTAATCACACTATTGTTCAGTAGCACGCTGCTTTAATCAACAGCCTTTTATATCACCGGGATAACTTTTTGTTGCAACCTTCGCAACCGTACAAACTGGCAAATAAGTAACGTAAATGCCTGAGATAATTAGGGCTATCGACAAATACAATTGCTACACTCACACTCTTCAGGGTCATTAGCCCCACCAGCTGCAATTGTTAAAAGGTTTTCTATGCGCTATTTACACACTATGGTCAGAGTGACAGATTTAGATGCGTCACTAAAGTTTTACTGTGATTTACTCGGCTTAGTTCAAGTCAGAAGAAAAGACTTTGAGCGGGCTCGTTTTAGTCTGATTTTTCTCGCGGCACCGGGCAACACTGATGCAGCACAGACGAGCAGTCCACTGCTAGAGCTGACCTACAACTGGGACCCACAACAGTATGACGAAGGGCGTAATTTCGGCCACCTGGCCTTTGAAGTGGATGATTTGTACGCTATCTGTGAAAAGCTCATGGCTGCCGGGGTCGTGATTAACCGTCCGCCTCGCGATGGCTATATGGCCTTTGTTCGCTCCCCTGACAACATCTCTGTTGAGTTACTGCAAAAAGGCGCTGATTTGCCACCCGCCGATCCCTGGCAGTCCATGGAGAACATAGGTTCTTGGTAAGTTTGTTTAACAGTATCGAAAAGCTGCTCAACCACAGCCCGGTCGAACTGGGCTTTGACTACAGTATTGTGCGCAGCGCTAAGCGTAGGACTCTGTGTATTCAAATTAAGCGCGGCGATGTACGAGTGCTGGCACCGGGCAACTATCCGCAGCGCGAGATCGAACATTTCATCCGCGCCAAAGCGCAGTGGATTAATAAAAAACTGCAATTACAGTTGTTGCGCCGCGAGCAGTTGCAACCGCTGCAAGATGGCTCGCAGCTGTTGTGTAGAGGACAGATAAAAACCCTGCAAGTGCAGATCGCTAAAACTTTTTCACTGTCCGAAACTGAGCAACAGCTGTGTTTGTATATACCTGGCAGGGTTAGCGAACAAAATCATCAAGCCTATGTAAAAAGGCAACTTGGCAGCTGGTTTCAAAGCCAAGCGCTGGCGTACTTACCAAAGCGTTTGGCCCAGCTCAGTGCGCAAACTAATCTGCAGCCAAGCGACTGGCAGATTAAAAAGTACAAGGCGCGCTGGGGAAGTTGCAACAGCCAGGGACTTATCAGCTTAAATTACCTGTTGATGATGACCCCGGATTTTGTCATCGATTACGTATTAATTCATGAACTCTGTCATTTAAAACAGATGAATCACTCGGCAAAATTTTGGGCGCTGGTGCAAAAACACTGCCCACACTATCAATTGGCGAAGCAATGGCTAAAACAGCACAACGGGCTATTACAAGCTTTTCATCAATAATCATTTGGATATCTATCAATGTTAAACTGGCACTGCAAAAGCTATCAACAGCTCTCGGCCAATCAGTTATTTGCCATTTATCAAGCCCGCCAGCAGGTCTTTATTGTCGAGCAGAACTGCCCCTACCCAGATATAGATCTTTTAGATAAACAATGCCTGCACTTATTTGCCTGCAACGACGCCACTGAGAAAGACCCTGAGCCAGAAATTCTCGCCTATCTGCGTATTATTCCACCTGCAACCCAGTATCCACAGGCCTCTTTTGGCCGAGTATTAACCACAGAGGCAGCACGTGGTACAGGAGCAGGTAAAACGCTAGTGGCCAAAGCCCTGCAGCATCTAGAGCAGGCACACCCCAGTGTAGATATAAAAATTTCCGCACAGCTTTACTTGCAAAAATTTTATGCCAACTTCGGTTTTGTGGCCATTTCTGATGTTTATCTCGAAGATGACATTGAGCATCTGGACATGCTTTTAAAGCACGACTAAACTTGCACAAATAACTGACAGCAGAACCTGTGACAATTACTGGATTCACGTCTGCTAACCGCTGGGGGATATTAGATGAATCTTGATATGTTGATGCTTTACACTGTGGTGGCGTTCTTTTATGTGATCAGCCCGGGCCCCGCGGTCTTTTTAGCAATCTCTAATTGCCTGTCTAACAGCCTCAAAGCTGTCGCTTATTCCACCCTTGGCAACATCAGCGGTCTATTTATTCTCTCTTCTGTTTCCATGCTGGGGTTAGGCGCGCTATTGATGACATCTGCGAGCTTATTTTTAGCGGTCAAGGTGATAGGTGCGCTGTATTTACTGTACTTGGGAATCAAACAAATCCGCATGGCAGGGAAGGCAAAGATGACCGCTCAGGGACAGCCGAATATGCCCGGAAAATCTATGTCTAAATATTTTCAAGAAGGTTTCATTCTGGCGTCCACTAACCCGAAGCCGATCTTATTTTTCACCGCACTATTCCCGCAATTTCTGCAACTTGAAGGCAATGTCAGCCTGCAATTTTTCAGCATGACCGGCATTTTCATGCTGCTCTCATTCGGCTCGTTGATGAGCTACGCAATAGTTTTCAAACACGCCAAAAGCGCCTTGACCAAAGGCCAGAGAATGGCATGGTTTCACCGTATAACCGGTGGCCTGTTTATCGGTATGAGTGCGGTTTTATTACAGTTGAAAAACAACAGCTGATGTATTAATCAGTCGAACTAACAGTGGCGCTGCCACTGTTACAAAGGTATCAACAGCCGCGCTGCTTCGGCGACACCCAAAGGCATTGCAGGCCCCATGCGCAGCAGCCCCTAGTTATTGCCCTACTCAATAGCTTTACGCTTTTTCGACTGCCTCCAGATGTCATAGACAAAAATCATCAGGGCCAGCCAGATGAAAGCAAAAGTCGTTAACTTGGTTGCGTCTAATACCTCGCCAAATAAAGTGATCGCCATCACAAACATCATACTTGGGCCTATGTATTGAAACAGTCCCATCATATAGTAGGGGATACGCACCGCCGCTGCCGCAAACGCCAATAACGGCAAACTGGTAATAACACCGGCGCAGATAAGAGTGATATTTAACGTCAAAGTATTGTCGCTTAAATCACTGGAGGCAGAATCTAATTGTAGCCAATACAACAGCGCCAGAGGCAATAGTATCGCCGTCTCGACAAATAATCCGGTGATTGCCTTTAACTGCACTTTCTTTTTAATCAATCCATAGACACCAAAGCTACCGGCCAGCACCAGCGACACCCAGGGGATAGAACCAAATACCAGCAACTGAATCAACACTCCACAGGCCGCCAATGCCACTGCAAATAACTGTAATCTGGGTAGCCGCTCTTTGAGAAAAACAACCCCCAGCGCCACATTTAACAGCGGGTTGATAAAGTAACCCAAACTCGCCTCCAGTATTTGATCGCTGTTCACAGCCCAGATAAAGACCAGCCAATTAAAAGCCACTAAAACCGCCGTCACTAGCAGTATTGCCAATTTTTTAGGCTTTTTCAGCAACAACAATACTTGCTCAAGCTGCCCACTGGCCAGTACCAGAAAAAAAAGTAACACAAAAGACCAGATAATCCGATGCATTAAAATTTCCGCAGCTGGCACTTGATCCAGAAGTTTAAAATAGAGAGGGGCAAATCCCCACATAACATAAGCAGCTAAAGCGTATATAACACCTTGCTTAAATTCGGTTTTTTCCATATTGATATTGAACAATCCTGACTAGTCGTGAAATAGTAATGCGCGCTTAAGTTGCAACTAAAATACCTTAATCACAGTCGCCGCCAACACAACTACGGCTGGTACTGCGCTCTAAGGTTTCAATTGGCAGACAAGTTACTGCGGGATTCTTTCCCGGGTTACTGTATTAACAAAGGCAAAGCTGTGCGTTGTAAACCCTGCCCAAAAGACCAGGCTTATACGCAAGTTGAATAACTTTGCAACACAGTCTACTGGCAAAAGGCTGCGATAAGCCAGCCTAAATGGCTTTTTTCACATTAGTTAATCTAGCGTGAATTAAGCTCTGCTTATTTATTCTTTTTAAGTTATTTCAGGAGGTTAAATAGCAGTTGCGGATCTGTCTCAGGGGGGGAGTTATAGCTGTTAAACATTTCTATTGGTTCAAGACCATTGCGCGCCTCTCCGCAGAACTCTATGTTAAGTAATTGCTACAATTCTTACCGCTTTGCTGGATTATCCGTATCCTTTGCATTCATTATCCCCTATCCGTTAATTTACATGTGCTTTGGCTGTATCTATGTCGGTGTCTGTCTGTTTCGATTGCTTAGCACCGCTGGCTAGCGCCTCAATAATTGCTGCGCTAATACCTGTGATAGAGGTCGTTCTGCAAACGGCCCCCATCTCAGTGGCGACTTTGGCCATCCCATATACCACACTACTGGCTTCGTTTTGCACTATAGTAAAG
>Ga0105359_10001176_pt1 | contig 22046 bp, 16 predicted proteins | sample GOMGulsemesocosm_6_FD_83659 | JGI IMG/M metagenome (GOLD analysis project Ga0105359, IMG submission 83659) | Methane-oxidizing microbial communities from mesocosms in the Gulf of Mexico - GOM8C Gulf of Mexico | ecosystem: Environmental > Aquatic > Marine > Cold seeps | place: Gulf of Mexico...
AAAAGAAGGCTTTAATGCAGCTTCAGGGCAATCACTCTGTAAAGGATTTGCTATTGGCAGAACTATTTTTTCAGAACCGACTAAAGCCTGGTTAGCGGGTCATTTGAATGAAGCCGAATATGTCAGTGAAATTAAGTCGAATTACTTAACCATGAGCCAGTTGTGGCAAGAACGAGATCATAGGGAGTTGGTTTAAATGCAAACAATACGCTTAACCATGGCCCAAGCGCTGGTAAAACATTTACAGTCACAATTTAACCTAATAAATGGTGAAGAAGTTCCCTTATTTGGTGGTATGTGGGGGATTTTTGGGCACGGTAATGTCGCGGGGTTAGGAGAAGCGTTAGCCAGTGTCAAAAATGATTTTACCACTTATCGAGCGCATAACGAACAAGGTATGGCATTAGCTGCGTGTGCTTATGCCAAACAACATAGGCGCCAACGAATCATGGCCTGTACATCATCCATCGGCCCTGGGGCGACCAATATGTTGACAGCGGCTGGATTGGCCATGACGAACCGTTTGCCAGTATTGTTTTTACCTGGCGATATTTTTGCGACACGAACCCCTGATCCAGTTTTGCAGCAAGTTGAGCATTTTGGCGACCCGGGTATTTCTGTGAATGATTGTTTTAAACCTGTGTCTCGTTATTTTGACCGTATTAATCGTCCTGAACAGCTAATTACAAGCTTGCCTGCGGCGATCGCAATGATGAGTGACCCAGCAAATTGTGTTCCTGCGACCTTGGCGCTACCACAAGATGTTCAAACCATGGCTTTTGATTATCCTGTGAACTTTTTTAATAAAAAAGTACATGGTTTAAATCGACCTAGAGCAGACAAAGGACAGATCAAACGCGCAATTGATGCCATTAAACTGGCTAAAAAGCCCTTGATAGTATTAGGCGGCGGGGTTCATTACAGCTTAGCGGTTAATGATGTTAAAGCCTTTATAGAAAGCTATCAAATCCCCTGCTGTGAAACACAAGCGGGCAAAGGTGTCTTAGCGTGGGACCACTTGCTTAACCTTGGTGGAGTGGGTGTTACAGGGTCTAGCGCCGCTAATGGCGCCGCACAAGAGGCTGACCTTGTTATTGCTATAGGGACTCGATTGCAAGACTTTACGTCGGCGTCAAGGACCTTATTTAATCGACCTGATTTAACCCTCATTAATATCAATGTCGCAAGTGTCGATGCGAATAAACAGGGTTCATTAGCGGTAGTTGGTGATGCAAAAGAAGTCATCATTGAGCTTAATGACGGGCTAGTTGATTGGTCTAGAAAAGCTGATTGGCTTGCCTATGTTAACGACTTAAATGCTCTCTGGTCAAATCATGTGGATAAAACGATGGCGATGCCAGTTGAGCATTCAGACAATAACTACCTGCCAACAGATGCCAATGTCATAGGAGTTGTTAATCGACAAGCAACTGATATGACAACCATAGTACAAGCTGCTGGTGGGTTACCAGGAGAGCTACATAAGCTTTGGCGAACAGCTTCTGATCTTGGTTATCATGTGGAATATGGCTTTTCGTGCATGGGTTATGAACTGGCAGGTGGTCTTGGTGTGAAGATGGCGACCCCTGAACGTGATGTAGTTGTCATGGTGGGCGATGGTAGTTACCTCATGCTCAATTCTGAGATTGCCACCTCTGTCATGTTAGGGCTTAAATTGACCATAGTGGTACTGGATAATAGGGGATTTGCCTGTATCAACCGTTTGCAAAATGCCTGTGGCGGTGAATCATTTAATAATCTCTTACAAGATTGTCATACCACACTCGATGGCGCACCAAAAACTGACTTTGCACAACATGCTAATGCGTTGGGTGCAAATTCAGAGCAAGTAGATAACTTGTCTGGCTTAGAGGCCGCTTTAAATAGGGCCAAGGCTTCCGATAAAACCTATGTCATTTCGATTAATACTGACCCCATACCAACCACAAAAGAAGGTGGAGCTTGGTGGGATGTCGCTGTTGCGGATGTGTCCACACGATCAGATGTTGTTAAGGCGAATGAAAATTACAAGCTCGCTAAGCAGCAGCAACCCTATTAATCAAAGTAATCCATTTAAGAGTGAATAATTAACATGAGTAACATTAGAATCGGGATAAACCCACTGACTTGGACTAATGATGATCTACCGTCATTAGGTGCTGATACCCCTTTAAGCGTGTGTTTAACAGAAGCAAAAATGGCAGGGTTTGAGGGTATTGAATTGGGAAACAAGTTCCCGCGTGACGCGAGTGTATTAGGCCCGATATTAAAAGATCATGCTATCGACCTTGTATCTGGTTGGTATAGCGCCCAACTAATGGTCCGTTCAGTTGAGCAAGAGATAGATGCGTTACAAGATCATTTAACCTTACTAAAAGCGTTAGGGTCTGATGTGATGGTCTTCGCAGAGGTCACAGCTTGTATTCATGGAGATCAGAGTAAGCCTTTATCACAGCGTCCTAGAATGACAAAAGCACAATGGCAAGAATACGCATCGAGAATTACCTCGGTAGCGGACTATCTGGCAGAGCAAGGTGTGAAGCTGGCTTATCACCACCATATGGGCACAGTCATAGAAACAGCGGATGAAGTTGATACCTTGATGCAATTAACCGGAGACAATGTTGGTTTATTACTTGATACAGGCCACATAACGTTTGCAGGTGGTGATGCGTTAGCCATGGTGAAAAAACATGCAAAGCGCATAGTGCATGTTCACTGTAAGGATGTTCGCCTTGATGTTTTAAACGATAATTTAAATCGAGATTCTGCTTTTTTAAATGCGGTACTTGAAGGGGTTTACACAGTTCCAGGTGATGGGTGCATTGACTATTTACCCATATTTAAAACCTTAAAAGCGGTTAATTATAATGGTTGGATTGTATTGGAAGCAGAGCAAGACCCGGCGATTGCGAACCCTTTGATTTATGCCACTAAAGGTTATGAATACCTTGAATCGACCTTGAAAAGCGCAGGTCTACTCGCTTAAAACCTAAAATTTTTGAAAGCGAGGACCTTCTCGCCTTGGAGATATGAATGTCATCTAATTTAGATACCTGTATTGGTAATTTTATCGATAACCAACACAGTGCCAGTGAGTCTGGCCGCAGTGCCCATGTTTTTAATCCTGCCACGGGTGAAATTACATCAAAGGTTGCATTAAGCAGTGTTGCTGAAACTCAAGCTGCAATAACATCGGCACAAAAGGCCTTTGAAACCTGGTCGCTTGTTACCCCGTTAAATCGTGCTCGTATCATGTTTAATTTTAAGGCTCTGGTTGAAGCGAATAGTCATGAGATAGCAGAACTAATTTCAGCAGAGCATGGCAAGGTGTATTCAGATGCATTAGGCGAGTTAACCCGTGGTTTAGAAGTCGTTGAATTTGCCTGTGGTATTCCGCATTTACAAAAAGGCGAGCATAGCTTAAACGTGGGTCGCGGGGTTGATAGTTATAGTTTGATGCAGCCTTTAGGTGTTTGTGCGGGTATCAGTCCCTTTAACTTTCCTGCCATGGTGCCTATGTGGATGTTTCCTGTGGCGATCGCCTGTGGTAATACCTTCATCATGAAACCGTCTGAAAAAGATCCCAGTACCATAATGCGTTTAGCCGAGTTATTAAAAGAAGCGGGCCTGCCAGATGGTGTCTTTAACGTTGTAAATGGGGATAAAGAATCTGTTGATGTGTTATTGGCAGATGAAAGAATTGAAGCCGTTAGTTTTGTTGGTTCAACCCCTATTGCTCAATATATCTATGGGACTGCCAGTGCGAATGGTAAACGTGTTCAGGCGTTAGGTGGCGCCAAAAACCACATGTTAGTCATGCCTGATGCAGATCCAAATCAAGTGGTAAATTCATTGATGGGTGCCGCATTTGGTTCAGCAGGTGAACGCTGTATGGCTATTTCTGTGGCGGTATGTGTGGGTGATGAAGTTGCTGATAACCTGATCAGTAAGTTAAAAGATAGCATAGCAACCATGACGGTTGGTCCTGGTTTATATAAACAATATGGACTGGATGAAGAGCCTCATATGGGGCCTTTAATTACCAGTGAGCACGCTCAAAAAGTGCGTGGTTATATTGATTCTGGTGTTGAAGAGGGTGCTGAGCTAATTGTCGATGGTCGTGAGTTTGTTTGCGATAAACACGAAAATGGCTATTTTGTTGGGCCAAGTTTGTTTGACAATGTTCAGTCTCATATGCGGATTTATCAAGAGGAAATTTTCGGACCTGTTTTATGTGTTGTTCGTGTGGACTCGTACGATGACGCATTAACTCTAATTAACCAACATGAATATGGCAATGGTACCGCTATCTTCACCCGTGATGGTGATACAGCTAGACAGTTTACTGAAAAAGTTCAAGTAGGCATGGTTGGGGTAAATGTTCCTATCCCTGTGCCTATGGCCTTTCATAGTTTTGGTGGGTGGAAGCGTTCTTTGTTTGGGCCTTTGCACATGCATGGACCCGATGGTGTGCGTTTTTATACTCGCATGAAAACCATCACCGCTCGTTGGCCGACTGGGTTAAGGGCTGGGCCTGAGTTTTCAATGCCAACAATGAAATAATTCTTGAATAAACATTAGGGTACTCTGCGATTAATGGCGCAGTTTACCCAAAATGAAGGTAACTATGTCTCATTTATTAAGTAAGAAAAAATCAGTAAAAGGGTCAAGTCTGATCCAAAAAGTGACACCTGAGAGCGCAAATTGGAACTATGTTGGGTTTGAGGTGCATGCGCTTGCAAAAGGTGAGGGGATTAACATAGAATCAGCAAGTGATGAAATATGTGTTGTTATTTTGTCTGGCATTGCTGAGGCAAAAACCCAAGCTGAACACTGGCCAAATATTGGCGAACGTATGAGTGTTTTTGAACAAAAGGCACCTTATTCTGTGTATGCCCCAGCGGGTGATTTTGTTGCCTTGAAAGCGAAAACAGAGATAGAAATTGCCATATGCCGGGCTCCTGGAAAAGGAGGCCATAAGGCTAAATTAATCACGCCGCAGCAATGTCAGTATGAAACCCGTGGAATCAATACTAATACTCGCCATGTCTGCAATATTTTATTCTCTAATGAAGCCGCAGATAGTTTGTTGGTGTGTGAAGTTATTACCCCAAGTGGTAATTGGTCAAGTTATCCACCTCATAAGCATGATACGGATGCGGCCCCCAAAGAGACACAATTGGAAGAAACCTATTACCATAAAATTGATCCACCACAAGGATTTGTATTCCAACGAGTCTACACAGATGATCGCAGCTTAGATGAAACCATGTCGGTAGAGGATGGTGATTTGGTGATGGTGCCAGAAGGTTATCACCCTGTTGGCGTACCTCATGGTTACCAGTCTTATTATCTGAATGTTATGGCGGGTCCCCATAGAAATTGGATATTTCATAATGACCCTGACCATGAATGGATTATTGAACAGGATGCCAAGTAGGCATATTTATTACCCGGTTTTAAAAAATAAAAATTAAGGATAAGTCTATGCTTACTTTCGCTTTGTTTGGCGCTGGTAGAATTGGTAAAATGCATGCTCAAAATATTCATGCTTTTGCGCAATCTCAATTAAAATATGTTTTTGATGTTTACACTCCCACAGCTCAAGAGGTTGCCGATTCTACTGGCGCATTGGTTGCCGATAATATAGATATCGCTCTGGCTGACCCTGATGTAGATGCTGTATTAATTGCTACGAGTACGGATACCCATGTGGATTTAATCATTCGTGCTGCTAAAGCGGGTAAAGCTATATTGTGTGAGAAGCCAATTGATTTGGATATAGACAAGGTAAACTATTGCCTAGACGCCATTGCAGGTTGTGATGTGCCTATCCAAATAGGCTTTAATCGACGCTTTGATCCCAGTCATAATGCAGCGGCATTGGCTGCAAAAGATGGCAGTATTGGACAGTTAGAGCAGCTTATTATTACCAGTCGTGATCCAGGCATGGCACCTGTCGAGTACCTTAAATCTTCAGGTGGTATTTTTAGGGATATGATTATCCATGACTTTGATATGGCGCGTTTTATTCTGAATGAAGAAATAATTGAACTTCAAGTGATGGGCAGCGCTTTGGTAGATGAAAAGATCACTGACATTGGCGATGTTGATAGTGTGATGATCATAATGAAAAGTGAATCAGGTAAACTGATTCATATTAATGGTTCTCGTCGTGCGTCTTATGGTTATGATCAAAGGGTTGAAGTGTTTGGGTCAGAAGGTATGGTTATTTCAAACAATCAAACACCGACTTCAATCACTCGATTCTCTATGCAGCAAACCCAAGTTCAGGATCCCCTATACAGTTTTTTCATTGATCGATATGAAGCTGCCTACAATCTTCAACTTACGTCTTTTATAAAAAATGTACTGGAAAATAACCCTGTATCACCAAATTTTGAAGATGGTAAAAAAGCACAAGAGTTAGCAGAAGCTGCACAAAGGTCGTTAATATCTGGTAATCCTGTCATGCTCTAATTTTTTAGATAAATTACTTTTTATAGCAATCTAGAGACCCTCCTAGGTTGCTTTTTTTTACCTTAAAATCGCACTATATACATTTTTCAATTCATTAATCAGCAATTCAAAATCTATCATCTGAACGAGTTATATTAGATGAACACGTGGCAATTTCAGTTCTTGAGGCCTAAGATGAAGTGTAATTATGATGACATAAACGCGACTCTATTTACGATCTTAGATCGTCCTTTAAAGGTTTATCAGCATTAGAGGTATTTCTTTAAATGTAAATGTAGAATCAATAAAGGAGTATTGTTTATTTTATTGGGTTAAAACAACAGATTGGTTTCATATATGGGTTCCAAAGCTCACTCATTATTTAATTTTATAATACTAATTTTCTTCTTTATTTTATCTTTTTCCCTCAATGCCAGTGACATACGAGCGGATGCAAACACTTACGCTCAAGAAAGTAAAAATCCCTTTAGAATTGCCATGTTCTATCCAAGAGATGCGCCTTTTTGGCATAGCTTTATTAATTTAATGCAAGCCGCGGCAGATGATTTAAACATAGAGCTTGAAACTTATTCGGGGAACGGAAACCGTTTTCTGATGAAACAACAATTTATGTCAGTGCTAAACCGTAGAGATAAAGTAGATGCGGTGATTTTTAATAATTACAAGGATTCTGCTTCCCAGTTTATAAAGCTAGCCAATGAAGCAAAGGTATTTTCATTTTTAGTAAACAGCGCCATGACCGCACAAAAAAATGTTGAAATGGGAGGGCCCAGAGAGAACTTCCCCTATTGGATTGGTCAAATGATTCCGGATGAAGTGGGTGCAAATAAACATATTATTAATTTACTGATTAATAAAGCGATTCAAGAAAAAGCAAAACAACATATTAATGTAATTGGCATAAATGGCCCTGTTTCCTCTGGTGCTGCTATTAGTCGATTAAATGCACTGACAGGGACTATTGCAGAAAATACACACAGCTCTTTATTGCAAGTAGTTAATGTCGAAGGTTGGAATGAAGTAGAAGCGGCTACAAAATTTAAAGCCTTGATGAAGCGTTATGGGGATGCAGATGTTGTATGGGCGGGCAGTGCTCGCATTGTCGACGGTATTCTTGAGGGAGAAAGGTCCCTGTCGGTGAAGGCGGGCTTGGATTATTTTACAGGGGGAGTAGGCTTTAAAAAATCCATGTTACAAGCAATCAAGAATAATCAGGTCAGTGTTGCTGCGGGTGGTCACTATATCGAAGGGGTTTGGGCATTGGTGCTGGTATTTGATTATCTAAGTGGGTTAGATTTTGTCGATTATGGCGTTGAAATTTTAACCCCAATGGGAATTGTAACGAAAACGAATGTTGATCTATACCTTGATAATCTTGCACAAGAGAAATGGACAGGCGAAAACCTTAAAAAAATAGACTTTAAGCAATATTCAAAATTTTATAAACCAGAACTTATTGAATATGACTTTGATTTTGATTCAATAATTTTCCAGCTCTATTAAGCGGGTTAATTCTTAATTCAATATTGGATAATTATATGACTAAGAAAATTATGTTTATTGTGTTGTGATTAAGCATAGGAAAGGATTCTGTACCTTGATAAGGATTGTCAGCATCTTGTAATACGAGTGCAATAGTATGAACTTAAGATACAAAATATCTTTATCTTTAATTTTCACTACTCTGGTGCCTGTCTCTCTCATCATTTTTTTTGTTGTGTGGCATGTCACTAATGATGCTGAGAAAAATGCTAGGCATACTATTCAAAACTATGTGCAGTTAACCTCGAGTAAACTCTCAGATGAGTTCAATACGAGTATCAGAGAGCTAGAGCTTTATGCTCAAACACATGCTGTCAAAAGTATGAATCCATTTATGTTTCTTCCTTTCTTTTCAAGGGAACTTGAGCGTCAAAGTGAACGTTATGAAAAGCTCTTCATCAGTAACAGAGAAGGGCACTTTTATACGAATTTCTGTGGTAATCCTGCGTTAGATCAGAAATGTAGTTTTGATGATGCTAATCCTAATGCCGCTCCTAAGCATCTTAAAGCCCGAGAATATTGGCAAAAAATCGTCGGGAATAACCATTATCAAAAAAGTATGACGTATCTTTCCGATCCCGTGATTTCTTACACGACAGGGGTAAAGCAGTTAATCGTTGCCTCCACTGTGTTTGATTACCAAGAACAGCTTAAAGGAATGGTGGGGGCTTCAATCGAATGGACTCGAATAGAAGCTTTGCTAACGAGTATACAAACAAGCATTTTTGCGCAATATGATTGGCAACCTAGGATAATGTTAGTCAGTGAAAGCGGTACCTATTGGTATCACTGGCAACCTGAGAAGTTGGTGCATTTAGAAAGAGATAATGCCGGCGCTATCCTCAAGGATCATGAGGGTTTACCTATTTCTGTGTCGTCCACTATATATCAAGAACCTGAGGTTGCGCTTCATCAAGCTCATGGTTATATGTTACAAAAACAATCTGGATTTATTGAGTTCGATTCAGCAGAAACAGGAGAGGCGCAATATATGTTTTATGCGCCTATCGCCTCAAGTCAGTACTCAATTGCCCTCTTAGTGTCTGAAAGGGATGTTAATGAAGCCTCTTATGATCTTAAAAACCTGTATTTACTCATCTTTATTTTAGCATTGTGTGTATTCATGGTTGCTGCGATTCTCATAGCGAAAGCGATTACAGATCCAATTAGCCGTCTTGTCGGACAAGCTAATCGTTTAAAAGAAGGTAATTATTCAAAAGATGAGTTTAATCAAGGTTCGGGTGAGTTGAGTGAACTCTCAGATACATTTACCCAGATGGCAACGGTTATCCTTGATAGGCAAAAACGGCTCGAGCAAAGTGAAGAACGTTTTGACCTTGCAATGAAAGGGGCGAACGATGGGCTTTGGGATTGGCGTCTTGCAGATAATAATGTCTATTATTCTCCTCGTTGGAAAAAGATGTTGGGATATGAGGAAAATGAATTGGGTGTCGATTCTAGAATTTATTTTGACCTCCTTGATAAAAATGATCATAAACGGATTAAGAACGAAATCGACAAAGTTAGGTTCTCTAATAAAGAAACTTTTAATCATAAGATAAGAATGAAACACAAAGATGGTCACTTTGTTCATATTTTGACACGGGGGATAGTGGTTAGAGGTGAAGATGGTATAGCTGAACGTTTTGTGGGCACTCATGTGGATATTACAGAACAAACGCTTAATGAAGAGAAAATAAAAAGCTTAAATGAAGACCTTGAAAAAACAGTTAGAGAAAGAACGCTCAAACTTGAAATTGCTAATCGTCACCTAAAAGAACTGGCGATGATGGATATGATGCTGAATATCGGCAATAGAAGAGGCATGGAAAAGCAGCTTAATAAAACGCACAGTGAGTTTAAAGAGCTAGAACAAACCTACTCGATAATCTTGTTTGATGTTGATTTTTTCAAGAAGTACAATGACTTATATGGGCATCAGCAAGGTGATAATACGCTCATTCAAGTGGTTAATTGCCTAAATGCTCACCTTAAGAATTCAGAAAGAATGTATCGTTATGGTGGTGAAGAGTTTATTTGTGTACTGCCTAATATCGAAATAAACAAAGCATTTGAATTAGCTGAAAGGTTAGCAAGATCGGTTGAGGCGCTACAAATAAAGCATTCCCAAAGCCATTATCAAATTGTGACAGTGAGTGCTGGCTGTGCCCAAGTAAGTAGAAATGATTTAACCTGGGAGCAGGTTATCAGTCGAAGTGATAACGCGCTATATGACGCCAAAGCCAAAGGTAGGAACCAAGCCTCTTATCATACAGGTTGACTTGTTCAAGTTATCCATTAAAGTGCTATCGTTTTTGAGCAAACATAAAATAGCTGACTAGACTTAACTTTGTTTAGCTTAACTTTATAAATATCAAGACGTGATGGCACGTTATAGGGTGTTTGACATGTTCAATTTATTTAAATCTTGCTCCTCTAAATGTTGCTTGATATTCATCTTGATTATGCATCCTTATACTGTTTTCGCCAAGGACAGTTCGATTGTCTTGTCTCCTGAGGTTGTGCCCCTTTACACCTATCATAATGGCGGGCCTTTTATTACATCAGAGCAGCAGGGATTAACCTATGAGTTGGCAAATTATTTGAACGCTGAAGCGAATGGGAGATGGGTATTTCCTGTGATTAAACAGGCTAGATTAAGGTTTAATCGGGATGTTCAATCTGCACAAAAGGGCATTGTTCCTTGGGTGAAACCAGCTTGGCTTAAAAAGCTTAATTTAACCCATGATTTATGGAGCTATCCTTACTTTAAAGATGCTAACGTTATTATTTCCAGAATTGATAATAAAATCCATTATACCGGACCCTCTTCTTTGTTTGGTCATACTATTGCTAAGGTAAAAGGTGCGGTACAGGTTGGAATAGACCCTTATATAAAATCTGGGCAAATCAAAGAGGTTAATAGCACAGGATTTGAGGGGCATATTAGAATGTTACAAGGTGGCCGTGCGGACTTTGTTTCTACCTCTCTTAATATTGCAAAATACACCATTGCAAACTTAGGTTTTGAAGATGATTTATACATATCGATAAGGCCTATCGATCAGTATACTCGCCATATTATGGTGATTAACGAACGACAGGATATTCTTGAGTTTATAAATAGCAGTATTATTAAAATGGCGTCTGATCCTCAATGGATCAAGGCAATGAAAAAATTTGGTGCACAGGAGTTAAGGGTAACCGAGTTTGCCCAATGAGAAGGAAATGAAGATTGAAATTTTACGCGAGTCTAAGTAAGCTTTTTATTTTTTTAGGCAAGGATAAGCCAAATGATAGATGCAAACTTGGATGTGTTAGAGCAAGATTTAGAAACACGTATCGAAAGCTTTAAAAATATTAGTCAAACTAACAAAAAGAAAACTCATTTTCACGTTATGAGTACCGCTATACTTTCCTCTTTAACAACCATCATGATTGCCTTGTCACAGTATGCAAGTGAACTGAATGTTTATATCTCTGCTGCTGCATTATTTATTAGTGCTTCATTGAGTATTTTGACCGCTTGGGATGGCCTCTATAACCATAAAAAATTATGGACTTCTTATGTCACAGCCTTAGTACAACTATACGATTTACAGGCAGATATAAAACATTTGAAAGCAAAATCGAGTATTGAACAAAATGTGATTAATATTCTCTATAGTCGTTATAAGGGGATTATTGGTGATGTTAATGATAACTGGTTAAAACTTAGGTCTGAGTCTGAGATGAGTAGTTAGTGACTTTTAAACTGATTTATATCACTTTCATACTGGTATGTTGGCATCAAAAATAGGTGCTTTTCATTTTATTCTAGATCCAGTTGATTGACATTCTTATATTTTAAGAGATTGAATCATAAGGATTTAATCTTATTTCCTTAGCTTACTTAAACCATTCAACTGCCACTTCTAAGACTATGGTCGAGTTGTCGGCAGTCTTTCTGGCAACCATCATATCCTTAACGTGATTACTCATCATCTTGAGCAATCAATTCATTACATGTTCAAAAAAGATAATAAAGGAACAAGTATTATGAGTTATGAAAGTGAATATCAATCATCTATTCAATCGCCAGAGCGTTTTTGGAAAGATAAAGCAGATCAATTAGATTGGTTTAAAAAACCGAGTAACATACTTGCTCAAGATGAAAACGGGATCGACAGATGGTTTGTTGATGGAGTGATGAATACCTGTCACATGGCACTGGATTATCATGTGGAGCAAGGGCGGGGAGAGCAAGTTGCTATTTATTACGATTCACCTGTTACAAATACCAAGCAGGCAATCACCTATGCAGAACTTAAAACCCAGGTCGCGCTATTTGCCGACGTGCTACGCAAACAAGGGGTAAAAAAAGGCGATCGCGTTTTGATCTACATGCCTATGATTCCACAGGCAAGTGTTGCCATGCTTGCCTGTGCGAGGTTGGGTGCAATTCATTCCGTGGTGTTTGGTGGCTTTGCTGCCCACGAATTAGCAATTAGAATCGAAGATGCCACACCTGATATCATTGTGTCTGCTAGTTGTGGAATTGAAGTCAGCCGTATCATTGATTATAAAGGTTTGCTTGATAGGGCCGTTGAATTATCGTCTCACAAAATTAAACATACGATTATCTGGCAAAGAGAAGAATCTCTTGCTGACTTGAACCATGGGCGTGACATTGATTGGAAAGAGGCCGTTAAGAGCGCGCAAGAGGTTGCATGTGTGCCCGTGTTATCGACTGACCCACTTTATATCCTTTATACATCAGGTACAACAGGACGACCAAAAGGGGTAGTGAGAGACAATGGCTCCCATGCGGTTGCCATGAAATATTCAATGAAAGCTATTTATGGTATGGATCCAGGTGATGTTTTCTGGGCCGCATCAGATGTTGGCTGGGTGGTGGGACATTCTTATATTGTATATGCCCCCTTGTTACAAGGCTTAACCACAGTGCTCTATGAAGGTAAACCAATAGGGACCCCTGATGCGGGTGCATTTTGGCGTGTATGTGAAGAATATGGTGTTAAAGCACTTTTCTCTGCGCCGACGGCATTTCGAGCGATTAAGAAAACAGACCCTGATTCGGTTTATTTAAAACCCTATAATCTATCAAAACTAAAAATGATATTTATGGCAGGAGAAAGACTTGATCCTGCGACTTATCATTGGGTGAAAGACTTGTTAAATGTGCCTGTCATTGATCATTGGTGGCAAACAGAAACCGGGTGGGCTATTTGTGCAAACCTGATAGGCCTTGATGAAAAACCCTGTAAACCGGGCTCAGCAACCTTACCTACTCCTGGATTTAATGTGAAAATTCTTGATGATGAAGGACAAGAAGTTGGGCCCAATGTACAGGGTAATATTGCGTTGAAATTACCTTTGCCACCTAGTTGCTTAGCCACTATTTGGGGTAATCATGACAGGTTTAAAGAGGGTTATCTTAGTACATTTGATGGGTATTATAGCAGTGGCGATGGGGGGTATATTGACGAAGACGGTTATGTCTTTATCATGGGGAGAACCGACGATATTATCAATGTCGCAGGCCACAGATTAAGTACCGGGGAAATGGAGGAGGTGATCGCAGCTCATCCGGATGTTGCTGAATGTGCTGTTATTGGTATTAAGTGTGAGATTAAGGGGCAAAAGCCACTTGGCCTTGTTCTACTTAAAGATGGCATTGAAAAAAGTGAAAGCACTTTAGAGTCCGAACTGATCTCTTCGATCAGAAACGAAATTGGCGCTGTAGCAAGCTTCAAAGATGCGAAGGTAGTGCCCCGTTTGCCTAAAACCCGCAGTGGGAAAATTTTACGAAAATTAATAAGACAAATAGCCGATGGTGAAGAGTACAGTATCCCATCGACGATAGATGACCCTGCTAGCCTGACTGACATAGCTCAGGTACTAGCAAAACACCAGTAATGTTAATACTGCTCTATTTCACTCTTTTATGCTTAGTACTGATTAGTGCTAAGCATTTTTTTGATACAAAATTAATCTTTATTGTGTAATTAATAAATGAAATGTTATTGCCGAACACTTTTTAGTCTTTTTAATGAGAGCCAAGTCACAGACAGTAAAAGGGAAAGTAATAACAGGGTTATTGGGTAAATATGGGCACCTAGATTACCAATGAGGGGACCTGTTAATGAAGGCACTATCATGGCACCTAAACCACAACATACAAAGGTTAAACCCGTTAATTTTCCGGTAAAGCTCATATGTTTATTTGCATAGGTGAAAACCATAGGAAAGAGCGCCGAGCAGCTTAATCCCAAAAGCATAACGACCAAGGTGAGGGACAATATTTGAGTGTTGAGCAGCATAACCGAAATGATACAAAGACCTAACAGACAACTGATTAATCGGGTTAGCTTTATTTTATTTAAAAGAGGGACTGACAATAGCCTCCCAGCAGAAAGAGCGACGTAGAACCAGGTAACTAATAAGGCCGCCTGCGTTGCATCAGAACCAATAAGTTGAGCATAACTACTGATCCAGCCCGCAATGGTAATTTCAAAACCCACATATAAGAATATAAAGAACAAAAAACATGCATAAAAAGCAGCGTTAAAGGTTTGTGGCGTTTCTGTGTTTTCTTTGCGGCTAAAGGTTGGGCTTTTTTGACGAAATAAAATGAAAGGGAAAATGAGACTGTATAAAGCAATTAACCAATAGCCCATGCCATAAGAGCCGGTTAACCAAGCTCCAAAAATGAGGATTAATGGCGCCATCATATTGCCTAAGCTATAACATAAATGTAATAAGGAAACGGCTGATCCAGCCTGGTCCCTATGCAGCCATAACATCATCAAGTTTCCACCCGTATTAATGGCCGCCTCAGCAAAACCCATTAGAGCAAAAATAATCAGTAAGCTTGTGAGACTAGACGCAAAGGGCACAATCGCAACACTGATGACCGCCAGTATTAGCATGGCGCCGATAAAATGATGTCCTTTTATTTTGTCTAATGCGCTACCAGCGATTAACGCACCCAACATATTGCCTAAGGCTCGTGCGGTAAACACTGTGGCTATGTCTGTGAGTGATGTTGAGACCAGTTCGGTTAAATACATTAGGCTAGGTCCTAATGCACCACTGATGAAGCCAGCTGCAATAAACATAAAGCAATAACTGGCAGTACGTTTAGACTCTCTCATTTAATTCTCTCGCATGAATGGCAAGCTCAAATCATTTTAAGCCATTTTTGTGGGCGGGATTAGAGCACTATATATAGAACAAATGAAGCCTGAATAATTGAAATAAATGATTAAATTATCTTAACAAGCTTAATCCGTCTTAAAGGATAAGTTGTGCCAATATTTTGGATCCAACTTAAACCTTATTATAGAAATGGGGACATCAATCTTTTAGAGTAAAGAAATACAAAACTTTAAACATATTCGTTAACTATTTATAGGGAATTGCATGATTGATTTACGCTCTGACACAGTAACTAAACCGACAAAAGCCATGCTTGAGGCGATGATTCAGGCAGAATTAGGCGATGATGTATATGGTGATGACCCCAGTGTCAACGAACTTGAAACCTGGGCTGCAAAGCGCCATGGTTTTGAATCTGCTCTATTTTGCAGTTCGGGTACACAAGCCAACTTATTGGCTTTAATGGCACATTGTGAACGTGGTGATGAGTATTTGTGTGGTCAGCAAGCCCACAATTATAAATTTGAAGGTGGTGGCGCGGCAGTGCTTGGCTCAATTCAACCACAACCGATTGAAAACGAGCCCGATGGCACTCTTTGTTTTACAAAACTTCTTGCTGCGATTAAGCCTGATGATTCACACTTCGCGAATACCAAGTTGTTAAGTCTTGAAAATACGGTTAATGGTAAAGTCATAGGGCTTGATTACCTGATGCAAGCGAGAGAGTTTGCGAATAAACATGGCTTAGCATTACATCTTGATGGTGCGCGAGTTTATAACGCCAGTATTGCGTTAGGTATTGATGTTAAAGTATTAACCCAGCCCTTTGATTCTGTTTCTATTTGCCTTTCAAAAGGACTAGGGGCCCCAGTGGGCTCACTCTTACTGGGTGATAGTGCTTTGGTAATAAAAGCAAGGCGTTGGCGTAAGGTGTTAGGTGGCGGCATGCGCCAAGTTGGTATTTTGGCAAAAGCAGGCTTATACGCATTACAAAATAACGTTGAAAACTTGCAGTTAGATCATGACAATGCGAAGTTCTTAGCCCATGCCCTCAATGACATGAATGCGTTTAGCCTAGACCCTCAAAGAGTTGAAACGAATATTGTTTTTGCAAAACTGGACGATAGGGTAAACCAAGAGAGTCTAATTGAAAATCTTGCGTCTAATGGTATCACTGTTAGTAAGGGGCAACCTATGCGGTTTGTTACTCATAAGGATGTTACAAGAGAGGATATTGAGCACCTTATCAAGACTTTGATCGTATTTTTTGGAAAATAAACTAATACGAATCTATCCATAAAACAGTATTTCACTGGGTACAGAAATACTGTTTAATCAACAAAACACCCCTAATATATTTCAAATTATGAGTGGTATTACACTTATGTTCATATTCTGAAAACAATCGGAAGAAATTTATTTAATCTCACTTTCCCATTTAAAAATTAATGCAAGCTCCCTCAGCCTTATTACACAATAGATGCTTGTTCAAATCATAAAAAATCAATGTATAAGTATTAAGTAGTTGATTTTTAAAGGTTAATTTATTTTCTTGTACGTTGTGAATTTTGTAAAACAACAAAAAAAGGGTCAATTTGATCTGGGTTTATTGTCTTGGGTTTAACTATTGTCCTAAGTAAGCTTAGAGTAGAAACCAAACTTAGAATATCATTTGATGAAATTTTAATCACACAAATTCATTTTGTGAAATTTATTTTTAGTCGTGGACTATTATGTCTGCTCATGAAACGGTATGCTGATTTAAATATTTCAGAAATACAATATCTGAAATTATGTTATTGATTATGAGTGATGTTAATTTCACTAATGGTTTTTAATGACTCAATGTTCTTTCATTACGGTAAGAATAATGAGGACAAGTTTGGGTGTGATCACGCTTCATACAACAGACTTGATGCTTGTATGAGGATGTTACGCACCTTAATAAAAATAAAATATTTAACCCAGCTATGACATTAGCTCAATTGGATATCAAGCAGAATCCAATTGCATATATGTAAATCAAGAGGACTGTTCGTCATGATCAGCAGCAAATCCGAATTAAATACCCAGCCGTTTAATCTTTTGGAACGACTATTTAAATTAAAAGAACATGGTTCAAGTGTTAAAAACGAGATGATTGGCGGTATTACTACCTTTGCCACTATGGCTTATATCATTTTTGTTAACCCAAGTATTATGGCTGCTTCTGGTATGGATCACGGTGCCGTATTTGTTGCAACCTGTATCGGCGCTGCGATTGGTTGTCTGCTAATGGGATTGTTTGCGAATTGGCCTGTTGGCTTAGCACCGGGTATGGGGCTCAATGCTTTTTTTGCTTTCACGGTTGTGGGTGAAATGGGGTATAGCTGGGAAGTTGCGCTCGGGGCTGTTTTCTTATCGGGTGTTATTTTTGTTTTTATGAGTTTTTATAAAATACGAGAATGGATTATAGAAAGTATTCCACAAAGTTTACGTTATGCCATGACAGCGGGTGTTGGTTTATTCCTTGGATTAATCGGACTTAAAGGGGCAGGTATTGTTGTAGATAATCCTGCAACCTTAATTTCTATGGGGGACTTTACCCAACCTAGCGCTCTACTAGCGGGTATTTGTTTCCTTATTATTGCAGCACTCAGCGAGCGTAGAGTATTTGGTGCCGTATTAATAGGTATTATCAGTGTTACCTTGGTAGGGCTGGCACTTGGGATTGTTGAATATCAAGGTATTTTCGCGTCACCACCGAGTATAGCACCGACATTTATGGCAATGGATATTATGGGTGCACTGAATATCTCTATGGTCAGTGTGATTTTAGCCTTCTTATTTGTGAATATGTTTGATACGGCAGGTACCTTAATGGGTGTGGCCGATAGAGCTAATCTAATCGATCCAGAAACGAATAAGATTCAAGGTCTAAGTAAAGCCTTAAAAGCGGACAGTATCGCCAGTGTAGCGGGTGCATGTGTGGGTTGTCCTCCGGTAACGAGTTACCTAGAAAGTGCGGCAGGTGTGGCCGCTGGTGGACGTACTGGACTATCCGCAATTGTTATTGGCGCTCTGTTTGTATTGGCTATTTTCCTTTCGCCTTTGGCTGCGATGATCCCAGCTTACGCAACTGCAGGTGCTTTGATCTATGTCGCTTTTGTGATGATCAGCAGCTTGCAGCATGTAAACTGGCGTGACTTTACTGATTCAGCGCCAGCGGCAATCACCGCTTTTATGATGCCATTAACCTTTTCAATTGCAAACGGCATTGCCCTTGGTTTTATTACGTATACAGTACTTAAAATTACAACGGGCAAATCCAAAGATGTCTCTATTTGTATGTACACTTTGACTCTTATCTTTATTGCTAAGTTGATGTTCTTATAACTTGAACTGTTTTAGTGTTTGAGAAAAGGCCCTTTAACCTATGTTAAAGGGCCTTTTTAGTTTATAGGGCATATTAATTGTGGGGTTTGAGTGAAATGTATCAATGTGACATTGTTTAGCTCGCTTATTTCTTTAATAATGAAGCCATCATTAATAAGGTTTTTTTATGAAAATATGGGTAGACGCGGACGCATGTCCCAATGTGATTAAAAACATTCTCTTTAAAGCGGCAGAACGTACTCAGGTTCCCTGTATCTTGGTTGCAAACCAAAAAATCCAAACTCCCCCTTCATCCTTTATTTCTAGTCGTCAAGTGAGTCAGGGCTTTGATGTGGCGGATGATTATATTGTACAAAATATTGAAGCAGGGGATCTTGCTATTACCGCTGACATTCCATTAGCGGCAGAGATTATCGATAAAGAGGCAATTGCGATTAACCCCAGAGGTGAAATTTATAACAAAGAAAATATCAAGCAGCGCTTAGCTATGCGTGATTTTATGGATCAAATGAGGGGTTCAGGCATTCAATCCGGAGGCCCTGCGACGTTTAACCAGCAAGATCGCATGGCATTTGCTAATTCACTTGATAAGTTATTAGCCAATAAGGTTAAATAAGTTCAATGATCTAGATCAGCTGACGCTTTCTAGATCATTTTTTTAGCAAGAGAATTCAGCTAATGGCTTTTGTTTTTCCCGTTAAAGTCCACAAATTAAGCGAAAGTCATTGGCTGAATTTTATTGAGGGTTAGTTATGAAACGCATAGTAGTTGTTGGTGGAGGTGCTGGTGGGTTAGAACTCGTCACCCAACTCGGTCATAAATTTGGTAAAGCTCGTCAAGCTGATGTGGTACTTGTAGATCGCAGTCGCACCCATATATGGAAACCCCTATTGCACGAAGTTGCTACCGGGTCTTTGGATATGAATACGGATGGCATTAGTTATCGAGCGCATTCTGCTAAACATCATTATCAATTCCAACTAGGGTGTATGAATGGTGTTGATGCGACTCGAAAGATCATCAAGCTCGATGCATTAAGTGATGATGAAGGTAATCAACTCTTACCTGAGAGAGAGCTAGATTATGATATCTTGGTTTTAGCTGTCGGCAGTGTGAGTAATGATTTTGGGACACCTGGTGTGGCAGAGCATTGTTATTTTTTAGACTCTCACAAACAAGCCGAGCGTTTTCAACAGGCTTTATTGAATCAATTTTTGCGTATTCAACAGGGAACTGATGAAGAAAATTTGAAGTTATCCATTGTCGGTGGTGGTGCCACAGGGGTTGAGCTCTCCGCAGAACTTTATCACGTGGCTGATTTGTTAAAAGCCTATGGCATGCCTGCAGTGTCTGGAAAACGTTTAGAAGTAGAGTTAATCGAAGCTGGTGAGCGTATATTACCTGCGTTACCTGATCGTATTGCCAATAGTGCTCGCTCTGAACTATCTCGTTTAGGGGTTAAGGTTTCTGAATCAAAGCGGGTAATCCGTGCTGAAAAGGGCGGCTTTATTTCAGCGGATGAAAACCTGATAAAAGCGGATATGATGATTTGGGCTGCGGGTGTTAAGGCACCTGATTTTATCGGTAAGCTCGAAGGTTTCGAAAGTAACCGCAATAATCAAATTGTGGTGAGACCCAGTCTGCAATCTAAATCATATGATAATGTGTATGTCATAGGTGACTGTTGTGCATGTATTCAACCTGATGGTAGCTTTGTGCCCCCTAGAGCACAATCTGCACATCAAATGGCAAGTTTGGTATTTAAAAATATTCAAGCAAGTTTTCGAGGGGAACCACTGCGGGACTATCTCTACAAAGATCATGGCTCGTTAGTAAACCTAAGTCGATACACCACGGTAGGGAGCCTAATGGGTAATCTATCGGCTGGTTCTATGTTTATTGAAGGGCGTATCGCAAGGCTAGTATACGTTTCTCTGTATAGACTGCATTTAATTGCAATTCATGGTTGGACAAAAGCTATTATCATCATGGCTGCACAAAAAATAGGAAAAGTTGTCAAACCAAAAATGAAGCTCCATTAAGCCGAAATTAGCACAAAAAAAAGGGCCATCTAGGCCACTGCTGTCCCATAGTTTCATTTATAAAGAGAGCTTCATTTGATGCTCTCTTTTTTTATGTCTAGAAGGTGGTGGTTTAAGCACTTCATTTAAACTTTTTCGTTCAAATAAATTTAATTGAATAACTCTTAATATTCGCTGAACACTCCAGCCATTTTTCGCTGAATGTCGCGCAAAAGAAACCAATAAATAGCTAATCATTGCGATCCATATTTGAGTTAATATGGCATTTTTTGTTAAACCGACAAATGCTTTTATTTTGAGGTTTTGTTTGATCGCTTTAAAAAATAACTCGACTTGCCAGCGGTCTTTATAAATAGCTGCAATGGTGGCTGAACTTAATTTAAAGTTGTTCGTTAAAAAGACGTAATCCTTGCCTGTTTTAACGTCAGTAAAAGCTACTCGTCGTAATGCTGGAACACCTCGTTTTTTTGCATGAGCACTGCTTAATTGGATTGTTTGATCACTTCTAACACCTTTGGATTTAATAACAGGTCGACTATCCAAAACTTGATAAACTGCTTTTGGCCGTAACCGAGTAACAAAGCCAACCCCTTGCGCTGTCAGGTCTGCAAACCATTTATAGTCAACATAACCTTTATCAAATGCAACGATACTACCTTTGGGGAATTGAAATTTACGTCCTTCAATCATGTCGTTTTCATTGCCCTCACTAATCGCGACAAACTCAGGGATTAATGAGCTGTGATTTAACCCCACACTGAGTTTTACACTGGCTGTGTCTGAACGATAGGCAGCCCATGGAAACAGTTTTAGAGATAAATTTATTGCACTGGCATCTAAAGAATAAAGTGGATTTTTGAAGCGAAACTTATGTTTTGAAGGAAAGCTTTTACAGCGTTTTAGTAATTGATAAAACAGGTCTTTATACAGATCAGCAGGCTGTTTTTCATTTAGTCTTGCTAATGTTGAACGAGCAATAGGTTTAGCGCCTAGGTGATAAAGCTTTTTCTGCTGGGATTCTAAGTTTGATTCAATATCACGCAGGCTCTGTCGCCCAGAAAGCTGCGACATACTCATGCCAATAAACTGATCCCAACGACTGGCAGAACGTAGTTTTTGACCAACATGATGCTTTTGAGCGAGAGATTCAAACTCATGTCTAGAGATAGGTTTTAGTAACTGATGAAAAGCGGTGTTATGATGAGACATAGCCTGAAGCCTTTAAAATACAATGTTTGTTCACACTCACATTATATCGTTAAAGCTTCAGGCTTTTTTAATTATCTCTCAGTGTGGGACAGCAGTGACCCGAAGGTGTGTTTTTGGAGACACTTACCTTGTTTAGATATAAAAATACATGATTCAGGTATTGGAATATCGCCTGAATATTTTGAAACTGTTTTTAACTCTGGATCTCGTCTTCCAACCTCAATGATAGGTGCT
>Ga0105359_10001183_pt1 | contig 22018 bp, 23 predicted proteins | sample GOMGulsemesocosm_6_FD_83659 | JGI IMG/M metagenome (GOLD analysis project Ga0105359, IMG submission 83659) | Methane-oxidizing microbial communities from mesocosms in the Gulf of Mexico - GOM8C Gulf of Mexico | ecosystem: Environmental > Aquatic > Marine > Cold seeps | place: Gulf of Mexico...
AGTAAAGAGATTCAAAACAATAGTTCTTGGTTAAAAATAAAAGAAGGGCTAGCTCACAACTTAAAGCTTCTTCAAATTGTAAAAAAAATTCAATAAGGTTTTTAATGTCTCTTAAAAATATTTTCTTTTTATCTTTCTTACTCTTAAGTATTAGTGCTTGTGTATCAAATACGGCCTCTAATAAAACAATTACCTTACCCTATTGGTATCTTAACTCTACTAATGTAGATGCATACAATTTTTATGGAACATCTTCTTCTTATTCACTTGAAGTTGCTAAAAATCAAGCCTTAAAAAATGTTTCTGCTTATTTAAGTGTAGAAATAAGTTCTAAAACAGATATCACAAAAACAAGCTCAAATAAAAACTATAATAAAAGTGTAGTACAAAATATAATAAGCAAAACAAAAAAACTTCAATTTAAGAATGCAAAAATCATAAAAAGTGTTTTTCTTGATAATAAGTATTATGTATTAGTACAAATAAACAGAGCTAAACTCTTTGATGAACATTATAATCGTTTAGAAACATTAAATACAAATATCACCAGTAAATTACAAGAAGAGAATAAAAGTATTCTTGCAAAAATTAAAAATATTTCTTCTCTTGAAAAACAGCTAAAAGAAGCAAAAGACTTAGCATATATTTTGTATGCCATAAAAAATGATTTTAATTACAAAAAAGAGATAAAGAAACACAATCTTATTTTAAATGAAAAAAGCACTCTAATATCTAAGATTAATATTTCCATACATTCAAAAACAAAAGCTTATAAAGATGAACTTAGCTCTTTTTTTAATAAAAATGACTATAAGATTTCCAAGCCTTCAAATGTACAAGTCCAAATCACATCTGCAATAAATCACTCAAAATACAAAGCATGGTTTATTTCAAAAGCCAATATCAGCCTTAAAATATCTTCAGGAAATAAAATACTTTCTACTCATGTATTTAATCTTGTAGGTAGGTCTTCAAGTTCTTTTAAAAATTCGGACGTATCTTCTTCATTGGCTTTTAAAAAAGCCTTACTTGCTCGTGGAATTAATAAAATTCTTTTTACAAAATAAAATATTATCGACAGATTTTCCTGAATTTTGCATAATTTATCTTTAATATTAACTTAGATAAACTATTAGTCAAAAATTAAATACCTTATAGGGTGAAATAGGAACATTAATGACAGAAGCAAAATACATCTGGATGGATGGTGAACTCGTAGCTTGGAAAGATGCTAAAGTTCATGTATTAAGCCATACATTACACTATGGGAATGGTGCAATTGAAGGTACAAAAGCTTATAAAACACATGACGGAAGATGTGCTATTTTTAAACTTAAAGAACATACTAAACGTTTAGTAAACTCTTCAAAAATGACTCTTATTGATGTTCCTTTTACGCAAGATGAATTGAATGATGCACAAGTAAAACTTTTACAAGAAAATGAACTCTTTGAAGGTGCCTATATTCGTCCTTTGGTTTATTTAGGTTATGGAGTTATGGGTTTATACCATAAAGAAGCGCCGGTTCAAGTATCTATTTCAGCTTGGGAATGGGGAGCTTATTTAGGAGAAGAAGGTCTTAAAAAAGGCGTTCGTGTAAAAATTGTTTCCATGACAAGAAATACTAACACTTCAGGAATGGGGAAAGCAAAAGCCGTTGCAAATTATCTTAACTCACAAATGGCTAAATTTGAAGCTATTGATGCTGGTTATGACGAAGCCTTGTTAAGAGATGATCAAGGTTATATTGCAGAAGCATCTGGAGCTTGTTTTTTTATCGTACGTGATGGTATTATTATTACGCCTCCAAATGACAACTCTTTAGAATCAATTACTCAAGCTACTGTTATTGATTTAGCAAAAGACATGGGCTATACAGTTCTTAGAAGAAGACTTACAAGAGAAGAGGTATATATTGCAGATGAAGCATTTTTTACAGGAACAGCCGTAGAAGTTACTCCTATTAGAGAAGTAGATGCAAGGATTATTGGAGAAGGACATAGAGGTCCTATTACCGAAAAACTACAAAGTGCATACTTTGATGTAGTAGCTGGTAAAAATCCAAAATATACTAAATATTTAACCTACATTAACTAAGCGTTTGCTTAGTTTTTGTATAATGGAAGAATTATAAGAATTGTAAACAGTGGTTTATAGTTCTTATATTTCGTAAGAAATATTATGGAAAATAGAAAACAACAAATAGAGGAAATAAAATGCCAATAGATAATGATTATTTTAAAAACAGACAAAGCGGGAACGGTGGTGGTTCTGACAATGGTGGGAACGGTGGAAATGGCGGAGGCGGTGGTGGAAACTTTCAACCCCCTTTTGAGCCACCTGAATTTATGAAAAATTTAGGAAAAAAAGCAGGAATTATTTACGTTGTAATTGCAATAGTAGCTGCTTTATTTATTTTTAAACCTTTCGTAATTGTAGAATCTGGTCAAGTAGGAATTAAAATCACTACTGGTAAATATGAACAAATTCCATTAACTCCTGGATTTCACTTTTTCATTCCTGGTTTCCAAAAAGTTATTTTGATTGATACAAAAGTACGGTTAATGAACTATAAGAACGTTAGTGAAGCAACATCTTTTGGTTCAGGTATTAGATTAAATCCTGCAATTGATATCTTAGATGCAAGAGGATTACCTGTTTCTATTGAATTAACGGTTCAATACAGCCTAACAGCTGATGGAGCACCTCAAACTATTGCTACTTATGGTCTTTCTTGGGAAGATAAAATCATTAACCCAGTGGTACGTGATATCGTAAGAAACGTAGTTGGAGTATATACAGCAGAAGAACTTCCTACAAAAAGAAATGAAATAGCTGTTAAAATTGAAGATGGGGTAAGAGCTGATATTGAAGCTTTAGAAAACTCTCCTGTTAATTTATTATCGGTTCAATTAAGAGGAATTATTCTTCCTAATAAAATCAGAGAACAAATTGAAAGAGTTCAAATTGCTAACCAAGAAGCGGAGCGAGTTAAATACGAAGTAGCACGTGCGAAACAAGAAGCTGAGAAAAAAGCTGCTTTAGCAATTGGTACTGCACAAGCAAAAAGAATTGAAGCTAAGGGTAGAGCAGATGCGGTTACAATTGAAGCAGATGCGCAAGCAAAAGCAAATAAGTTAATTGCACAATCGTTAACTCCTAACTTATTAAAATTACAACAAATCGAAGTTCAAGGTAAATTTAATGAAGCACTTAAAGTTAACAAAGATGCCAAAATTTTCTTAACACCTGGTGGATCTACTCCTAATATCTGGGTAGATACTAAAAGTACAGCAAGAGATGCATCTATTAATAAATAGATAATTTCTAATCAAGGGATTTTTCCCTTGTTTGGTATTTAATGCGTATTGCCCTAATTCTTGTTTTATCTTTTATTGTTGTTTTTTTTTATAAAGAAAATATGGACCTTAAAAAAAGCACTCAAAATATAAAACAAGCATTAGCTACAAAGAACATAACAAGTGAAGACTTCAAAATAAAATATCTTAAAAGCAAAGAAGAAAAAAAAGAACTACTTACAAAAGTTGAACAACTTGAACGTAATTTACTTTTTTTGAAAAAAAATGTTTTTGATGAAAAAAAACTTTCAAAACCCAATGATATTTTGAAATTTCAAAATCAATTAAAAATAATAAAAGAAAAAGAAAAAGAAACCAACTTTTCAATTACACCTAATATCAAAATAGATAAAGATAAAAAAAGTATCAAACTTGAAGGCGTACAAATAGAAATAAAATCAAAATTCTAAGGAAAAACATGAGTATTGAAAAAATAGACTGGGAAAAGATGCAAGGCTTAGTTCCTGTTGTCACACAAGATGCAAGTACAAAAGAAGTACTTATGTTAGCTTATATGAATAAAGAGGCCTTAGAGCTAAGTTTAAGCACTAATGTAGCACATTATTTTTCAAGAAGCAAACAAAGAATCTGGAAAAAGGGTGAAAGCTCTGGGCATATTCAAGATATTGTTGAAATCTTATTAGATTGTGATGATGATACTATTTTATTAAAAGTAAATCAAACAGGCGTGGCTTGTCATACAGGAAGAAAGTCGTGTTTTTTTACCAATATTAAAAGCAATGAAATAGTTTCAAAAGTAGAAGTAGATACAAGTGCAGCATATGGAGTAATTGATACCTTATACCATACCATTCAAGAAAAAAAGAATACAGATCCAACAAAATCATATACTGCAAAACTTCTTCAAGGTGAAGAAAACTCTATGCTTAAAAAGATTGTTGAAGAAGCAGGAGAATTTACTTTTGCTATTAAAGACAATGATACTCAAGAAATCATTTATGAAGCAGCTGATATTACTTACCATGTTTTAGTTGCACTTGCAGGAAAAAATATAAGTCCAGATAGAGTAAAACAAGAATTATCAAGAAGGTTTGGAATCAGTGGCATTGAAGAAAAAGATTCACGAACAAATAAATAAAGCCTAGGCTTTATTTATTTCTAAAACTTCTTTGAATAATCAATACACTTGCCTTCTTTATCTTTAAGAGGATATTTTAACTCATTCTTTTTCATCTTAGAAACAATAGCTTCTTCTAAATTAATATTATAAGACATACAAATTCGTAAAAGATATACAGCAACATCTGCGATTTCTTCTTTTAGATGCTCTAACTTTTGATCCTTTAATATTAAAGCTTCTTCTTGGCTTAACCACTGAAATATTTCTAAGAGCTCTGAGCTTTCTACACTTAAAGCCATAGCTAAATTTTTGGGATTGTGAAATTTATCCCAATTTCTTTCTTGCGAGAATTTTTTAATCAACGTTTCTATTTTTTGCATATCCATTTTTTGTCCTTAAACAATTTCAATAAATATATCAAAGATGTACTAAAAATAAGCCTTATTAGTTATGAATATGGATGGATTGGATTTTACATAATTTGTTGTGATTAAGTTAAAAAGATAGGGAGAGAAGGATGAGTCAAGAAATAAACCAAAGGCTTATTTCTTATTCTTGTTATTTATACCAATCTCTTAATTCTACTTTGATATCTTTGTTATTAAAGTTTACCGTTTCTTTGAATTTTTTTGTATCAAAGATAAAACTGTTTCCATCTTTTTTTCCTCTATAATGATAAGGATAAACGATTTTTGGTTTGAAATCTAAAACAGCAGATGCGGCAGAAGCTAGAGACATAGTATACGGTAGATTCATACATACAAAAGCGATATCAATATCTTTTAATTCTCTCATTTCTTTAATATCAGCACTATCTCCTGAAAAATAAACTCTTTTATTAGCAAAAGAAATCACATAGCCATTTCCTCTGCCTTTAGTATGTTTTGCTTTTGTTGATTCGGGAAGATTGTACATCGCAACTGCTTCTATTGTAAGCCCCATGGTTTTAAGTACATCCATATTATCTATTCTGCTAGCCATTTTTTGCAGCTTTGTAGGAAGTTTTGCAATAACAGCTTCTGGAGCAATGATTCTAGTCTTATCATTAACCACATGATTTAATACTTTTACATTTAAATGATCGCCATGAATGTCAGTCAATAAAATTAAATCAATGTTTTTGAAGTTTTTATATCTTTTTACTCCACCTGCTGGGTCTAATAAGATATTCTTATTATTCCAAGATAAATAAGTACTTGCATGATTAATAGGAAGGATTGTTAGTTGCCCTTTGTTTGTTTTAAAGGTATCTGCAACAAGCAGTGATGAGAATAAAGCCATAAATAAAACTATTTTTTTTACGTGGTACATGTAAATCCTTTTTATTTTACTTTAATCTAACAAAGAGGGAAAAAAGGGGGATTAATATTATCTGTTTTTTTTGTTTTAAGACTTTTGAATCCCTCTTTTTTCCCTCATTACTATTTTATACTTCTATTATAAAAATTAAGGATATGAAATGAAAAAATTATTACTAAGCTTACTTCTACTAGGAACATCTGTTTTTGCATCAAGCTACCAACTTGATACTGCGCATTCAAAGATTTTGTTTAAAGTAAAACACATGGCTATCTCAAATGTATATGGAAGTTTTACAAAGTTTGATGCAACAATTGACTATAATGAAGAGAGTAAAGTGTTTAAAGAACTTAGTGCGAAAGTAGCTGTAGCCTCTATTGATACAAATAATGTTAAAAGAGATGGACATCTTAAGTCAGAAGATTTTTTTGACGAAAAAGTTTTTCCAAACATAACATTTAAATTGTTAAGTGTAAATGCTGATGAAGCAAAAGCTTTATTAACAATAAAAGGCATAAGCAAAGAAGTTATTTTGGATTTTGAAAATAATGGTACAGTTAAAGATCCTTGGGGAAATACTAAATTAGGTTTATCTTTTTCAACTAAAATATCAAGAAAAATGTTTGGTTTAACATGGAATAAACTTTTAGAAACTGGTTCCTTAGTAGTTGGTGATAAAATCACTATTACAGTTGATTTACAAGCAAAAAAAATATAATAACAAAAGCTTAGGCTTTTGTTGACATTGGCAGAATATGAAATTAGAAGACTTAATTATTCTTTATGCAGAAGATGAAGAAGGAATATCACAAACAGTAGGAGAAGTACTTGAGCTTTATGTAAACAGAGTCATTTATGCTAAAGATGGACAAGAAGCCTTAGAACTTTATTCTATATACAAACCTAATATTTTATTATTAGATATCTGCATGCCTAAACTAAATGGGCTGGATGTGTTAAAAACAATTAGAGAAACAGACCTTTTTACGCCTGTTATTATTATGACTGCTCACACAGAACAAGATTATTTATTAAATGCTGTTGAACTGTATATTACAAAATATTTAGTCAAACCCTTTGATAAACATGCACTGGAAGATGCATTAAATAAATGTTTGAATCTTATTTCTACCAAATTAAATGATGTCATTCTTTTAAAAGAGAATATCACTTATGATATAAAAGCTAAAAGCATAGAAAAAGAGGGGAAGAAGACTATTTTAAATAAAAAAGAATCTTTGTTATTAAACCTTTTATTAAAAAATACACCCCATATTGTCTCTTATGAAGAAATTGAGTATCATTTGTGGCCAGATATCTCTGTAAGCAAAGAAGCCTTTAAATCCCTCATAAAAGACTTAAGAAAAAAAACCTCAAAAGACTTAATTATAAATATTTCTCAAACAGGATATAAACTTGAAAAATCTTAATTTTTCAATGAAAAGCAAGAGTCTATTTTTTATTCTTTGTTTAATTTCAATACTTTTATTGACCCTTTATTATCAGAATAAAAGCTCTAATAAATCATATTTATATTTATTACAAAATAACTATAAAAATACCTTAGATAATTTCTACTCTACTTTTAGACACAAGTTAGAGAATTCTTATGCAAACTTAAACTTTTATTTGGAGAATGATGTCTTATTTGACTTAGTTGATGGGCAAAAAAATACAGAAATCAAAAGCTATGAGAAGTACCTTCTAAAAAAATTCAAAGACAAAAACACCTATTTAAAAGACATTAACATTACTCTCCTAAAAAAAAATAAGATACATTTCCCTAGCTATTCTTTAACAAAAAATAACAGTCATATTTATATAAAACTATCTTATTTACTTAAAAGTAAAAAATCTTCTTATGCAAGGGTTGATTATCTTCTTACTTCAAAACTTTTATTAAATAGTGTCAAAATGTATAATAATTCAGAAGGTGTAATATATTTTGAAGATAAAAACAAAAATCTACTTGAAACTTATTTGGATGAGAATAGTAATAATGAAACATTTTCTGTTTTACTTGAAAACTGCCGAAATGAACACAAAGATCTTAAAAAAATAAAAGATAAGTTTTATATCAGTAAAATTCTGGATTTAGAGGTTTTAAGCACAAAGAGTGCTTATCAAGCTGTTTTTTTTCTTGATGTTACAAAAGAAAAAAATGAATATATATCTTTGGTTAAAAATTCTCTTATCGTTTCTTTATTATTGTTTGTTTTTGCAGCAATCTTAGTTAATTTTTATTTAAACTATTTAATTAATAGAATTAGTAAAAATGAAAATGACGTAAAACAAATCAATAAAAACTTAGAAAAAACGATTTCAATGGAAATTACCAAAGGCTTAAAATTACAGCAAAAAGCACTAGAAGAAAAACAAAAGAATGAACAAATGTTAATTCAGCAATCAAAACTTGCCATGATGGGAGAAATGATTGGAAATATTGCGCATCAATGGAGACAGCCACTTATGCAACTAAGTGCCATTTTTATGTATTTGGATGCTTCTCATGAAAAAGGAAAATTAACGCCAGAGAAGTTTAATAAAAAAATAAAAGACTCTGTTTCTATTATTGATTATATGTCAAAAACAATAGAAGATTTTAGAAACTATTTTAAACCAGAAAAACAAAAAGAGACTTTTTTAATTAAGGAGTGCTTGGATTCTGCTTTATTTATAATTGATTCTACTTTAAAAAATTCTTTTATTGAAGTAAAGACTGTTTATGAAAAAAAAGATATAAAAACTACTTCTTTTAAAAATGAGTTTTCTCAAGCTTTGTTAAATATTATTTCTAATTCAAAAGATATCTTAATTTTAAGAAAAATACAAAATCCCCTTATAACCATAGGCATATCTGAAGAAAACAATAAAACATATATTTCTATTGAAGATAATGCCAAAGGTATTGACAAAACTATTATCAATAAAATTTTTGACCCCTACTTTACTACAAAACATAAATCTTCTGGTACGGGGATTGGGCTTTATATGAGTAAGACGATTATTGAAAAAAGTATGCATGGAAAGATTTTTGTTGAAAATACAAAAGAAGGCGCTAAATTTACTATTGAAATTTAAAATCAAAGAGTTTCTTTTTTCACATAAAAAAAGGGAAAGAGTTTTACTCTTTCCCTTTTTATTTCTAAGAAGTAAATAATATATTTAGTGCTACACCTGCAGCCTATTAATTACAACCACACCCACCTTGTTTGGTTTGACCTGCAGAGCTTCCCGGATTTGCTCCACCTCCACAACATCCAGAACTACTTGCTTGTGTTGGTGCTGCAACTGCAGCCTTTGAAGTAGTTGAACATGCAGATACGCCAGGCGCAGTAGTAGGTTGAATCGAAGCATTTTGCGCTTGTTCACTAACCTCATCTACATAAGAAATTAATTTTTCTGCTGCCATCATATATCGTTTTGCGCTTACGGAATTGGGTTCACAAAAAACAATAGGTTTTCCATTATCTCCACCTGTTCTAATAGCAGGTTCAATTGGCATATTTCCTAAAACAAAAGTATCATATTCTTTTGCAATAGCTTCACAAGTACCTTTTCCAAAAATATCTGATTCTGTTTCACATGAAGGACAAATAAAGCCACTCATATTTTCAACAATTCCAGCAATTGGAATATGCAATTTTTTAAACATATCTAAAGATCTTCTTGCATCATCAAGTGCTACATGTTGTGGTGTTGTAACATTAATTCCACAAGTAATAGGAACACTTTGTGCTAATGTTAATTGAGCATCACCCGTACCTGGTGGCATATCAATAAATAAAATGTCTAATTCTTCCCAAAGAATATCTCTTAATAATTGTTGAATGGCTTTCATAATCATAGCCCCTCTCCAAATTAAAGCTTGACCTTCATCCATTAAAGAACCCATAGACATAACATCAACGCCGTAAGCTTTAAATGGTTTTGCTTTATTTCCAACAACTTCTACTTCTTGACCTTGTAAACCCATCATACGAGGAATGTTAGGACCATAAATATCAGCATCTAAAATACCTACTCGTTTACCTTGCATAGCTGCTGCTATTGCTAAGTTAACCGTAGTAGTAGATTTTCCAACCCCACCTTTTCCAGAAGATACCATAACAAAGTTTTTTATTTGTGGGGCAATATTGCTTCCACTCACTGAATTACTTTGTTGTTTCGGTTCTTCTGGTTTGTTCATAGAAATTTCTACGCTGGTTAATCCAATGTTGCTAAGACAGGCTGTGATTTCATGTCTTAATTTCATTTCAACGTCTTGTGCTGCTGATGTAATATCTAAAATTACCAAACAAGAAGTATCATCTTTAATTTGTACATCTTTTAAAAATCCGAATTCTACAATGGATTTTGAAAAGCCTGGATAAATTACCTTTTCTAACTCTTTTTTAATATCTGCAATACTTGCCATATTAATATCCTTATGAAAAATTGTGTTATTATAGTTTAATTAGGATAATTTTTGTCTTAATTAAGAACTATGCGTATTATCACCTTATCATAACACAAGGTAAAGAAAATTTTACCTTAGTCATGGAATAATTATTAAGATTTTTAAAGAAGATGAAGAAAAGTAATCATTTGAAAATATTTTTATATTGGCCATTTTTCTTTTTTATAAGCACTGTCCCAAAATAACCATTCCATTTGAGAAGCTTTATAAAATGCTTTTAGCATTTGAGTCTTTTCATCTTTTGAGGCACTTTTTGCATGTTTATTACAAATAGCTATTACATCTTTCACTACTGCTTCATATTCACTGCTTCCATAAGTATCAATCCAAGACTGATAAACATTATTTTCTTTGTTTTGATGTTTTAATATATAAGCTCCTACTTCTTGATAAATCCAAAAACAAGGTAAAATTGAGGCCAGTACTACATTCAAAGAAGAAGTATTCACTATAGTATGTAAATATCCCGTATATAAAAGACAAGAAGGGCTTGCTTCCAAATTTTTATCTGCTTTAAACAAATCTAAAAACTCTTCATGCAGTTCTCTTTCTACGTCCATAATATCTTTTGCATAAACTAAAAATTTGCTGCTTTCGCCAATATCTTGAAGTTTTGAAGAGAGTATTGTTAAAATTCTTCCAAATTCTTGTAAATATAATTTATCTTGTTTTATATAAAACTCAAACGTTTCTTTATTTAAGCTACCTTGCATTAATTCTTTAACAAAATCCAATTCTAAAATATTTTTATATATTGTACTATCGATAGAAGTCCATGCTTCTTGTGTAAAAGTTTTCATCTTCACCTCATAAATTAATTATTTTTATTTTTAACCTTGCCATTATATCACGATAATAATTTTTGATTTATCACAAAAACATTTTATATTAATTTTATTTTACTTACTTTATTATTTATGTAAGTTACTTTTTAATATAATAATAAGAAACGATTGGATTATTCACATGACAATTGATGAAAATGCATTTAATAACTCTACTTATACCTTTTTATCTAGTAATCAATATGAAAATAATTTTGATAATAACGAAGTTTTTGAGATTCTTAAAATTTTCGATATCAATAAAAGCCAAAACAAACTCGTTGAGTCTGATGATAATAATTATTTGCTTTTAATTTCTTACATCAATAAACTCTATTATTTTGATGAAGAGATACCAAATGAGATACAAAATGTTTTAAAATACAATGCTAAGTTTAAAGATATCTTGCATGCTTACGTAATGAAAAAAATAGATGCACTTATGTCTAATGAGGGAATTACCTTTTTTAGAGAGGTTATATTAATAGTTAATTTATTATCTATGGGAAAAAACTATAATATATTTACTAACTATGATACTTATAATTTTGATAATTTAGGTGATTTATTTAGAGCATACGAGGCCATTTTAAGTGAAGAAATAGAAAATAAAGCATCCTTTTTAGGGAGTTTTCTTTGTTATAAACAACTTATTTTTGTTTTGAAAAAACTTTGTATTATTAATTCCACAGACCTTGCAAGAAAAAAAACCATTCAACCTATTCTTAATCTTATTACTGAATCCATTAATATTTTGAAATATACCGTAAGTTTAAGCAAAGAAAATCTTTCTTCACTTAACAATGTATTAGGTATGCTTTTATATTATTTTGCTCATTTACCTTATATTTCAACAAAAAATAAAACCATAGAATATATTATTGATGAATATTATTTAAACTTAGAAAAACAAGTCGATGGCTATACTATTTCTAAAGAATGCAATTTTGATGAAAGCGATGAAAAAGAAGAATTTATTATTTTTAAAAGTAATGCTTCATTTTTGCTTTTAGTTTTACTACAAAAATTAGATTCCCGTTATGAAGAAGAAGATTATTTTCAAACGGATAATTTTAAGAAATGCATACGTTTATATAACAAAAAATTCTCTTTACTGCTAAATGAGACCAAAATAGATGATGAAGAGTCTTTTAAAAATAAACTGCTAGATAACTTTATTTATAAGTACCATGTGAAAAGTTACGAAAAAACAATAACAAACCATAAAGATTTAATTAATAACTTTATTAAAAGTGATGATAAATACATTATTAAAAATTTAGAAATAGTGCATGACATACTTTTATTTTCAAATGAAATTGAAGACTATAAGTATTTAAGTATTGCTGAAATATTAATTGAATCGCCGTTAATTAAAAATGATTATTATGAATTTTTTAAATTAAAAACAATAGATATAATAATTAATTATTTTGTTCATACCCCAAGCAAAGAAAACATTGATGATCTTATTCTTAAAACATTTTCGTATATTGAAAAACAAAAAAAGAGATCTCATCTATTATCAATATATTCTAAGATATATATTGATTTAGTAACGTATTTATCCGCAAAAGATGATATTTTATCAATAAATAGAGCAAAAGATATTTATTCTATATTTATTAATATGAACGGCTATTCAATTCTTGAAAATGAATATGTATATGCCAATAGGATTTTATTACTAAATTTTGCAACTTTTCAGGCCAAAGAACTTAAACTTGAAGATGCCCAACTCAGTGATGATATTTTACTTAATCTTGGAAAAAGTTATGTAGATAACAGCTTGAAATATGACAGGGTTAAGCATAAAGCCATGGTTGCTAGTGAATTATCATCGATTACCCAAGCTGTGATTTTTGATAATAAGCTAAGCAAAGAACAAATTGAGAAAGATTTGTCTTCTCTTATTTCTGAAGAACTATTTTATGGTTTATCCAGTGTTAGAATTGTGGGGTTGAATAATAAAAACTCTAATATAATTGATAAAGGCTACAAAACGTATGAACTTCCTTTATTAAATAAGTATTTTATCGAATTTATTTTTCCAGCTGTTTATGAAACCGCCTTTTCGCAACTTTTAAAGAATAATAAACAATTTATACTAACCAATATCAAAAATATTATTGCCAGTTTAGAGTCGAAAGTATTTGATTCTGAAGAAGAAAATACCTTAAAAAATAAACATAACTTAATTAAAGATCTTAGCACCTATGAATATGAAACACCTGCTTTAATTGATATTTACGTAGCATCTTTACCTACAGTTATAAAAGAATTTGGTTTTAAAGCAAAGGATAAATATTTATCAGTTTTAAAAGAAAGAATCCAAGATATAGTAAAAGATTCAACGATATATGAAATTGATGATTTTACCCTTAGTATTTTATTTCCAAAACTGATTGACTTCTCAGAAATACTCAATAGATTATTTTCTTTAAAAGTTGAAAACAATGAAAAAAATATTGATTTAGACTTTACTATTGCTATTACCTCTTCAAACAAAGAAAGTTTATTATATAATTCAAGATTAACGCTAAGTCAAGCACTAAAAAAAGAAAAACCATATTTAATTAACATTGAAAAAGGAATGCTATTATGAAAGATATGATAATTGATAAAATTGACTCCCTTCCTCCCTTACCTAAAAGTGTAATTGAGATTGAAGAGTTTAGATCTCTACCAGAAAAAGAGCCTTTGGATTTATTAAAAATCATTGAACAAGATCCTTTAATTATTACTTCTTTATTAAGAGTTGCAAATTCAGCTATGTTTGGTTTTAGATCTGCTGTTGAAACTCCTAGTCGTGCTATTAACTTATTGGGAATTAACTTTACAATTTCAGTTGCATTAGGAACTGTTGTTCAAGATTTAATTAAGTCTGATTTAAAACCTTACGGAGTAGGAATTGATGCATTTTTAAATTCTTGTAATTTATCTTCAACAATTGTTAATAAATGGTTGGGAGCTTCTAACTTTGATTTAAAAGAAGAACTTTTATTACCCGCTTTTTTACAAGAAACAGGAAAGTTTATTATTGCTGAGTTAATTGTAGAACTTGAAAAAGAAGAAGAATTTAAAGAAGGTATTGCCCAAGGTAAACACTTAGCTACGCTAGAGCGAACATTGGTTGGACATTCATGTTCTACTATTACTGCTAACATTTTTAAACATTGGAAATTAAGCCCTAATTTAGTAACCGCAATTGGTTATGTTGGGCATCCTGATAAAGCACCTACAGGCTTTAAAGAAAAAGTTCAAATCCTTGAAATAGTAAAAATTCTATCTAATTTAACTGCTCCTCTAAGTGATGATAATGTTGAACTTGGATTAAAAAAATGTAAAGAATATGGCTTAGATGTTGCAGCTTTATCAGCTGCAATTGAAGTTATCAAAACGAAAATCGAAGACGAAGCTTAACTTAATATAAGTAACTTTAGCCTATAATATGTAACTTTTTTACACAAGGGGCTTTTTTGACTGATGTTACGCTAATAGTTCTGTGCGCAGGTACTTCTTCGAGGTTTGAACACAGAATTAAAAAGCAATGGTTGCGTATAAATGACGAACCTTTGTGGTTAAACGTTACAAAACGTATCTCCTCTTATACTAAATTTAATAAAATAATTGTTACTTCTCATCTTGATGAACTTAATTACATGAAAAATTTCTCCTCCCATATAACTTTTGTAAAAGGGGGAGAAAGCAGACAAGAATCAATGAAGAATGCTTTGCAAGAAGTTGACTCTAAATATGTCATGGTTACTGATGTTGCAAGAGCAGGAGTTCCTAAGAGTGTCATTTTAAATTTACTTGAGAATAAAGATAAAGCAGCTTGTATTGTTCCTATATTAGATGTAAGTGATACTGTCATATTTAATGAAAATACTATTGATAGAAACAAAGTAAAACTCATACAAACCCCACAATTATCAAATACCGCTATCTTAAAAAAAGCCTTAGAAAACACACAAGATTTTACAGATGACAGCTCTGCTATTAAAAATATTAATGAAAGTGTTTTTTATATCCATGGTTCTTCAAGAAGTAAAAAACTAACCTTCTTAAACGATTTGAATGAGTTTGATTATTTTAAAGGACCTTCTAAAAATACTTTTGTAGGTTCAGGTATTGATATTCACGCTTATGAAGAAAATAAAGAGATGTATTTAGGTGGAGTAAAACTGCCTTGTGATTATGGTTTCAAAGCACATTCTGATGGAGATGTTTTGATTCACTCTGTAATAGATGCTCTTTTAGGTGCTATTGGGGCTGGCGATATTGGAGAATTTTTTCCAGATAGCAACCCAAAATACAAAAATGCCAACTCAGCTTCTTTATTGGCTCACATATTAGAATTCATTCATAATGTTGGATATGAAATAATAAATATCGATCTAACAATTTTAGCTGAAATACCAAAAATCAATCCACATAAACTTGATATTAAATTTTCAATGGCTAAATTATTAAAAATAGAGCCACAGTTTATTAATATCAAAGCCACTACCTCTGAAAAGATGGGTTTTGTAGGCAAAGAAGAAGGTCTTGTAGTACTTAGTACTGCTAATTTAAAATACTACGATTGGAAAAATATATGAATATCTTAATAATAGAAAATGAAGTTTATTTAGCACAAAAAATTGTTTCACGATTATTAGATGATGGTCACTTGTGTGACTTTATCGAATCAACAAATATTAATATGGAAAAAGATTACGATATTGTTTTATTGTCTACATCTTTACCATCTTCTCAATGCAAAGAGATAATTAAGAAATACAAAGAACATGCCATAATTTTATTGCTGGTATCTTATATTTCAGATGAAACGGTTACTGATCCTATTAAAGAAGGTGCCAAAGATTATATTATGAAACCTTTTATTATGGATGAACTTGTGCGCAAGATTTATCATTATAAAGAATGGCAAAGTGTTAAAAAAGAGCTAAGTACACTAAGAGCTTATTTAGAATTTAATTTTAAAGACGTAAATATTTCTAATATTCAGCTTTCACATACTTTTCCTTTATTGGTTTCAACCAATTCTCCGAAGATGGCAGATAAGGTAGTATTTGAAATTGCACGAAAATTTGATTTAGCTATTAAATTTATCTCTTTATCCGATACCCCTACTTGGCAAAAAGATTTGGCAAAGCCTTGTAAAGAGCTTTTATATATCACAGACTACCAAGTACTTAAAAAATCCTCTAAAGACAATTTAAACGCTCTTTTGGATGGAAGAAAGGCTATTATTTGTTCTCTTGAAAAAGAAGAAGACTTTCCTTTCTCAAAAATCTCGTGTATGCAAAATAATATTTCTTTAATGAACAATAATATTATGACAATAAATGAATATGTAAAACTTATGGTTTTAACGTTTCAAGGTAATTATCCTGATACTGAGTTATCTAAAAAACTGGGAATTTCAAGAAAATCACTTTGGGAAAAAAGAAAAAAACTTGGTATTGAAAAAAAGAAGCAGGCAAAACAATGAGAAAACTCTTTTTAACTCTTTTTTATTCAGGTCTTTCCCCTAAAGCTCCAGGAACTGCTGGAAGTATTGTTGCCCTTATTCTAGGAATGTTACTTCTAAAAATTGTTCCTGATTCAACTTTATTTATGTTATCTATTTTAATTACTGCCATTGCTGTAAAACAAATTGATATTTATGAAAAAGAAGTGAAAGAGCATGACAGTAAAGAAATCGTAATAGATGAACTTGCTGGTATGTGGTTAGCACTTTCAATTTGTGGTATTACCAATGAAAATTTTTATGTCATGGGTGCGTTGGCTTTTGTATATTTCAGACTCTTTGATATTTGGAAACCTTCTTTAATTGGAAAAATTGATGAAAAAGTTAAAGGTGGATGGGGCGTTATGGGAGATGATTTATTAGCAGGTGTTGCAGCAGGGCTAAGTGCAGCTGGTACCTATCAACTTATCTTAAAATTCATATAAAAGGATTAATATGACAATTACAAAAAAAGTAACCTTTATTGCAAAAGACGGGTGTGAAGATAAAATGAAAGAACTTTTAATAGCAATGGTAGAACCTTCAAAAAAAGAAGATGGTTGTATCTTTTATGATATTTTTCAATACGAAAACAACAGAAAAAAATTCTCAGCAGTAGAATCATGGAGAGATGAACGTGCCCTAGATGGTCATAAAGGCACTTCTCATTATGCTGTATATAAAGCTTCGTACGAGCCATACTGTGAGCATAAATACACAGATGAATTAGAGATACTTAAATAGCCTTATTTGAGATATTTTAAACAAGTGAATCAATTTATATAATGAGAGTATATTTTTCTAAGAATTAATAGCTCTTATTTTACTACTAATTATTTATTACTTCTAAAAAGTCTTTTAATTCTATCAAATACTAAACGCATCACTTTCTTTTTTTCTTGTTTAGGAAACATAGAAAGATTGTGTTGTTTCATTACTTCAAATAATATTTGATTTGTTTTTGATAATTTAGGCATTTTCTTCTTTCTAACTTAGAATTATTAATTAAACAAAATATTGTAAAAGAATTTATTGTTTTTTGTAAGGTCAAGGCGAAGAAGAAAATTCCTAAGGAGTGTACGATAAGTACATAACGAAGGAATTTTATTCTTCAACGCAGAGATTGCGCAAACAAGCAAAGCTATTTTACAATATTTGCGAATTCTTGGAAGATGTATTTAGACTCATGAGGTCCTGGACTTGCTTCTGGATGATGTTGTACTGAAAAAATATTCTTATCATTATAAGATACGCCTTCAATAGTATTATCAAACAAGTTCTTGTGCGTAATTTCAGCAATATTAATTATAGAATCAGGAACATTATAATTATGATTTTGAGCTGTAATCTCTACCGTACCTTTATTGTTTCCAACAGGATGGTTACCACCATGTTGTCCAAATTTAAGCTTATAAGTATCGTAACCATGTGCTATTGATAACATTTGATGCCCTAAACAAATAGCAAAGATAGGAATCTCACTTTTGATTAGTTCTTTTACTTGCACTAACTCTTCTGTAAGTGTTAAGGGATCACCTGGACCATTTGATAAAAATACTCCCCCAATTTCTTTCTTTTGGAAACGTGAAATCAAATCTGCTGCTTTAAATGTTGAGGGGACAACTTCTACTTCTAAACCTGTTTCTACTAATTCATTTAAGATATTTCTTTTAACACCAAAATCAACTACTACAATTTTTTTATCACTCATAACAGCTTTATTGTAATCAAATTTTGAGTGATCCCATGCTCCAAATTTATGAACATACGCTTCTTTAGTAGATACTTCTTTAATATAATTAATATCTTCAATTCTTGGGCTTGCATCTAAAAGTAATTTTAATTCATCAATATTATCAATCTCAGTTGAAGCAATCATCATCATTGCTCCTTCTTTTCTTAGCATTTTTGTTAAATATCGTGTATCAATATCACAAATTCCTAAGACATTGTTTTCTTTTAATAAAGCATCTAAATCTTTGTCTGCTCTAAAGTTTGAATATTCGTGGTGGTAGTTTCGTACAAGAACACCTTTACAGTGTGCTTTAGGACTTTCCATATCTTGAGCATTTACACCTACATTTCCAATTTCTGGCATAGTAAATGTTACAAACTGTCCTGCATAAGAAGGATCAGTAATGATTTCTTGATATCCTGTTAAAGAAGTATTAAAAACAATTTCACCTACACTAGTACCTTGCGCACCAAATGAATTTGCTTCAAGAAACGTTCCATTTTCTAAATATATCCAAACTTTTTTCATTCTATAATAATCCTCTTTTTATTAGCTCTTCTTCATACAATCGTGCAAATACTAAATCATAATCTTCAGTACCTGGAATTAATCTTCTTTTGTACGATTTAATTTTTACATGTACTTCATCATCAGCTTCTTCAAAACCTTTGATAAATTCCTCTATAGATTCGAAAATTACATTTTTAATTTTGTTATCTGATACAACATAATGAATAAAATCTTCTTCCCATAAATAATCTAAAATTTGATGTGAAATATCTGAAAATCTGTCTTCATTATTTAAAATAACACCATGCTCATTTGCCATTCTTTTTTTAGTCATCCAAAAAAGTTGTCTAAAATCAGCATTGTAAAATTCAATATTTTCTTCTTGTTCGTCTAATATATCATTTACTTTTTCATCTAATGCATGTTCATTGTCCAAATCTTCTTGTAAAATTCGTACAATTTCTGCTGTGATTTCATCTTTTGTTTTTCTAACTTCTACGAATTCACATGTGGCTAAATCTCTTGAGATCCTTCTTGCTACATAGGGTGTATGGTGAAATTTCATTCTCATAATTTATCCTCTTGTTATTGTATCGTCTCGCTCAGGTGAAGTTGAAATTAATCCAACTCTTACATTTGTTAATTCTTCAATTCTTTTGATATATAATTTAGCATTTTTAGGTAATTTATCATACTCTCTTACCCCTTCAACTTTATCCCATCCAGCTATTTCTTCATAAATAGGTTTAACGTTTTCTAAATCACTTGGCATATAATCAATTCTTTGTCCATCAAGATCATAAGCAATACAAATTTTGATTGTTTTAAAACCATCTAAAACATCAAGTTTCATTAATGATAATTGGTCACAACCATTAAGTCTTGCAGCATGTTTAACAGCAATAGCATCAAACCATCCACATCTTCTACCACGTCCAGTTGTAGTTCCTACTTCTTTTCCTACATCTGCCATAGTTTCACCATCTTGTGTGAAATCTTCTGATGGGAAAGGTCCATTTCCTACTCTTGTAGTATATGCTTTAACAATTCCAGTTACAATTCCAATATCTCTAGGAGCAATACCTAAACCAGTACAAGCCCCAGCACTTACACAAGAAGAAGAAGTAACATAAGGATATGTTCCATGATCAATATCTAATAGCGTACCTTGAGCCCCTTCTAATAAAATCTTTTTATTTTCATCAAGTGCTTGCCATACGATGTTTGTTGTATTAGCAATATATGGTTCTAAAACATCTTTATATGAAAGTAATAATACTTGTAACTCTGCTTCATTAGGTGTATTTATTTCAAGTACATCAAAAATAGCTTTATTTTGTTCAAAATATTCAACAATTGCTTTTGCTAATTTATTTGGGTTTAATAACTCACCTACTCTAAACCCAGATCGTGAAATCTTTTCTGCATAAGCAGGTCCAATTCCTTTTCCAGTAGTTCCAATAGCTTTGTCACCTTTTAATCTCTCTTTTGCTTGATCAATTAAAGCATGGTAAGGTAAGTTTAAATGTGCTTTATCAGAGATAAATAATCTTCCTTCTAAATCAGAAAATTGTTCCATTTCTTTGATAATTGCTTCAGGACATAAAACAACCCCATTTCCAATTACATTAATAGCTTTAGGATTTAAAACACCAGAAGGAATTAAGTGAAGAGCATATCTTACACCATCAACCCAGATTGTATGACCAGCATTATGTCCACCTTGACTTCTACATACCATGTCATATTTTTGAGCAAGCATGTCAACCATCTTACCTTTACCTTCGTCACCCCATTGTATTCCTACAATTAAATCTGCTTTCATCATGCCTAATCCTCTAATAATTTTATTAAACTGTCTGTGTAAAATGCGAAACCTAAAGAACTGATGCCATCAGAACTGTATCTTCCACCCTTACATATTGTTAAATTGTCTTGAATAACTCTGTAATAAACACAATCATAGTATTTTAACGAACCATGATAAAGTGGTGCGATTACAAGATTATTATAATCAACTGTTTTTGCTGTACTTAATAATTTTTCTAATTCAATCTTAATACTTGTTGGCACAAGAGAAAGAACTGCACTTAAGTCTTCAATAGTACTTACTTTAATAAGTGTATTTAACCATGCACAATTAAAATTCATTAGTTGCGCAATTTCACCTTTTTTAAATAAGTCAATATCAATATCTAATTCTTTTGCCACTAAAATAGGAATATTAATATTTGATAATTGTAGTACAGGATTTACCTTTAACTCATTCAATAAAGAAGATGTTAAATTTAAAATATCTGTAATATTATCATGATTTATCCACTCACACCCTATTTGATAATCTTCATTTGAAGAATAAGAAAATACAGGCTGCACATAAAACCACTTTTTATGAGAAGTTGTACGTCCCAATCTTTTTGTAATAATTCTTACTACATCAAGTGTAGAATCTGCTCTTAATGCTAAGTTTTGATTCTTTGTATCTGAAAAAGTAATAAGTTTTTTATTATCTGCAATACTTTGATGTTGCGAATAAGAAAAATTAGGTGTTACTATTTCTTCAAACCCTGCATTATCTAAATACGTTGCAAGTCTATTTTCTATTTCTCTTTTTAATTTGGCAGTTTTACCAAAATATAAACGAGAACCTTCTGGAATTTCATGTTCTAAAATCATTCTTAACCTTTAAACATATTTGATAAAAATACTTTAGAAGCAGTCCCATCAAATGTTCTTATATTTAATTCATCCATTGCCAATTCAATTGCATTCACAACCCATGAAGCTTCAAAATCTTCAACCAATCCCATGTGATTGATTCTGTAAATATTACCTTTTAAGTGGTCTTGTCCACCAGCAATATTAACATTGTATTTATTTTTTAAGATTTTTCTAATCTCATTAGATTTATCTGTTTTAATCGTAGTCATAGCATTTGCTGGGCTAGATGGATATACTTCACACTCTATTGCTTCTAAAGCATTTCGTGTAGCTTTTGCTCTTAGAGCTGTTTTTACATATAAAGCATCAAAACCACCATTGTTTTTAATATGACTTAAAATTTCTCTTAATCCAATAATCAAAGTAGTTGCAGCTGTATATGCTGTGGTATTTGTTTTTTGTTTCTTAATTTCACTTGCAAGATTTAAATAATAACCTGCTGGTTTTTTATTTATTTTTTCTACTGCATCATTTGAAAATCCAATCATTGAAAGACCAGGAGGAAGCATTAA
>Ga0105359_10001197_pt1 | contig 21864 bp, 14 predicted proteins | sample GOMGulsemesocosm_6_FD_83659 | JGI IMG/M metagenome (GOLD analysis project Ga0105359, IMG submission 83659) | Methane-oxidizing microbial communities from mesocosms in the Gulf of Mexico - GOM8C Gulf of Mexico | ecosystem: Environmental > Aquatic > Marine > Cold seeps | place: Gulf of Mexico...
CGGTCGCCAGTTAAACCGTAATAGCAGTCATCGTAAAGCGATGTTCCGCAATATGGCAAGCTCTTTAGTTAAGCACGGCGTTATTAAAACGACTGTAGCTAAAGCTAAAGAACTACGTATGGTTGTTGAGCCACTAATTACATTGGCCAAAACCGACAGTGTTGCAAATCGCCGTTTAGCGTTTGCTCGTACACAAGATAAAGAAGTAGTAGGTATTTTATTTAACGAACTTGGTGAACGTTACCAAGAACGTCCAGGTGGTTATACTCGCATTTTAAAATGCGGTTACCGTACTGGTGATAAAGCGCCTATGGCTTACGTTGAGCTTGTAGACCGTCCAGCAGTTGAAGAAATTGCTGAAGAAGTTGAAGAAGCTAGCGAAGAGGCATAATTAGTAATTTACTAATTTGTTTTATTTCAAAAACGGAGCATTTATGCTCCGTTTTTTTATACTTATTTTAAGACCACATAAACCTTATTACTTGACCTTAGTTATAATAATTCGTATAACAACTGTCCATTCGTTACAAGGCTTTTTGCATGTCATCAAGAAATCCAATTATTGCGGTTACTGGTTCATCAGGCGCAGGAACTTCAACAACGATTGAATCTTTTGATCATATCTTTCGTTCCCTAGGTATTAAATCGGCAAAAGTTGAAGGTGATAGTTTTCATCGTTATTCACGACAAGAAATGGATCTGGAAAAACGAAAAGCTCGGGACGATGGCAGACGAATCAGCTATTTTGGAGATGAAGCAAATGATTTTGAGTCGTTAGAGCGATTATTTCGTGACTACTCAGAAACCGGTAAAGGAAAAATGCGTCGTTATCTGCATACCTTTGATGAAGCCGTTCCCTATAATCAAATGCCTGGCACTTTTACTCCTTGGGAGGAACTAGGTGAAGGAACGGACTTGTTATTCTATGAAGGACTTCATGGTGGGGTTGTAACGGAAAAAACAGATGTCGCTAAACAGGTTGACTTATTGATTGGCATGGTTCCCATTGTAAACCTCGAATGGATACAAAAAATAATTCGAGACACTAATCAAAGAGGGCACAGCCGAGAAGCTGTAACCGCAAGTATTGTCCGAAGCATGGATGATTATATATCCTTTATTACTCCGCAATTTTCCCGGACTCATATTAATTTTCAACGTGTCCCTACGGTTGATACATCAAATCCGTTTAGTGCTAAGGCGATACCTACACTAGATGAAAGTTTTGTTGTTATTCGATTCAGAGATTCCAGCGATGTCGATTTTCCTTATTATCTTAGTATGATCGATGGAGCATTTATGTCTCGTATGAATACTTTAGTTGTTCCTGGTGGGAAGATGGGCTTAGCAATGGAATTGATTTTAACGCCGTTAATTCAGGAGTTGATGAATAAGAAAAATGCAGCAAATCAACAACTTGATTGGATGAGTGATTTATAAGGTCGAGGTATTACCAATGGCACGCAATTCGTTATGTAAAATTATAGCTAACTGCTCATCCTGTTCTGCATGGAAATTTGTTGAGCAATATTGAAATATCGAATCTGCTTTTAAGTTTCTCTTTAATAGTGTGGTGTGAAATAAATTCAATGCTGGAAAATTAGTACTGTTCAATTGATAATTTGATATATGCTCTGGAGTTATATATTGCTCAATCGCCTCTATTTCGTGATCAATAAATTCTTTTTTGCCACTCTCTAGCTGATTAAAGCCTCGTACACGATAATCTACTGATAATAAATCTGCATCAAGCTCCTCTAATAGCTTATTGACAACTTTTAATGGAGGAATGATGCCACAGGTGCTTATTTCAAAATCGGCTCTGAATATCGCAATATTATCAATAAAATGTTCTTCAGGATAGGTGTGTACACAGAGGTGGCTTTTATCTAAATGGTTAACAATAGAACTAGCTTTGATATTCTGTGGGACTTCTTCATCAGCAATCATTAAGGTTACACTTGCCCCTTGTGGTTGATAATCTTGCTTTGCACTGTTGAGAATCCTCCCACCAATTGAACCTGCAAGAGTTTCAAGTAGTGAGGATAAAGCTTCAGCATTAAAATTTTTGTTGATGTTAGTTATATATCTGCTCTTGTCTATTTGAGAATCGACATAAGCTATTTTGTAGAGAGAAACCCCAAGAGATTTGGTTAAATTATTAAAGCCGTGGAGTTTCATTAGTTACTTAACACCTATTATGAAGTGAGTTATTCAGCTTCAAGGATTTCAAAGTCATGTGTGATATTAACGGTTTTATTCAGCATAAGTGCAACAGAGCAATATTTATCTGCAGATAAATTAACTGCTTTGGCAACCTGCTTTTCACCTACATCGGTGCCAGAAACAACAAAATGCAAATGGATATCGCTAAACAGCTTTGGAACTGAATCAACTCGGGTTGCAGAGATTTCAACTTTACAGGTTTTAATATCTTGACGAGATTTCTTTAAGATACTAACAACATCAACAGATGAACAGGCCCCTAGAGAAATTAAAATATTTTCAAGTGGGCTTGGAGCTAATGCGCCGCTATTTGCATCAAGTACTATAGTATGTCCACTTTCTGAAATGCCAGCAAACATTTCTTCACCAATCCACTTAACTTCTGCTTTCATTTTATATCCTCAATTTAAAATCGATCAGAATAATAACTGAGTTGTGAAAATGAAACTAGCATTGAAAGGTTAAAATTGATGAATATAATGTAGATTTTGTTTTATGAGCTAAGGAATTGGTTGTGAATTTCACTATCGAAAATATTTTTAATTAGCAAGGCGAATTCTTTAAGAAAACGCAACTGTTCATTGGATACTGGGTTATTGACCACACCTGATAATATCTCTTCTAAGTCATAAACTATTGCGTCCACTTCTCGAATTATAGTATTGCGTTGATTAAATGTTAACTCTTTGTTCTGACTACACACGGTAATAATTTGCTCACTGAGTTCTTGTTCAATGACTGCCATTACACTATCTGCACCAAATTCAGCATCAGCGGAGTTTTCAAACAAGGTTAAGTGTTCAGTTAAGTATTCAATGATAGAAATATAGCTGTCAGTATCAGTAACCATTGTTATCTCGGAAATTAATGTGAATATTTAATCTATTTATAACTCTACAAGTATTGTTCATGGTTAATCAAGATATTTGTAAGAGCACTGTGATGAAGTATAGTTGATATTCTGTTGAGGTATAGCTTCTAAACAATCATCTATACTTTTAAATTGACCATAGCCATTCTGATGTTGCTAAACAAGGTATGTTATTTGTCTAAATACGCATTCCCAATGGCATAACCTACAACAGAGTAAATACTATGCAAAAGCTTTAAAACAATAACTGACAAAAGTTTGATGTAGATCGTATTTTGCAAATGAGAATTGTTCTCATATGCCTTGACAGTCATGATGATTTTCTTTAGGCTTTCCTGCATAATTTATTATTCTCATTTACACATCATTAATACTTGATGTGAGTAGGTTTTATGTTAAAAAATTCAAAAATCAATAAACTTGTTAATCGGGTAATTTGCGTACTTGCTTTTACTTTATCTTTTATCGCTTCGGCGGCACAAGAAGTGAATGTTTACTCTTACCGTCAACCATTTTTAGTAAAACCACTGTTTGATAAATTTACCGAGCAAAGTGGTATTAAAGTTAACGTCGTTTTTGCCAAAAAAGGCATGGCAGAGCGCTTAGCAAGAGAAGGTGAGTATAGCCCTGCAGATATTTTATTAACTACTGATATTAGTCGGTTGATTGAATTGAAAGACCGCAACTTGCTGCAAGTTAATGACGCTAAAGTATTAATTAACGCTATTCCTGAGCAATACCGTGCACAAGATAATACTTGGTTTGCCTTAACAACCCGTGTGCGTAATATATATTCTTCAAAACGTTTAGGCGCGGTTGAAATTAACTATGAAGATTTAGCTAACCCTAAGTACCAAGGACGTATTTGTACTCGTAGTGGCAAACATGCCTATAACGTGGCATTAGTTGCATCGATGATTGCTGAACATGGTGAAGCGGATGCTTTAATTTGGTTAGAGAAATTTAAGACAAATTTGGCACGTAAACCACAAGGAAATGACCGTGGTCAAGTACAAGCGATTCATCAAAACTTGTGTGATATATCATTAGGCAACAGCTATTATTTTGGCAAGATGTTGAAAGATGAAAAACAAAAAGCTTGGGCTGATGGGGTTAATATTAACTTCCCGAATCAGGCGAACCGTGGTGCACATGTAAATATTTCAGGGATGGGCTTAGCGAAATACTCTCCAAATGTTGATAATGCCAAAGCGCTGATGGCCTTTTTAGTCTCAGAGTCTGCTCAGCAACTTTATGCAGAAACAAATATGGAGTATCCAGTACGTGTGGGCGTTACAGCATCAAAGCTAGTTGCTTCATGGGGTAAATTTAAAGCAGATAGTTTATCGTTGGAAACTATTGCAAAAAATAGAAAGTTAGCATTGAAATTGATTGATAAAGCACGCTTTGATTTATAATGTTCACTTACCTCGGATATGTTTAATAGATAACTAACTTGTGATCGCAAAACAAAAAAATAGATTGTGGAGAGGCGCTAGTTATTTCATTGCACTAACACTGATGGTACCGGTGTTAGTGATGTTATATGGCGGGATCAGCGCCTCAAACGAACTCTTTATTCATTTATGGCAAACCGTATTGCCAGACTATATAACAAACACCTTATTATTAGGTGTTTTTGTGGTTTTATTATCGGTGATATTTGGTGTCATAAGTGCCGCAATAATTGTGCATACAAATGTAGTGGGTAGAAACAAGCTTCGCTGGTTATTAATGTTACCACTGGCAATGCCGGCATATTTAGTTGCTTACCTTTATACCGATATGTTTGATTATGCAGGCCCTGTCCAACGAGCATTGCGCGCATGGTTTTCATGGCAATCTCCTAGCGATTATTGGTTTTTTGATATTAGATCACTCGGCGGTGCGAGTGTGGTTATTGCCTTAGTGTTATTTCCTTACGTTTATATGTTGGCGCGTACTGCGTTTGAACAGCAAGATCAAAACTTACTTAGAGCAAGTCGATTATTAGGTTTGTCAGCTAAACAAAGTTTTTATAAGGTAGCATTACCTTTAGCTCGCCCAGCCATTGCTGTTGCTGCTAGCTTAGTGTTAATGGAAACACTTGCTGATTTTGCTACGGTACAATATTTTGCTGTGAATACCTTAACTACAGCTATTTATGATACTTGGTTGGGCTATAGTGATTTAGCGAGTGCCAATGCGTTAGCTAGTGTTTTAATGTTATTCATCTTGTTTGCTGTGGTTAGTGAGCAACGAGCTCGTGCCGGACAAGCACACCAATCTAATCGACCCAACAAAAATCATCAGCTAATTCAATTAACGCCTTTTCAGCAATTTATTGCGAGTGGCTTTTGTTGGTTATTAGTTATTGCTGGTTTTATTTTACCTTTTGTTTTACTGCTTTTAATGGCATGGGAATATAGTAATATTGAGCAATTACAAGCGCTACTACCTACTGGTATTAATAGCATTGAAATTGCCGTTTGGGCAGCAAGTTTAACCACTGTTTTTGCTTTGATTTTTGCCTTGTTTAAACGATTAAGTAATGACCATTGGCGAGCGTTGCCAATGAATATTTCTGGCTTTGGTTATGCCATTCCAGGTACTGTTTTAGCAATGGCAATGTTAGCGACTTTTGCACCAATTGATTATGTGATTAATGATGTTGCTAAGTATCTTTCATGGTCAACACCTGGCTTGGTATTATCAGGTACCATTTTTGCGCTTGTTTTTGCTTATGTGGTGCGCTTCGCAGCTATCGCTAATGGTACGATTGGCAGTGGCATTGAACAAATTACTAAATCGATTGATTATGCGCCAGCAAGTTTAGGTGTAAGTTTGTTTACCATGGTGAGGAAAATTCATCTGCCATTACTCAAGTCTTCTATTTGGGTGGCTTGGTTATTAGTTTTTGTTGAAGCTATGAAAGAGCTACCAGCAGTGTTATTACTTAGACCATTTAATTTTGAAACACTTAGTACACAAGTATATCAGTTGATTTCTGATGAAATGTTAGAGCAAGGCGCATTAGGCGCTATTTTAATTGTCCTGTTAGGTTTATTACCTATTATTTGGCTCAATCGTAGTAGAAATGAAAACCCTAAGGAAAAAGTGTGATCGCTGTCTCTAATATTAATGAATCTCAAAGCATGCAACTTAAAATCAACCAGCTTTCAGTTGAATTGCAAGGTAAAGTTATTTTGTCTGAGGTGAATTTGACTTTGCATTCAGGAGATATTCTTGGGCTGGTTGGAGCAAGTGGTTGTGGTAAAACCACTTTGCTAAATACTATTGCTGGTTTTATCCATCAAACTCAGGGTGAGCTTACTCTCGGTGATCATAACGGTGACGAGCGATCACTAATCACTCCTGAAAATAATATCGCACCAGAACATCGTAATATCGGGATGATTTTTCAAGATTATGCGCTGTTTCCTCATTTAACTGTTGAGCAAAATATTATCTTTGGCATTGACAAACTAAATAAAACAGCACAACAAGATAGACTGAAAGACTTAATGACATTGTTGTCGTTAACTGATTTAGAAACTCGTTTTCCTCATCAGCTTTCTGGTGGACAACAACAACGAGTTGCGATTGCTCGCGCGTTAGCACCACAGCCCAAATTGTTATTACTTGATGAGCCTTTCTCCAATATTGATGCGCGTTTGCGTAACGAATTGATGCTAGAAATGCGACAATTATTGAAGAAACTCAATATTACGGCGATTTTTGTTACTCATAATAAAGATGAAGTATTTACCTTTGCCGATAAAATAGCGGTGATGCATCAAGGTAGTATTTTACAATCGGGCTGCCCTGCAGCGGTTTGTCAGCAACCTAATAGCTGGCAAGTGGCTGATTTTCTACAGTTAGGCAGTTGGTTGCCCATCAAGAAAACTTCAGTTAATCAATATCAAACTGCGCTAGGGAAAGTAAATACTACGAAAGAGCACCAAGTGGAGAAGTCATTACAGCAGCTTTTATTAAAACCTCAGTTTATTAAGCTTCTTAACTTACCAGAATTAACAGAGCGAACTGAACAGCAAGCAGCCAATGTGCGAGTAGATAGTATTTCAGTAACCGAGCAAGGTTACCATTATCACCTAAGTAGTATTCAAACCGGTGAACTAGCTTTTGAGCGCTTGAGTTTCTATAGCAATGAGCTATTTGCTTTAGCGCAAACATTAAGAGTAGCGATCAAAGATCACGAACTAGTAATTTTTGAACATTAATATATTTATTGCTGATAAACCTTAGTTACTTTTACTAACTCAATAACTTCTGGTGTTGGAATTTTCTCATCAGGATAAGCCTGACGCACTTTTCAGTTAAGCCTTTTGCAAATACTTGATACAAAACACGAGTAGAAAGAGTTAATGGGTATTGAAGTTATTTATCACCATATGCATGCGGACGGTAACATGTAATTTGCGGTATTTAACTATGAATTATAAGCTTTAATGTCAGTCTTATATCTACTTGGTTAGCTGACGTTTTCAGTAATATTCAACATTTTTCTAAATATTTCCTGTCAAAAATGCACTTCAATACATTTATTAAAGTGCTTTTTTTTATTCCTAAGAAGTTCACAGTAGTTAAGTAAAGTTTGGTAAAGATCTGTAAAGCTAGGTAAAGCCTCGAACAATTTATTACATCGCCAGTCTATTGAGTAACTTATTGATACATGTCTATTTCATTCGACCAAGAACCGTATTAATAAGTCGGCATCTAAAATATTTAGTCAGCACTTAACTAAAGCTTAGTGAATGGCTAGTTAGTGATTAATTAATATTTTTAGGTTAGTTAACTTTTTATCTGGAGCGATTATGTTGTTAATAACAAATCATCTTTTATTATCTACTTTTTTTAATAAAATCAAACTGAAACAACTCTTTTTTACTGCTTTCATAGCAACACTTTTAACCGCTTGCGGTTCTTCTGACGATAATGACTCTACGGGATATGTGAAGTTTTATCATGCTTCAAACAATGCGCCTGAAATTTACTTTAGTCTTGATGATAATACTTATTCTAGTTACAACTTTAGTGAAAGTTCAACCTTATACGAATTTGAGTCTGGTACTTTAGCTATGGAGCTTTCATGGAGAGAAGGGACCAATGATTATCAAGTATTTACTGAACAAGATATAAAAGTTTCAGGAGAGCAAGTCGAACTGGTCATGATAAGTGGTGACATCAATAACCCTGAAATATTAACGTTTGAGTATGCAAATGAAAATCCGGACGATGATGAAGAGCAGTTTACTATGCGAATCATTAACATGGATGAGTCATCAACCGGTATTGATGTCTACTTAGCAAAAGATGAGCAATCATTTAATGAAGCAATATTACTGGGGAGTTATGCGTCGAAAGAAATGTCCCAGAGCCATTATGCTGATTTGGAAAGTTATAAATTTTTCATCACTCAAGCCGGCAGTCAAGAAGTTTTATACCAGTCGGCTGATATTGACTTTCTGTATACATCACAATATATCATGGTTATTCGAGCAAATGACGGCCCAGGAGATTCACCATATACCTTAGATGTATTATCAAAAAGTTCGGCAACGGTGAACTTTCCAGATAAAGAGTCAGGCGCTGAGCTTAAAATATATAACGCGTTAACCACTCACGAGTTATTACCTGAGTTTAAAGATAAAATTGATATTTATTTATCTGGTATAAATGGTGAAGAAAAAATAGAAGCTATTGCTAGAGGGGAGTTTAGTGAAGTTATAGATATTTCTTATGGTGACTTTGCTATCGATATTACTCCTCATGAAGATGAACAACCTTTTGCCAAGAATCATTTTATTAGTGTAGCAACCAATAGTGATAAATCTCTGTTCTTTTATCTAACAGTAGAAGAAGAGGATGACGATGGTGATGATAGTACAGAGGAAAAAACTACGGTATATGTAAATAATTTACCCGTGAATAACAGTAATAGAGTGAGCTTGTACGATCATCAAATTAATGTGATCAATCTTGTTGATGACTTTTCTGCGTTAGATATTTACTTTGTACGCAGTAATGAAACCGTTGAAACTGCCGATTATAGTTTAAGAAGTACTCGGGCAAACCCGCAAATAATCACCTTACCTAATAATACCTTTGATGTGAATATTCTAGTGAATCAAGGAGAAAGTGAATTGTTACTCGCCTATCAACAGTTAACGCTTGATGCTGACAGTGGCGAATTATTTATGGTAATTGAAGAAGATGAAACGTTAAGTTCAGGCTATTCGGTTAAATTTATCTCACAAGGTAATGAATAGTTACTGTTAAGTGGGAAGTAAAAGGAGCTTTCCGCTCCTTTTATATTCGAATTAAACCTAACCAACAACACTAATTAAAAGCGGTAACGAATACTCGCTGAAATACTTCTACCTACCTCGGTTCTATTTTCTAGTGAACTACCTTCAGCATGACCGGCAGCATTGATGTATTTAACATATGTTTTATCAAAGATGTTTGCTGCAGCTACATTCATCGTTAGGTTGTCATTAATTTGGTAATTTACTAATAAATCAACAACGCCGTAACCAGCAGTTTCAGTGCTTTGTGATGGCACTTTATCCATACGCTGTGCCCAATTAACCACTAACTCAGATGATAAATTTTCGGTATTAAAGCTCAAACCAGCAACACCTGAAAGCGGTGTAATACTCGTAATGTATTCATTAGTGGTATCGTCTTCACCGTCTTGGTATGACGCATTAGCAAAAACAGAAACGTTATTGTTTATATCATAACTCAACGACACTTCAGCACCTTTTATGGTTACTGAATCAATGTTTTGATATTGATAAACCAGCACATCTGTTTCTTGACCAGAATAAGGGTTAATACTACTTTCAACATCAATTAAAGCAACTGATAAGAAATCGTCATACTTGGTGTAATAAATGGCCGAACTAAAGTAAAAATCACCAACATGGCCTCGTAAACCAAGTTCGTAACTATCACTTTCTTCTGGCGTTAAATCTTCACTGGGGACAATTTTGTAACCGTATAACGAGTTGTCATGGTCGATGTAGGCAAGATCATACGCTGGCACTTTAAAGCCTTGACCATATTGAGCAAATAACGCAACGTTTTCAGTAATTTTATATAATGCGCCAATGTTTAGGGAAACATGATTCTCATCGAATTTTTTGTAAACATCACCGTTTTCTTTCGTGGCACCACTTGGGTCCATTTCATAGGTATCAAATCGTGCGCCTGGTGTTACGGTAAGTTTTCCGTCAAGTAAGGTGATTTCGTCATTAAAGAAGATCCCAGCACGAAAAACATCCGTTGTAGGGAATTTTTCAACTTCTTGTGGGTAACCATTTTTTGGCGTGCCCTCTACTTCGTAAAGCTTAACTTCGGTACGTAATGCTTCTGAGTTTTCAATGTCGACACCGTAACCTATGGTGTGAACATCGTTGATTTTTAAACTTGCATTAGAAAGGAAACCCAGGGTATTTTGTTCGTAAACTGAGGTTTTCCACATGTCGCGAATTTCAATTAGCGGATATCCAAAGTTAGCATTGATATCTAGTTGGCCATACTCAACATCTTCTTGTTTCGTTTCATTTGAATAAATTGAAGCATTTAAAATATCGTAGAAAGCAGTGGGCGTTTCTATATGGTAACGTAATTGAAAAGATGTATTATCTTTTCCACTGGCACTATTTTCAGTAACAATATCGTAACCGTCTAAACCACGGAAATATTCTAGTAAGCCGTAAGCTGTATCGCCTTTCACGTCTTGATTCCAAACATCAGCTGTAAAACTAATGAAATTGTCATCGCTAATATTGTACTTACCTTTATATAATATGCTTGACGATTCGATGTCTAATTCGGGTTTAGTTTCAGCATAGTTTTGCTGTTCTTTACCATCACGAGTCGTTAAATTTAATACATGCTCTATATCACCAGTAGCCAGAGCAATAGTTGCGCCCAAATTGTTTTGCTTTCCAGTATCGCTGTAACCTAACTTAACGTTTCCTGCAAAAGTTTCACCGTCAGACAAATAATCTGACGCATCTTTGGTGGTAAAAACAACAATACCACCTAAAGCGTCTGAACCATATAAAGATGAAGCTGCGCCTTTTGCAACTTCAACCTGCTTTAAGGTATCTGTTTCAATAAAACCACGGCCAACAATGTCGTTCAAACCATTGGCACCATAACCCTCGTTCATACGCATGCCATCTTTTACCATTAATACACGATCACCGCCCATGCCACGAACTAAAATATTTTGTGCGCCGCCAACATTACCTGTTACCTGTACACTTGGGTCATATTTAAAGAGTTGACTCATATCGCTAACGACTTGTTTGTCGATATCTTCCTGAGTAATAACAGAAATACTTCCAGCTACATCTTTTAGTGCTTTTTCTGTTCTTGAACCACTTACAACAATAATTTCTAAGTTTTGTGCGGTATTTTCAATCGACGTACTTTCTAATACATCAGCGTGAGTAATTGGGGTTAATAAAGCGGCTGTAATAGCACAAGCTAGCACCGTTGGTGTTGGCTTAAACATAGTTAAAAATTCCTTAGTGTGTGAGAGTAATACTCCCCGCTGCTAACTTAACTCTTCCTGTAAAGAGATTAAGTTAGATGAAGGCAAACTATCGCTTGGGGGGATAGTGTAGTTATTTGCCTGCATACAACAGCGGTTTGTATCGTGGGCTTTTTCTAATCAACGAGAGCCATCATACAGAAATAAACTACAATGTAAACACGAATGAGAATAATTATTGTTTGTATTTGGTGTTTTAGTTCGATAATATCTACTCATCAATTATTGAAAGTAGGTTTTACGTGAATATCCAGTTTTTAGAATTAACCATGGCTCAGGTTTCTGAGCTATTAATGGCCCCGATTATTGTACTTATTTGTACTTTACTTATTTATGCGATTTATACCTTAGGGCGTTTTGCTTCTCAGTGGTTAATTCGTAGCCAGAACAAACCCACTTATAAGAGGCATATAGCGCAAGGTTATGGTGCAAGTGTTTCGGGCTATCCAATCCACAATTATTTCATTAATAACCCTAAAGCAAGTGAAGATGAGCTGGAAATTGTTGCACTTAAACAATTAGAGAACTTACGCATAGTCACCCGCATATCTCCAATGTTAGGGCTTATTGCCACTATGGTTCCTATGGGGCCAGCGTTACAGGCATTAGCGGATGGCAATATTCAAGGTATTAGCGAGAATTTGATTATTGCTTTTGCTGCGGTGATCTGGGGTTTGGTAATTTCATCCATTACATTTTGGCCAGCATCAGTAAAAAAACGCTGGTGTGCAATAGAGTTAATTAACATTCGCAAGTTGCAACCACACGATCAAACATCATGAGGGATCTAGCATGAAATTTTTGAATGAGGATGAAGAATTGAATCCAATTGTGAGTGCGGTGAATCTAGTTGATGTATTTTTGGTGATAATTGCCGCTTTACTTATCGCTTTAGCACAAAACCCCCTATCAACATTTTCTAGTGATGATGTCACAGTGATCAAGAATGCAGGCAAGCCTAATATGGAAGTCATTGTTAAAAAAGGTAAAGAAATTAAGCAGTACAATTCAACAGGGGATATTGGTTCGGGTGAAGGTATGCGAGCGGGTGTGGCTTATAAAATGGCTGATGGCAGTTTTGTTTACGTACCGGAAGCAGGTGAAGCAAGCACTGAGAAACAATTAAAAGGTGAAGAATAGTCATGAAGTTTTTATTTGTTTTGCTTTTACTGGTAAGTAGTTTTGGGAAAGCACAAGAGTCGCCGATTCGGGGCATAAGCACTAAACCAGAAGTATTATTGATGATGTCGTCGCACGCGGCAAAACCTAAAGGTGATCTTTTAAGCCAACTGGCTGAAGATCAGAATTTTTCGTTAATAAAGTATTCGACCCGAGGTAAATCTGAAGAAGAAATTCAAACTCGCTGGGCAAGTGCAAAATTAATATTACTTGACGGAATCAACCCAGCGTTATCGAAGTTTATGTTTGGCAATTATCAACGTTATTTAACTGCCAACCCAACGGTGCCCGTTGTGTCATTAGGGGATCTTGCTAATAAGAGCATGAATCAAGGCTTAACTGAGCAACAACACCAGCTTATAGGTAGTTATTATAAAAATGCCGGTCGCGGTAATTATCGAAACCTTATGCTCTATATTTCTAATAAAGTATTAAGCCAAAACAGTAACTTCGAAGTAGTAACACCGCTAGTTGTGCCAAATGTTGGTTTATATCATGCTAATTTTCCTGGGCAAGTAACGGCTGATGAAAAAGCATTTTTTGAATTTGTTAATGCCAAAGAAAATCAACCTGTTATTGCCATTGGTATGCACAGAAGTACTGTTGATTATGAACAACAACAAATTGTTGATGCAATGATTTCAGGGCTAGAAGCAAAAGGAGCCAAAGCCATTGGTTACTTTTTTGAGGGTGAAGACCAACCATTGAATTACACTGATTTACTGATGACAGAGTTAGGTGAGCCGCGTGTTGATTTATTAGTTAATTACCGTTCTTTACACTATGTTGAAAAACGAAGAGCAGAATTTGAAAAATTAGGCGTACCTGTTTTACACGCATTAAATTATACCGAAGGTGACGAAGCGAAATTTAATGAAGACAATGCCGGAATTTCTCCTTCGTTGACGCCATTCTTTTTAGTGATGCCTGAAGATACCGGCAGTGCTGACCCGAGCATTATCGCTGCGAATGGCGATGGTGAGAGAAAAGTGATGAAACATCAACTCAACGCTTTTGTTGAACGTGCGTTTAATCATGCCAATTTAGCACACACTAAAAATACTAATAAAAAAGTCGCTACTTTTATTTGGAACTATCCTCCGGGCGAAAAAAACATTGGTGCGGCTTTTTTAGATGTTCCTACGTCAATTGAAAACATCACCAAAGCGATGGCTGAACAAGGCTATAAAATTAATGTCAAAGATCATAAAGAACTTATTGTATCTGCAGGAAAATTATTACGTCCGTATTACCGAAATGAAGATGCGGAAGGTTTAATTGCACAAGATTTAGCCGATTATTTACCGCTTACAACTTATCTTGCGTGGTTTAATCAATTACCTGAAGAGATTCAAACACCGATTATTGAACGTTGGGGTAAACCTGAAGAAAGTAGGATGTTACGCACAACTAAAATTAATGGCAATGACACGCCAGCGTTTGTTATTCCTCGTATGAACTTAGGCAACATGATTGTGATGCCACAAGGTGTACGTGGTGAAGATGCTAAAGAGCATGCTAATTTATATCACAGCACTAAAACCCCCATTAATCATAGCTACTTAGCCATATACTTATACGCACGCAAAGTGTTTGATGCTGATGCATTTATTCATTTAGGTACTCATGGATCGCAAGAGTGGTTAACAGGTAAAGAACGTGGCTTATCGGTATTTGATGCGCCAAGTTTAGCGATTGGTAATTTACCGGTATTTTATCCGTATATTATTGATAATGTTGGTGAGGCAATGCAAGCAAAACGCCGTGGTCGTGCAACAATGATCAGCCACTTAACACCAGGTTTTGCAAAAGCAGGTTTGTATGTTGAAATCGCTGAATTAAATGAAAAAATATCAAACTACATGATGCTGGATGAAGGACAAACGAAAGCAAACACTCAAAGTACAATTATTGAAATGGCAGATAAATTAAATATGTTAACTGACCTTTCATTAGAAAAAGACGTGTTTACTACTGAATTTGACCAGTATATTCCCAAGGTACAAGATCATTTAAATCAACTTGCACAAATGAGCCAACCATTAGGTGTACATATTTTTGGTGATTTACCGATAGAAACACATTTGTACACCACAATGCTACAAATGCTAGGTGAGAATTACACTAAACGTGCAGGGATTTATGAGCAAGAAAATGGTTTAGCGATATCGAAAGAAAAGCAACATGATGAGCGTAATGTTCGCCATCTTGAAACACTAGAAGGTTTTCAGTTATTAAAAGCCTACATTGAAAGAGACAGCACTGAAAAAGTATTAGCTGATTTTGAACCGGCACTACAGGCTAATTTAGTCCAAGCACAAGAATATTGGCTAAACTTTCAAAACATAGCTGAAATTAAGAACTTACTCGGCGCACTTGAAGGGAAATATATTCCAGTCAGTCACGGTGGCGATCCTATTCGTAATCCGGATGCAGCACCGACAGGCAGAAATTTAATCGGTTTTAATCCAGCAAAAGTACCAGCGAAAGAAGCCTATCAGGCAGGGGTAACCTTAATGGATCAAACGATAGCTGCTTATGTTGGAAAACATGGCAAGTATCCAGAGAAATTGGCTTTTTCATTATGGTCATTAGAAACTATGCGCCATCAGGGGGCTTTAGAGGCTCAGATACTTCATGCCTTAGGTTTAAAGCCTAAGTGGAGTCGGCAAGGAAATGTAATTGGCACTGAAGTTATTCCTTATAGTGAATTAAAGCGTCCGCGTATTGATGTGGTTATTTCAGCTACGGGTTTATATCGAGATGCCTTTCCTAATGTGATGTTATGGTTGGCAAAAGCAATTGATAAGGTGGCAAAGATGAAAGAAGACAACAACTTTGTTTATCGCCATGCTAATGCCTTAAAAGTAGAGTTACTTGAAAAAGGTGAAACCGAAGAAGAAGCCGATTATTTATCTTCGATTCGTATTTTTTCTAATGAGACCGGCAATTATGGTACTGGCTTAGCTTCAGGTAGCTTGGCTTCAGATACATGGGAAACGGATGAAAAACTTGCCGACTTATATCTCGACCGTATGGGTTATGCCTACGGTAAAGATGAAAAGCGTTGGAGTGAAAACGTCAGTAAAGTGGCTGGTGAAGGTTTATACCGTAAAGTGATCTCAGGCACAGATGGCGTAATTTTTTCACGTTCAACCAATCTTTATGCGCTAATGACTAACGATGATCCTTTCCAATATTTTGGCGGCATAGGTTTAGCCGTAAGAAGTTTAGACGGTAAAACACCAGAAATGTATATCTCAAATTTACGTAAGAAAGACAAGTTAAAAGCGCAAACACTTGACAAGTTTATTAACCAAGAAATGCGTAGCCGTTATTTTCATCCACGTTGGATCCAAGCGATGCAAGATTCTGGCTATGCTGGCGCAACGGCTATATTGGATAGAATGAATAATATGTGGGGCTGGGAAGTAATGACACCAGAAGCTATTCGTGACGATCAATGGCAAGAGTTTTTTGAGGTTTACGTAAATGATAAGTATCAAATGGACATGCGAGAATTTTTTGAGCAACACAATGCTGAAAGTTTAGCGCAAATAATAGAGAGAATGTTAGAAGCCGTTCGCAAAGGTTATTGGCAAGCAGATGCACAAACAATAGAGAAGATGGTGCAAACTTATACTGAGATTGCCAGTCAATTTGATGTTGCTACTGATAATGAAAAGTTTAGCGACTATGTAGATGACCAAGCCATAGGTTTCGGTTTAACATCATTAACACAGGCTTTAGCTCAAACTCCGGCGAAAGTTGTTGAACCATTAACTAAGCAATCTACTGAGCAAATTACAGGGCAAAAACTAGAACAGCAAGCACAAGCAGAGCCTTTAGAAACGGACTATTCAGCTTTATATTGGCTTGGGTTTATCTTCTTAGTTGGCTTCACCAGTAACTTTGTTAGACCAGCTAAGCCTGTTCAAATTACTACTGAACAACGACTTAAAGAAGTAGCTTAGTTAATTCAGCCAAACATTAATAAAATAATCCGAGATTGAACTATTGATGTTTGGCTCTTAAAAAATTACTTATTTCATTATCGCAAGGTTTTTAGCTGTGCATAATATGCATAAATAGAGTGTCAGCCATAACAAACTGCCACCGCCACCACCGGATTTTTTTGCTGGAGGAGGAGGTGGAGGTGGCACATCATTAATAGTAATAGATACTTCACTACTATCGGCTAAGTGGCCATCATTAACCGTCACTGAAAATGTTAATTCTATAGTTGAGCTCACCATGGGGGCAGTAAATGTTGGAGTGGCACTACTACGATCACTTAACGTTACTGTGGTACCATCGGTTTGACTCCATTCAAAGCCAAGAGTATCTCCATCTGGATCACTGCTTTGTGAAGCGTCTAAGTTAACATTTATCCCTTCATTTACTGTTTGGTTTGAACCTGCATTGGCAATAGGTGTTTTATTCGGCTCTAATGACATTTTATATACTGTGCCACTTGTTCCTGAGGGAAGTCCGCTACTATTAGCTAAAGCATAAAGCTCTCCTTGAATGTCTTGAGCAAAACCTAAAACGGCACCAATATCTATTGCATCAACATGTTGAAATTCAGAAATAGTATTTTCATTATTGATATAAAATAAACGGCCATTATAATCACCGAAAACATAGTGCCCAGACATCTCAGGGTAATTACTGCCACGGTAGACAAAGCCACCAATTATAGCTACACCTTCATCATGGTCATATTCAACAATGGGATCTATAGTCCCCATGGCATCTGTTTGCTGAAAAACATAGCCATCATTATTACCATTAGCAAAGAAACCAAAACTTCCTTCTCTGATATTCCAACCATAATTTCCACCTGAGCTTATTACATTGACTTCTTCAATATCATTTTGACCAACATCCGCGGCATATAAAGTGCCAGTTTGGCTATCAAAAGAGAGCCGGTATGGATTTCTCAAACCATAGGCGTAGATTTCATCAAGACTATCTGTTTGGGTAAAAGGGTTGTTTTCAGGAATGCCATATGCACCATTGTTGCTATTATCACCTAGTGGATCTATCCTAATAATGGTTCCTAACAGGTTATTAGTATTTTGGCCATTGCCGGTTTCTCCATGACCAACCATTGGAGAATTGATAAAATCTTGTCCATCTAAATCATCAGCTCCACCGCCATCACCTATAGCAATATAAAGCAGACCATTAGTGTCAAATGCAATTGCACCACCGTTATGATTAAACTGTGGCTCATCAATTCTTAATAACTCACGTGCTGAATTCTCTATCATTATAATACCGGTACTACCACCAATGCTTGCCTGCCATTCGGTTAATACACCTTGATGATTTGCTGAAACACCACTTGGCATAGTGGTAAAGTCAGCATTACCACTAGTTGGTTGGGAACTATAGGTATAGAACTTATTATTGCTGGCAAATTGCGGATGAAAAGCTAAACCTAACAGCCCTCGTTCATCAAAACCACCAAACTCAGGGATACCAATCGGGACTAGAAGTGAAGATAAGTCGATGAGTAAGCTTTTATTGCCATTATTAAGATCTATTGACCAAATACTCCCTGGCTGATCAATAACAAATAGGTAATCATTTACTGACGGGGCGGCTACCCCCCAAAGTGGTGCAGTAAACCCCTGACTAAATGCCGTTAATTTTAATTTTAAACCACCACTAAAAATGGGTAATGGTAACGGGTCTTCAAGTTCAATAGGATCATCTGGAGGTGGTACATCGGTTAAAGCCGTAAAACTAAAATCGTCAAAAACGGCATAACTTGAGGTATTATTGATTAATTCCATACGGCTTATGCCCTCAGTTGAGGTAATTGATATTTCTTGCCATGAGGTTGTCGCGCTATAAGAATCAACTAAGTTATTATTGATGTCATAAATGTTTACCATAGCACCCACTGCAGCCGATTGTGCTTTTAAGAAAACGTTTATCTGTTCTGCGACTGTTTCAAAACTAACTGTCGCGGTATTATTTTCCACCATAAAAGCTTGTGAGCCAGAATGATATAAGGAGGCAATACCAGCAAATTTAGCTTCACCGTTGGTAAAAGTCACTGTTTTTGGTGAGGTTCCAAGGGTGAATGAACCACTGGTATTGGTGGTTTCAAAACTAGTAGTTACATCTGCAGCTAGAGACTTTGTATTGAATAAAAGCAGTAGACAGGTAAAAAGAAAAATAAGTAATCGAAGGGGGGGGAGGGCTGAATTTTGATAAAATAATACATTGTTCATGGTGTACTCCAATAACAACAATATTGTTTAATAATAGACCAGTTTTGTTACTTTATATTTCAGTAATTCATTTTATTTTTTTATAAAAATATTTGCTTAGTTGTATTACTTTAAGTCAAATGGTTAAGAGTTTTATTTAACAGTGGCAACAGAGTCTTTATCTAGCCTTATAAAACTCTGTTACTAAATAAAAAGTTTTTGTTTGGTTTTTAGGTAATAAATTGATTTCTTTATAGATTTAGCTCAAGCATAATTTCTTTAATACACATTTTAAAAATTTTTGCGATAGCAAATGCAAGCTGTAAAGAGGGATCATGCTTGTGACACACTATGGCATTTATAGCTTGTCGAGAAACACCCAAATGATTAGTTAAAACTTCTTGAGACTAATCTCCCTCGGCACTTAATACTTTGATTCTATTTTTCATGATTATCCACCATCAACATGCCATAAGAAGGGGCGTAATACCAACAATACCAGTGATCCATAAAAAGGCTTCGCCAGTTAATCGCTGCATATATTCATCCATAGCAAGAAACCGTTTACGTTAAAGCAACAGCGCTAAAATTAAGGGCAATACAGGCATTAAAGCGACAAATAATTATACAGCCAACAGCTTTCAGCTGATTAATTGTTATCAAAAAGTCTGATTAAGACGTCGTGCTTATTTACTTTAATCTACTCGAGTTAAAGCTAAGTGAAATATATGCTTAATCTATTCATAGCAATATTATTTTTCAGTATTTTATTGTAGGATATTGAGCAACAGGATACCTCGACCTAATGGAAAAGATATGAAAAACACCGCGTTAGTCTTACTGTGCATTGCTATGTTTGGTTGTAGTGAGCAATCTCCAGAAAATCATTTGTTATCTGCCAAGCAGCATTTAGAGAAGCAAGAGGTTAAATCGGCAATTATTGAGCTGAAAAATGCGATTAAACAAAACCCTAATTTAGCCGAGGCTCGATTTTTATTAGGTAAGGCTTATATAGGTGCTAAACAATATCTAAATGCAGAAAAAGAATTATCACGTGCGTTAGATTTAAAGTATCCGATCAATAAAGTGGTGCCATTGTTATCTTTGGCATACCAAAAAACTAAGTCAGATGTTGCATTAATAGAGCTTTCCCATAAAGAGAAAGATTATACTGCAGAACAAGCAGTTGAAATTGCCTTTTATAAATTACAAGCCTTGATGAGACTAGATCAAAAAGAAAAGTCACAAGGATTGATTAAAGAAATTCAAGGTTATGATACTGAATCGCCTTTTAAACAACTTACTTTAGTTTATGCGCTATTGTTGCGAAATAATGTAGAAGCGGCACAAGCTCAACTGGCAAGTATTATTGAACAGCATCCCGAGCAGCCAGATACGTTGAAATTACAAGCCTTTTTATACGCTAAAACAGAGCAGTTGAATAAGTCGGCGGATACTTATCTTAAGTATTTAACGCTTTACCCTGAAGATGCAGAAATCACGTTTGCTACTGCCCGTGTATTAACCGATGTTAATCGCAGTGCTGAAGCAGAGCCTTTAATTGATATGTTATTAAAAGTGAGTGACCGTAACTCCTTATTAAATCAATTAAAAGGAATTGCTCGATATACAGCTAAAGACCATGAGCAAGCATTGCTTTATACCGAAAAAGCCATAGAAGCACGCACAGAAGACCCTGCTCTACGATTAATTGCTGGTTACAGTGCGTATTTTCTTAATGATTATGAAAGTGCTCATAAACACTTATCGATAATTGCGGGTAAATTACCACCTTCACATGATGGTTTAAGAGTGCTTGCCACTAGTCAATTACAGCTAGGTTTAAATCTTGAGGCAGGCACTACTATTGAGCAGCTTGATGATATTTCAAGCAAAGATAATTCCCTCATTTCAAGTGTTGGCTTAGCCTTAATGAAAAGTGGTGAAGTAGCTAAAGCAAGAGATTTGCTTGATAAAGTGAGTGCTGAGGATGCTACTACCGCTGAGGATTTAGCGCGCTTAGGTTTATTACAACTGTCGCTTAATGACGTGACAGGCATTGCGAATTTAGAATTATCTTTAGATAAAAAACCTAATGAAGCAATGACTAAAACTACCTTAGCAACTGCCTACTTAACCACGGGAAAAATCAAAAAAGCTTTAGCATTAGCAGACAGCTGGAAAAAGGCGGATGCTAAAGATCCTGCCGCTTTTATGTTAGCGGGTTTAGCTTATGCTAATGATAAAGAGTTTGAGAAAGCCAAAGCACAATTTACTGAGTTGTTAGTGATTAACCCTAAGCATCAACAAGCACAGTTAGCTTTAGTGCAGCTTTTGTTTCAGCAGGGCGAATTTACTCAAGCCAAAAAAGTGATTGATGATTTATTGGCAGAGCAAGCGGATTTTGTTCCTGCACTCATTAAACTTTATCTTTTTGATAAACAAAATGGCACATTACAAAATGCGATTAAAGTTATTGAGCAGCAATATTTAGCGGATAAAAAGGCTCGGCAATTAAGTTTATTGTGGAGTAAAGTTTTATTGTCTCAGCAAAAAATGGATGAAGCTATTGCCGTTTTGGAAAACATCGCAGTGGATAAAGATCTACCTGAAACTTTTTTGAAAACTTTGGGCAATGCTTATATTTCTTCACGAGCAAATAAAAAAGCCGAACTACATTATCAAAAGTGGTTAACCTTATATCCAAACAGTAAAGATGGCACTATCGGTTATTTAATGATTTTAGATAACCAAAGAGAATATCAAAAAGCCTTAACCTTAACTCAATC
>Ga0105359_10001202_pt1 | contig 21778 bp, 17 predicted proteins | sample GOMGulsemesocosm_6_FD_83659 | JGI IMG/M metagenome (GOLD analysis project Ga0105359, IMG submission 83659) | Methane-oxidizing microbial communities from mesocosms in the Gulf of Mexico - GOM8C Gulf of Mexico | ecosystem: Environmental > Aquatic > Marine > Cold seeps | place: Gulf of Mexico...
AATCCAGAGCAGGGTTTATATATCGAATCATTCATGTGGCGAGAAATTTATGACTTCTCAGAAGATTGTGTATTGCTGGTGCTTGCAGACTCATTTTATGATGAGGCTGACTATATCCGAGATTACCAAGAGTTTAAAAAGATGGTTAGCGATGATTCATGATTTATCAGATGTACAATCAACAAATATTGGCGAAGACACAAATATTTGGCAATTTTGTGTAGTATTACCTAATGCGATAATTGGAAGTAACGGTAACATTTGCTCTCATTGCTTTATTGAAAATGACGTGCTTATTGGCAATAACGTGACGATTAAAAGTGGTGTACAAATATGGGATGGTATAACCATTGAAGACAATGTGTTTATCGGACCGAATGTAACATTTACCAATGATAAATTGCCACGTTCAAAGCAGTACCCTGATGATTTTCCGAAAACAATCATTAAAAATAATGCTTCAATTGGCGGCAATGCCACCATTCTTCCTGGCATTACAATTGGTGAATTTGCGATGGTTGGCGCTGGCGCTGTTGTTACTAAAGATGTTAAAGCTCACTCAACAGTTGTTGGTAATCCGGCGAGAGAAATAATTAAATGATTCCATTCTTAGATTTAAAAAAGGTTAATGAGCAATATCAAGCCGAGCTAAAAGAAGCCTGTTCTCGTGTTATTGATTCTGGCTGGTATGTATTAGGTAATGAAGTAGCCAGTTTGAAAAAGAATTTGCAGCGTATTGTGAAACTGAACATTGTTTAGGTGTTGCAAATGGTTTAGATGCATTGGTACTTATCCTACGTGCATATATGGAATTGGGGATAATAGAAAGAGATGACGAAGTGATTGTCCCTTCAAATACCTATATAGCTTCAATTCTTGCAATTTCAGAGAATGGATTAACCCCAGTATTAGTTGAACCGGATATTAAAACCTTCAATTTAGAACCAGAGTTGATTGAAGCTGCAATTACAGAAAAAACTAAAGCAATTTTAACTGTCCACCTTTATGGGCAAGTGACGGCAATGGATGAAATCAACGCTATAGCCAAAAAGCATCATTTAAAAGTTATTGAAGACTGCGCTCAAGCGCACGGTGCTATATATACGATTAAACAAGGTCAGAGTAAAAAAGTTGGTAGTCTAGGTGATGCGGCAGGTTTTAGTTTTTACCCGGGGAAAAACCTAGGTGCGCTAGGTGATGGCGGTGCTGTCACGACTAATGATAGTGAATTGGCTAATACAATCGCAGCACTACGAAATTATGGCTCTCACGAAAAGTATAAGAATTTATATAAAGGTATGAATAGTCGTTTGGATGAGATCCAGGCAGCAATGTTACGGGTTAAATTACGCTATTTAGATAAAGAGATAATTGTGAGACAAACTGTTGCTCAGACTTATTTAAAGGGTATTAATAACCCGTTAATTGAGTTGCCGGTTGTTGAGGACATAAATGCGCATGTTTGGCATCTGTTTGTGATTAAGAGTAGTCAGCGTGAAAAGCTAGCAACGTATTTAGCTGCTAATGGTGTACAGTCTCTAATTCATTATCCAATTCCACCGCACCAACAGGGCGCTTATAAAGAGTTGCGAAGTGAATCTTTTCCTATTTCTGAAATAATGCATGATCATGTATTAAGCATTCCGATTAGCTCTGTAATAACTAGAGATGAAGTTGAAGCTGTTATACGATTAATCAATAATTACAAATAATTTAGGCAAACTATGCAACTTTTTTTACTTGGAGCTGGTCGCCCTGCGATTGGAAGTAAACCGTCAGCATTAAAATTTATTACACAAAATACAAAAGCAATGGATTGGCAGCTTCATGGTTTTGAATCTGTAGTTAATTCTAAAGATATCCATTTTCTTGGCGGATACCACGTTGATGAAGTCAAAGCTAATTACCAGCATTTGAATATTTCTATTATACCTGATTGGGAGAATAAAAATGTTCTTCAGACATTATTAAGCGCGCCTTTTTCTAATAAGTCAGTTTTTATTACGTATTCAGATACGATTTTTAGAAATAAAGTCATTAATAGAATGGCAAATATCGACGCAGATGTTGTGTTTGGTGTGGATTATAACTGGAAGCAACGCTTTAAATCACGTTCAGAAAATGATATTGAGACCGCTGAGGTTTTAACCATTGATGAACGGAATGTTGAATTTACTGGGTTAGTTAAATTAAGCGCTAAAGCAAGCTCGATAATTTCAGCATTAAGTCAAAAAGACATAGGTGATAATTTAATAGATCTTATCTACTATTTGATGAAGCAAGGTTTAACTATTGAACACTATGATGTTGCTAATAACTGGGCTGAATTCAATTCTCAAGATGATATAGCCCATTTTATTTTAGGCACGAAAGCTGAAACATTAGCCCGATTAGAACCGATTGTCAGTAAAAGTCACATAGGCAGACAAATTAGTTTTATAACGTCAGAATGGCTAGAAAATTCACAGTGTATAATTGATTCAATTTGTAGAGAATTTTCCAATCAAAAACTAGTTGTTCGAAGTAGTTCTAAAGGTGAAGATAATTGGTTTTCATCAAACGCAGGTGGATTTGAAAGTTTATTAAATGTTAATGCAAATAGTCATGATGATGTACGAAATGCAATCGAAACTGTAATTCAATCCTACGGAGAGGAGCTGAATGGTGAAGATCAAGTTCTTGTTCAGGAGTTTCTGAGTCAAGTTAAGCTTTCTGGTGTGATTTTTACTTGTGGTTTAGAATCTGGCTCGCCATATTATAGATTTAATTTTGATGATAAAACCTCATCAACGGAATCGGTTACTGCTGGAACTCACTCTGATTTACGGACTGTCATAGTTAATAGGTTTAAGCTAGATGGACTTTATAAGGTCGCACCTGAGTTAGTACCCGTAATGGACGCCGTTCAAGAGCTTGAGCTGTTATTAGGATATGATAAATTAGATATTGAGTTTGCAGTTGATAAAGATGATCTTGTTCATATATTTCAAGTTCGTCCCGTTACCGTTAACCATTCTGATTCAGAAGTTGATGATGAAAACGTAAAATTAAGTTTGAATGAATCTTTAAGTCGATTTAAAACACAGCAAATTTCATCAGAATATATATATGGTAATAAAACTATTTTTGCCAATATGCCTGATTGGAATCCTGCTGAAATTATTGGAACTCGACCTAAACCTCTCGCGTTTAGTCTTTATAGACAATTAATTACAAATGATGTGTGGGCGCAGCAACGCGCAGAGTTTGGTTATCGAGACGTTCGTCCGTACCCATTAATAGTAGCTTTTTCTGGTCAACCGTACGTGGATGCCAAAGCTAGTCTTAATTCATTTATCCCTGAATCTCTAAAAGAAAATTGTGCGGAAAGAATAGTAAAAGCATATATTGATATATTGGCTGATAATCCTCAATTCCACGATAAAATTGAGTTTGAAGTTGCGTTTACTATTTGGACTCCTGACTTTAAAAGTGAAGCACCTAAAAGACTTATGCCGTATGGTGTAAAACAAGAAGACATAAATGAGTTAGAAGCTGCTTTAAAGGTGCTGACTTGTAATGCACTTGTTCGACTTTCTACTGACACTGCTTCAATTAATAATTTGTCTGATAACAAGCATTATACAGAACACAATAAAACGGTAACTTTAGATAAGCTTTATCGTTTGCTTTATGATTGTAAGCAATATGGAACACTCGCGTTTTCTCATGCCGCAAGAGCCGGGTTTGTCGCTACAACGCTATTAAAATCATTAGTTTCAACTAATGGGTTATCTGATAGCCGTAGATTAGCGTTTTTAAAGAGTTTTGATACCGTTGCCGGTGTATTTGAAAAAAATAAACAGGAGTATGTATCAGGTAATTTATCATTTGAAGGTATTGTCAAAAAATATGGGCATTTACGACCTGGAACATACGAAATAACAACTAAAGCATACTGGGAAGACCCATATCGTTATATAACATCAAATATAGATGAAAGCGATATTGTTGAACATGAATTTATATTTTCTGAGAAAGAAAATAATGCTATTACATCGATGTTGTCTGATCTTGGTTCCAATATAACGCATATTCAATTGAGCACTTATCTTAAAGAAGCCACTCAAGCTCGTGAATTTGTAAAATTTGAATTCACTCGAAATTTAAGTCGTGCATTAGATCTATGTGTTTTACTCGGAGATGAAATAGGCATAAGTAGAGATGATTTATCCTACCTAGAATATAATGATTTAGAGCAATTGAAATTGAATGTTTTTTCAATCGATATGATTAAATCTTTAATTGAAACAAGAAAGAAGAATCATACTGTAACATGCTCTATTGAATTACCTTCTTTAATTAAAGACGAGCATGACTTTTATTGTTTTGAACGTTTTTCTTCACAACCTAACTTTGTAACAATCGATAGGGTCGAAGGAAAAGTTAAAACTTTAAGTAATGACAGTTTAGAAGATCTAAAGGGGGCTATAGTTATGATACCACAAGCTGATCCTGGTTATGATTGGTTATTTGGGCACGAAATTGGTGGCCTTATAACTCAATATGGCGGTGCTAATTCACATATGGCCATTCGAGCGGCTGAAATTGGCTTACCTGCTGCAATCGGTGTTGGTGAGAAACTTTATGATAAATTATCAGCAATGAATAGAGTTGAATTAGATTGTGCTAATCAAATACTTAGAGAGGTACAATGAAGTTAATAGGTATAACACAACGAGTTGATAATATAGAACACTATTCAGAGCGGCGGGATTGTTTAGACCAAAGATGGTCAGACCTTGTTTATGAATTAGGTTATATAGCTATACCACTTCCAAATGTGTCAACGAATAAAGCTTTGATGCTTTTAGAGAATTTACATTTAGATGCTATTTTATTAAGTGGTGGGAATTCTATTTGTGAATTTAACTTATTGGCTAAAGATGCGGCACCAGAAAGAGATGAATTTGAAAAAATATTAATAGAATATGCCCTTAACAAAGAATTGCCGATAATAGGTGTTTGTAGAGGAATGCAAATGCTTAATGTATTTATGGAGGGGACTATTTCTCCCATTGCTGGACATGTGGCAACAACACATCTTATACACTCTGCAGATAACAAACAACAATTTGAGCGAACTGTTAATAGTTATCATGCATGGGGAATTAAAGCCAAAGAATTAGCTCCAAATTTAAACGCATTAGCATTTGATGATAATGGTTATATCGAATCATTTAAATCTACAACATCAAAAGTTCTTGGGTTAATGTGGCACCCTGAGCGGGAACAAGAATTTAATCAATTTGATATTCAATTATTAGGAACATTTTTAAAATGACAAAAGTACTAATTTTAGCGGCAGGTCAAGGAACTCGTCTGCGTCCTATAACAAACGATAAGCCTAAATGCCTAGTACCTTTAGTTGGTAAGTCTTTATTAAAGAGACAAACAGAGGTATTAGAAAGTGCAGGCTTAACGAATATACATATAGCAACGGGATATAGAGCTGACCAAATTGAAAAACTTGGTTATGCAACCTCTTTTAATCCTTTATATGATAAAACAAATATGGTCGAATCGTTATTTACGGCATTGGAATTTATCAAAGGTGAGGAAGACTTGATAATTGCATATGGTGATATTGTTTATCAAAAAAATAATCTTGATAAAATATTAGCATCAAACGATGATATATCATTGATGATAGACAAAGAATGGAAAGCTTTTTGGTCTTTGCGTCTTGAAAATCCATTGGATGATGCTGAAACACTCAAATTAAATGATGATGGGTTTGTTACTGAGCTCGGAAAGCAAACTGATTCATATGATGATGTTCAAGGTCAATACACCGGTTTGATTAAAGTTCGTGGTGACAAAATAAGCGACTTTATTGATTTTTATAATTCAATTGATAGAGAACTAAAGTTTGATGGACAAAATTTTAATAATATGTATATGACGAGTTTTTTACAAATGATGATAGATTCGGGATGGAAGGCAAAAGCTGTACTCGTTAATAATGGTTGGTTGGAAATTGACACTGTTGAAGACCTGGATTTATATGAAACAATGCACAAACAAGACAAGTTAGCTTCATTTTATATGGTTGATTAATATGAAGAAAATTATTCAAAGAAACATAAAGTTTTATATTTTTTTAATAATTAAATGTAGACGCATCATTTCTTTTGTTAAAGTTTATTTATTTAATATAAATGCAATGTTTTATCATTTTTTTGAGATAAAGCGAGTTCGTAATAAAGTACTAAATGGAAATAAAATTAATGTATATTTCCTAGTATCGGATAAAAGTGTTTGGAAAACAGATCTTGTATTTCAGGAAATGATGATAAATTCGAATTATAATCCTTGTATTATAGTCATTCCAAGAATAAATGCTGCTAATATCTTAGAAAATGTTGAAGATACATATAACTTTTTTGAAGAAAAAGGGTATAGTACTAAAGTTCCATTTTCAAATGGTAAGTGGCAAAGATTGGAGTGTCTATATAATATAGATATATTATTTATTAGTAATCCGCATAAAATAACTCTTCCACAGTATTTGATTTCTTCACTATACAAAAAATTGACTTGTTATGTTCCCTATTTCGAACAAATTGACACAAATTATGATGGCCATTTTAATGGATTAACTGAAAACTTATGTTGGAAAATATTTCAAATAAGTGAAATACATAAAAGAATAGCTTTCAAACATGCATTTAATAAAGGGTTAAACATTGATGTTGTAGGCTATCCTGCAACCGAACCTCTTTATAAAAAAAATGAACAAAAAACAAACCCTTGGAAAGATAATTCATTTAAAAAAATAATTATAGCTCCACACCATAGTATTTCAAGTAGTACCCAACTTGCAAATTCAACTTTTTTGGAAACTGCTGAAACATTACAATCTCTACCAGGTATTTTTGAAAAATCGGTTTCTTTTGCTTTTAAACCACATCCTTTTTTGAAGGAGAAGTTATATAAACACCCTAATTGGGGGGTTGAAAAAACCGATCAGTACTGGGATTTCTGGAAAAATCATGAAAATACTCAGTTAGAGGAAGGTTGTTATATTGATCTTTTTAAATCTTCAGATGCTCTTATTCACGATTGCTCCTCATTTATTATTGAGTATTTATATGTTGAAAAACCTTGTTTATATTTAAATTCGAATATAAGAGATGGATTAAATGAATATGGAAGAATTGGTTATGATGCCATAACAAAATCAAAATATAATGTTGATATAATAAAGTTTGTTGATTCGATAGTAGCTGAATCAGCCTGTATACCTATACTTACTAAAAGATTTGACTTAGAACCTAAAGACTCACCCACTAAAAAAATCATTTCGATATTAAATACGGAATTTTATAATGGAAAATGATATATTATTAGAAAAAATCAGATTTGAAATAGAAAAATTTGGTCAATCCAATATTGTTTTGAATACAAATCATTTCAATCTTGTTAATTTCATTAGTAATTTTAACTATATGGAAGATTGTAATTGTTCAATCGTTTTTTTTAAATACGACCGATTATGTAAAAAGATTGATGTAGTTGGTAAATTATATTCTCTTTATAGTCTTGACCTATCTAAGAGAATAAATAATACATTATTGTCACAAATGGAGTTAGAAAGGTTTTTACTTAATTTAATGTTTTTGGCTGTGTATCTTAATGACTTGAAATTTGTTAATACATTGTTGAAAGTAATTGAAAGATCAACATTAAAAGTAAGCGAATCAATAGAAAGATTAATTTTAGAATGTAGAGATAGAGTTTTTATTTATTATGAACGATATTAATTTAACTGTTATTATAATAGACGGTGAAAGTACTGGGAAATTTTATCTTAGTTATTTATTCGAATCTGGATTTAAGATAAAAAAACTAATAATTTTAAAAAAATGTATTACAGTAAAGTCTTTTATTAAAAAAATTATAAGATTTGATTTTTTTAAAGTGCATGATAAAAAACAAATATTAGAAAGAAAAATAAATAGTAGTTTCAAAGTGAAAATCCCAGAAAACTTAAATTATAGTGAGTACGCATCTTCAGTTGTAATATTTAAAGTTGGTGATAAAATCATTAATGACGATAAACTATTTAACTATTTAACTTTAGATGACTCAAAATTATTTCTTTTTTCTGGAGGTGGTATTGTTAATGCGAGATTACTTTCAAATCCAAATAAACGAATAATTCATATACATCCTGGAATAGTTCCAGATGTAAGAGGTGCTGATTGTTTGTTCTGGTCTGTATTATTAAGAGGGAAGCCAGGATATTCATTATTTTATATGTCGGAAGCTATTGATGAAGGAGCCATCCTGCATCAAGAAGAGTTTGAAATTCTGCATTCTCTTTGTATAGATCGGAATTCACATGAAATTGATGTTAGAAAAGATTCTAACTCTTTGTTGAAAACACTAGATTTACATTATCGCTCAATTACATTAGTAAATTTTTTAAATAAACATTATCAAGGTATTCCTGATATCAACATTTCAAAACCACTCGAACAAAATAAAAAAGACGGACGTATGTATTTTTTTATGCACAGGGAAATAAAAAAAATAGCAATAGAACGGCTTTTATTCTCAGATGAATCTTAAAAATAAAGCAATTAACGGTTTCTTATGGGCAGTTTTTGATAAATTAATAAATCAAGCTGGTAGTTTTATACTTTTAATTTATCTCTCAAGAGTATTATCTCCTTCTGATTTTGGTTTGATCGCCATGCTTACTGTTTTTTTAGCAATTGCAAAATCATTAGTTGATTCCGGATTTTCACAGGCCTTAATTCAAAAAAGCTCAAAAGTGACAGAAAGTGATTTGTCAACTGTATTTTATGTAAATTTTATTATTTCAATCACATTGTACTGTTTACTTTATATGTTAGCACCTTCCATCGCTGTTTTTTACCATAGTCCTGAATTAGTTGCTTTAGCTCGAGTTTTATTTATTGTGGTTATTATTAATGCAATCGCATTAGTGCCTAGGTCAAAGTTGCTTATAGCAATTGATTTTAAACAACAATGTTTGATCAATAGCGCTTCAATGATAGTCAGTGTAATAGTTGCTATATACATGGTATTTAGCAACTATGGGTATTGGTCTTTAGTTGGAATAAATCTAGCAAAAGCACTAATTGACACAATTTTATTATTACTCTTTTCAAAATGGTATCCAAAAATACTCTTTTCAAAAAAATCTTTTATGGCATTGTTTTCATTTGGATCTAACTTACTGGTTGCTGGTGTTATAGGTACCACAGTGCAAAATTTATATTCTATTTTAATCGGTCGATATTTTAATACGACAGAAGTAGGTTTCTTCCAACAAGGCTTTAATTACACCAATATATTATCTTTAACATTAAGCTCTGTAATTCAAGGAGTAATGTATCCTGTTATGACATCAATACAAGAAAATGAAGATCGTTTAGTTAATATGTATGTTAAAGTTATGGGTGTTGTTACGTTAATTACATTTCCTGTTTTTTTTGGCTTTGCAGCTATTGCTGAAGAATTTGTTTTGATATTTTTAGGGGAAAAATGGAAGGCAATCATTCCTATTCTAATCATCTTGTCTTTCGCACGTTTAATTACACCGATAAGTTCTCTTAATATGAATATCCTTAATGCAAGGGGACACTCAGATTTGTTTCTAAAAACTGATTTGATCAAAATCCCGATGGTTATACTTGCTCTAATTGTTGCCCTTCCTTATGGTATTGAAGCAGTAGCGGCTGCACAGTTGTTTTCTGTATTCGTGTCATTCTTTATAAATGCGTATTATCCTGGTAAATTATTTGGATTTGGTGCAAAAGCTCAGTTAAAACAGATTTTTCCAATTTTCATAGCTTCAATAATTATGTATATTTGTATGGATTTTATTAAGCTTGAATCTATCGTAGTTCAAATGATTACCAAAATCTTAGTTGGTGGGTGTGTATTTCTCGTATTATGTTGGGTTTTAAGGGTTGCTTCTTTTTTTGATGCTTTTAGTATCCTTTTCAACAGATTTAAAAAGTAAGTTTGTATTAACTGAATATATTTATAATGTTTTTTTATTGTGATTTTATCATTATATTTATTATTACTGCCTGTACATCCTTAATTTGAATTAGGGATGTATTAAATTTTCCGATAAGAATAATTTATTAAAGCTTAGGAGCTAAGAGCGTTTAGACATATTTCATATATTCTCAATCTATAAGGTGGTTTTAATTAGAAAAATTTTATTAATAGGACTTTCCGCATAAGTCAAATAAATTATAATTTATTCTATAAATTTAGGGTTGTTTCTTGTCTATTGTTTTTTAGTTGTTAAATGATATTGAAAATTAGGATTGATATGAACGTTTCAGTTTGTGTAATTTGTTATAACTCTTCTAGTACGATCGTCGAGACTCTCGATAGTATTATGAATCAAACATATCCATTAAATTTAATTGAAATAGTATTATCTGATGATGGTTCAACAGATAATACTAAATCTATTATTCTTGACTGGATAGATAGAAATGAGTTGCCTTTTTTAAGGGTTTCTTGGAATTTTAGTGAAATTAATCAAGGAGTTAGTGAAAATTGTAATTTAGCAATTAAGCTTGCTAGTAGTAATTGGGTTAAACTAATTGCTGGTGATGACTTATTAATGAGGAATTGTATTTCTGATAATGTGGAATATGTAAAGGAAAAACCAAATTGTAAAATTGTTTTTTCAAAAGTGCAACGTTTCAATAATGATTGTGAGAATATTGGTATAAGGCCACATAAGCTTGATCAAATTAAGTTTTCTTTAAATACAGATGAACAATTATTACAAATGTTAAATTTTAATTTTATACCTGCTCCATCTTCATTTATTAATCGTATTTTTATACTTAATACTATGGGTGGGTTTAATTCAATCTACAAGTTAATTGAGGATAGGCCTATGTGGCTTAAAATATTATCTAGTGGGCACAAAATTCACTTTCTTAATAAAGTTACGATTAAATATCGTGTAGGCGAGTCAATTTCAATGTCTAATGAATCATTCTATAACGTCAAATTTAGACTTCAGCAGAATGTTATTTATGAAAATGAAATATATCCCCGTGCTAGCAATTATCATAGATTGTGGCTTAAATATGATAGGTATATAGAAAATATCATTTTGAAGATTATTCAAGTGACAACAAAAAATAAAAACAACAAAAAATCCATATATATTTATCGTCTATGTTCTTTATTTAGGCCTGCTTACGTCTCTAGAATTGTCAAACTATATGTGCATCGTATAACCAGATGATCTTTTAACATGAAGTGGAATTACAAAAATTAACTTTAAATTGATATCGACAATGAATAATATAAATATGAAAACTAAATTTAGAAAAGATATTAATGGTTTAAGGGCAATTGCTGTAATTGCTGTTGTTATTTTCCATTTTAATGCAGATTGGCTTCCTGGCGGGTTTGCAGGTGTCGATGTTTTTTTTGTTATTTCAGGCTTTTTGATGACAAGTATAATTTTCAGAGGTTTGGAGCAAGGAAATTTTTCGATTTTAAAGTTTTATGTTTCCCGTGCAAATAGAATTATACCAGCCTTAGCTATTCTTTGTTTAGTTTTAATTGTGTTTGGCTGGTTTTACCTTACTCCACTTGATTATCAATTATTAGGTAAACATGTCAGTAGTAGTATTGGGTTTATTTCCAACATAGTTTATTGGAGTGAGTCAGGGTATTTTGATGCCTCTTCAAATGAAAAGTGGCTTCTACATACTTGGTCTTTATCGGTTGAGTGGCAATTTTATATAATTTTCCCAGCAGTGCTTGTTGTATTGAGTAAGTTTTTGTTTTTTAAAACAATTAAAGCCCTCGTTTTATTTGGAACTGTTTTAGGCTTTATCTTTTGTGTCTTCGCTACTTATAAGTGGCCTGATCCTGCATATTATCTTTTACCTACTAGGGCATGGGAGATGATGATTGGAGGTGTCGTTTACTTTTATCCAATCACTTTGCGTGGTAAAAGTAAAAAATTACTAGAATTACTAGGATTGAGCTTAATTATTAGTTCATATGTTTTTATATCTAAAGAAAATCTATGGCCGGGTTACTTAGCTATAATTCCAGTTTTAGGCGCCGTACTTATTATTCTAGCTCATCAGAATGATAGTATTGTTACTGGTAATCCGATTTTTCAAAAATTAGGAACTTGGTCTTACTCAATATATTTATGGCATTGGCCTATAGTAGTTTCGATTTATTATTTTGATCTGCCATTTGAGTTTATTTATTTTGGTTTTATCTTGTCAATTTTATTTGGTTTTCTTAGTTATCGTTTTATTGAAAGAATTGTATTTATTAATGATTTCACTGAAAATATATCATATTTTCGTTGTAAGCCGATATCTCTGTTTTTAATTGTATGTTTTTTGGGGGCGATTGTTTATTTCTCCCAAGGATTTATTTTTCATTACTCAAAATCTGTACAAGTCGCTAGTTTAGAAGCTTTAAATTCTAATAAAACAACCATGAATCCATTGGATAAATTTGATAGACCTCCTTTTGTGCTTGGTGATTCCGATAATATTAAGTTCATTGTAGTTGGTGATTCTCATGCGGGTGCAATTACATCTGCAGTAGCAGAGTCAATTGACTTATCTACAGAAGGTGTAATTTCATTTGCGCGTGCATCATGTCCCTTTATAATTGATATGGATGTCTATATGAAGGTACTTGTAAAATGTTCTAAATCTACTTCTCACACAATGATAACTATAGATAAATATTACCCAGATATACCTGTTATTTGGGTGGGTAGGTTCTCAGCAAGAATTTTTAACTTCGATAGGCCAATACCGTTAAATGTTAAAGCTGTCGAACCTGTTGATAAGGTAATTATTATTCCTAAGGAGGCCGATTATTTTGACTATATATCATCACAGTTTGAGAAAACTATTTGTACGATAAATTCTACTAATCCTACGTATATTTTGAGTCCGATACCAGAAATGCAAATAAACGTACCAAAATTCATTTCTAAACAGCTAATGATGAATAAGAATGTTATCGATGTTAGTAGTTCTTTGGAATCACATTTAAGAATTAATGAGTTTGTTAATCAATTGTATCTCAATACTGCAGTAAAATGCGGTGCAACAATTTTGAATGTAAATAGTTTTTTGTGTGACGATTCTGATTGTTTTGGTAGCGTTGCTAATAGGCCGATTTATATTGATCAAGATCATTTATCAGAATTTGGGAATAAACTATTGGTTCCATTATTTAAAGAGATAAATAATATGTAATTAATGTTTTCTATTTAAAATAGTCTTCTTTTTTGTTTTGGAATTGTATTTTATTGTGAGATAATATATTTTATATTAAGTATATATTAACTATTTTGATTAAATTAATTATACTCACAAAAGTGTTTTCATATTGGTATTTTAATATATGGATGCTCCTCTTATAAATGGTGTTTTAGATGATTAATAAAGTTTGTGTTATTTTGTTTGATTTTCATGGGCGAGGTGTGCAGAGAAGTCAAATTAGAATGGCTTCTCAATATCTTTCTGAAGGGTATATTGTTGATATAGTTTGTTTTAATAATATTGGTGAATTTAAGTCACAGATTCCTGTTGGTATTAACGTTTTTGACTTAAATGCTGAAACTTCCAAATCAGGGGTCATCCGCTTAATTAAATATTTTTGGAAAAACAAACCTAGTATTGTATTCTCGGCTATGGATAACGTAAACATTACTACTTTAATTGCTCGTCTGTTTTGTCCTTGGAGTTTTAATATATCTGTTAGTTGCCGTGTATCTCCTATGCTTTGGGCATTTAAACCAAAATTTTTCTCAAAAAATTGGATTCAAAAAAACTTTGCTAAATATTTGTATCCAATTGCAAACCAAAGAGTAATGCTTTCTTCAGAAATGGCAGATGATTATGTTAGTTTATTCGGATTAAAACGTGAGTCTTTAAAAGTTATTTTTAATCCAGTACAAGGTAGTGTTATGAGCTCTACTAATTCAACGGTAGATCATGAGTGGTTTAATAATAAAGATTTAAAGGTTGTTTTAGCTGTTGGTAATATTTCTTGGATTAAAGGTTTTGACACTCTTATTAGATCATTTTTTCTTTTACCTAAAGAGTTAAATGCTCGTTTAATTATTTTGGGGGATGGACCTGATACAAAAAAATTAAAAGAATTATCCAATGAACTTGGAATATCTGAATTAATTGATTTTCCAGGGTTTATGGTTGATACAATGAGTTATATGCGTTCTGCTGATGTGTTTGTTTTAAGTTCTTTGTCTGAAGGTTGTCCAAATGTTCTAATTGAAGCGATTAGTGCTGGTTGTCCAGTTATATCAACTTTATATGGAAATGGAGGTGGTGCAAATGAAATTTTGGAAAATGGTAGACTTGGTCCTCTTGTGCCTATTGGTGATGAGAAAAAAATGTCAAAAGCAATAAAATTAGTGTTGTCAAACCCTATTAATCAGCAGTGTCTGTTTGAAAGTTCTAAACGATTTAACATAGATGTAATATCTAAACAATATTTGAGTTCTATGAAATAGATTTTTTTCATCCAAATTATATTATTTTGTTTAAGTATGAATTTCAATTTTTATAAATTACCTTATAGAAGTATATTGTATGAAACTAGCGCTTATATCTCCATATTATACAAATCAACCATCTGGTGCTAATATCCGTTTCGAGTCTATTGCAGAATCGTGTGGACGTATTTTAGGCGATGATTTGATAGTCGTTACATGTAAAGGTAATAAAGTTAAGGGTGAGGGTAGAGTATTATATATTCCTAATAGTATAAATTCAGGTATATTTGGGCGTGTATTAGTTTATGTTTGGTTGAGTGTTTTTCAGCTTTACTGTGTTGCTAAAGGCATTAGAGTCATAACTGATTTTAATCCTGTAATACTTTCACAGTTTTTTAGTTCAACTCAATTTCAGCTGATTCATGATGCACGTGCTTTTTCTAAATTTGGTCGTTGGGGTAACAAGGAAAGAATTGTTATGACTTTTTTATGGAAAAAAATAAAAAAAATCATAACTGTATCGCACTCATCAAAAGAGTCCTTTGTTAAGCATTTAGAGATACCATCAAACAGAGTTATTGTTAGTTATAATGGTGTTGATACTACCCTTCCCATTCAGTCCTCTGTGAAGGATATTGATATCTTATACGTATCTACTTTTGAGTATAGAAAAAATCATATTCAATTATTGAAAGCATTGTTATTAGTAGAAACAAGTCTTAAAGTTGTGTTTGTAGGATATGATAATGGTGAAAAGTATAGGATTGATGAATTCTTAGCTGAGAATGAAATTATTCATAAGATTGAGTTTCTTTCTGGTGTTACTAAGGAGGAGCTTCAAATACTTTATTCGAAAACAAAACTTTTTGTTTTTCCGTCTTTGTATGAAGGATTTGGAATGCCTCTTATTGAAGCTGCCTCTAATGGAGTTAGAGTATTGTGCTCTAACTTACCAGTGTTTGAAGAGTTAATGAATGATTCTGCTACATATTTTGATCCTAATGATTTTCATGACATTGCTCGATGTATCAAAAGAGGGTTATGCTCAATCTTTGAGAGGGACGTAGCTTTCGATCTGTCTCCCTTTGATTGGGATGAAATTTCTAGTTCCTTGCTTATTGATATTGGGCTATTAAAAAATAGGTAACCTTTAAGATAAGTGTTTTTACATTATTTGTGAATTTGTATTTGATTGTTTATTTTAGTGAATTCTAATATAGGTTTTCATATTAAATATCAAATTCACTATAAGTATTGCCTTAAAATTCATTTTTATTTAAAGAAACTTAGTTCGATTTATAGAATTATTTAAAGATTTTTTATTAACTCTATAATTTCAAATTGTGTTTTGTACCGTACAAGAGTGAATGTAATATTTTTTCTACCAGAGGGTTTACATATGTTTTTTTTGTTAAATAATTATGGGGTTTGTGTATGAAATTACTTTACATTACAGATGTGAATCCTCAATATTCTATCGGTGGTCGAGCACAGCTTACAAAATTACATTTAGAATCCTTGAAGTATTTGTATGGTGATAATTTATTAAGTTTATTTTTGAAAGATACTGAAACAACTAAATCAGTTAATTATTTATTAAAGACTTTTGGTTATATTGATGGTGTTTGTACTAAGTCTATACAAGATGCTTTTCTTTTTATAAAAAAAAATGAAATTACAAAAATATTTGTTAACGGATCAAATTTAGGTTTCTTGATCTCAGCTTTAAAAAATAATTTTCCAAAAATTGAAATTATTTGTTTTTTTCACAATGTTGAATCAAAGTTTTTTTTTGATTCATTTCTTTCAAATAAAAGCTTTAAATCAGCAGCTGTTGTTTTATCAAATTATCTAGCGGAAAGACAAAGTGTAAAGAATAGTGACAAAATAGTGTGTCTTAATTCAAGGGATGGTGATCTTCTATATAAAATTTATGGGAGGGCGTCTACAAATATATTACCAATGGCAATTAAACTTATAATAGATGAAGATGAAGATGAAGATGAAGATGAAGATGAAGATGAAGATAATTTTGAATTAGAACCTGGGTCAGTTCTGTTTGTTGGTGGAGCTTTTTATGCAAACATTGCCGGGGCAAAATGGTTTTCTGAAAACGTAAGTCCGAGATTAACGTGTAAAACCTATATTATAGGTAATGGTTTTGAAGTGTATGCTAATCAAATTGAAAAAAACCATAATGTAATAGTAAAAGGTCGAATTAAAAATTTATCATGTATATATGCTTCAGCTGGAGTTGTTGTTGCTCCGATTTTTCATGGATCTGGAATGAAAACAAAAGTAGCGGAAGCACTAATGTATGGGAAAAAAACAATTGGAACTTCGGAGGCCCTTGTTGGCTATGAAAACCTCACCGAGAATTCCGCTGTAGCTTGCAATACCTCAGATGACTTTGTTCGTGAAATTAATATAGCTTTGTCTGAAACGGAACAGAGTAATGAAATGTTTAAGGCTTTTCATGAGTCTTATTCTCAATCAGCATTAATAGAAGGTATTAAAAAAGTATTAGAATAATATTAGTGAGTATATATATATATCAATAGTCTATTGGGCAATTTCCTTTTGGATTTCAAAAAATTTTATGGAGATACGACTCTATGACTGCTTATTGGGCTTTGTTGTTCATGGCCATTATATTTGCAACCTTTGAAAAAAAAGTTATTAATCGAAATGTGAGCTTAAGACTTTCTAGTTTTCCAGTCATTTGGCTTGTAATGTTTTTAGTTATTACTTTTTTAATTGGTTTTCGGTTTGAGGTTGGTGGAGATTGGAGGGCATATCTTGGATACTTAGAGCGAGTCAATAATCTTGAATTTAGAGAAGTGTTATTATTAGGTGATCCTGGGTATCAAATTTTAAATTACATTGCTGCCAATCTTGGTGGAGGTATATTTGCTGTTAATTTAATGTCAGGGGCGTTTTTTTCTTTTGGTTTGTTTGTATTATGCTCTAATCAGCCAAGGCCGATGCTTGCCCTTGTAGCTGCGATACCATATATGACAATCGTATTAGCAATGGGATATACTAGACAATCTGTTGCACTTGGTTTTGTTATGATTGGATTATGTTCTCTTATTAATAAATCGATATTTAATTTTTCTATTTGGATTTTGTTTGCTGCTCTATTTCATAAATCTGCGATTTTAATGATACCCCTTGCAGGATTGTTGTCTAGTAAGAATAGATGGTTAGGTATTGTCTGGATTACAATTGCTGTGATTGGTTCATACTTGACCCTTTTGCAAGACAGTGTAGATAAACTCTATACAAATTATATAGTAGCAGAATACCAATCTGACGGAGCTTTAATCCGTATTATTATGTGTGTATTTCCTGCTACCTTTTTTTTGTTTTATAGAAAGTTATTTAAAATGTCAATTAAAGAAACTCAGTTATGGACATGGTTTTCTATTTTGTCATTTGTTTCATTCATTTTATTTTTTTTAACTTCTGCTTCTACTGCTATTGATCGAGTCGCATTATATTTGTTGCCATTGCAATTAGTTATTTTTTCTCATTTACCTGAGGTTCTTGGAGGAGAGAAAAAATCTAATATTCATTGGATATTAATAATAAGTTGTTATTATGTGTCAGTTCAATTTGTATGGTTGTTTTTTGCTAATTATGCGTACCTTTGGGTACCTTATCAATTTTACCCTTTTACATTATTGTGAGTAAGTATGAATAGAATTGTATTCTCAGCTAATACTTCTTGGTATTTATATAACTTTAGAGCGTCAACTATTAAAGCGATACAGCAAGAGGGGTATGAGGTATTTTGTATATCACCTAGTGACGATTACTCTCATCGTTTGGTTAATGAATTAGGTTGTAAGTGGTTTAATATTAAAATGGATAATCAAGGAAGCAATCCATTTAAAGATTTTATTTTTTGTTGTAATTTCTTTTATCTTTTAAAAAAAATTAATCCATCTGTATCATTTCATTTTACAATCAAAAACAACATCTATGGTACTCTTGCTGCTGCATTAGCAAGAGTTAAATCAATTAATAACGTTTCTGGGTTAGGTACTGCCTTTATTAATGATAACTTAACATCTAAGCTAGTTCATGTTCTATATAAACTATCACAACCTTTCGCTTATAAGGTATTTTGCCAAAATGAAGATGACTATGCTCTGTTAGTTGACCAAAAATTGATTTCTGAGAGTAAACTAACTTTATTGCCTGGCTCTGGTGTTGATACCAATCGTTTTAATCCGTCATTAAAAAAAATTAAAAGTAAAAGTGACCCATTTATTTTTTTATATGTTGGTCGAATGTTGTCTGATAAAGGTGTGCTTGAACTTATTGAAGCGTCATCTTTATTATTTAGTGAAAGAAAAAAATTCGTTGTACGATTATGTGGCTTTTCAGATGTAAAAAATTCAAGTGCAATTACTGAAGAAATGATTTTTGAATGGTCTAAGTTACCTTATATTGAGTGGTTAGGTCCTAGTGACGAAATTGAATCAATATATGCAGATGCTAATTGTGTTGTGTTGCCATCTTATCGTGAAGGAATGCCAAGAACTTTATTAGAGGCTGGATCTATGGGGTTACCGTCAATAACAACCAATGTTCCTGGATGTAAACATGTTATTTCTAATAATGTGAATGGACTACTGTGTAATGTTAGAGACTCAAAATCTTTATTTGTAGCTATGAATGAGATGTTAGAGCTTAATGAAAAGAGTTACGCTGAAATGTGTATTAGAGCACGTGTTAATATAGTAAATAATTTTGATGAAAAAATTGTTATTGATCATGCATTAAACGCTTTAATATAGTGTTCTGTATCTATTCTAAATAGTTACATTATATAATTTTTTATATTAAACTTACAATTTGTGGGATGCTATTTCGGTTTGTTGTTACTTTATGTTTTTCAGTATAGTTTGAGTATGATTTCCTGTCACTAAAGTTTGAATGATTGCAATATGGATTTCGAATTAAATTTTACTCGAATAGATGATTTTTATTCTCAACGCCTATTCTTCTTCCCCTCACTTTTCTTAGGATATATTATGATTTTACCTGTAATTTTGGCGGGTGGTACTGGTACAAGACTATGGCCGCTTTCTCGTGAACTTTATCCAAAGCAGTTTTTGTCGTTAATTAGCAGTCAGACTATGCTACAGGATACTATCGGTCGTTTATCTTGTATTGATCATAAACCTCCTGTTTTAATTTGTAATGAAGATCATCGCTTTATAGCTGCTGAACAACTACGTTTATGTCATTGTAATCATAGTGGTATCATTTTAGAACCTGTTGGCAGGAATACAGCGCCAGCAATTGCGTTGGCTGCACTACATGCAATTACTAACTCAGTTGATGGTGATGATCCTATTTTATTCGTTTTAGCTGCGGATCATATTATTAAAAATGAGGATGCCTTCAAACTTGCTGTCGATAAAGCTCTTCCTTTTGCTGAAAATGGTAAGCTTGTAGCGTTTGGCGTTGCTCCAACTTCACCTGAAACAGGCTATGGTTATATTAAGTCTGGGGACCTAGATGGTGATGCCTACTCTATTTGTGAGTTTGTTGAAAAGCCTGACCTTAAAACTGCAGAAATATATTTAGCGAGTGAAAACTATTATTGGAATAGTGGTATGTTCATGTTTAAAGCAAGTACCTACCTTGAAGAATTAAAAAAGCTTTCTCCTAGTATGTTTGACATCTGTAAGCGTGCTATAGCAGTTCCATCACAAGATTTAGAATTTATACGTGTTGACAGGGATATTTTTAAAACTTGTTCATCTGATTCTATTGATTATGCTGTAATGGAGAAAACTAGTTCAGCGATGGTGGTTCCGATGAATGATGCTGGTTGGAGTGATGTTGGTTCTTTTTCTTCTCTCTGGGAGGTGTCAGTAAAAGATAATAACAACAATGTACTTAAAGGAGATGTTATTACAATAGACTCTACTAACAATTATATTTTTGCAGAAAATAAATTAGTTACAACAGTTGGCATTGAAGATTTAATTATTGTTGAAACCAAGGATGCCATTTTAGTGTCAAGTAAGAAAAAAGTTCAAGACGTTAAAGCCATTGTAAATCAATTAAAATCAGTAGGCAGAGTTGAGGCTAAATTACACCGTGAGGTTTATCGACCTTGGGGCAAATTTGACTCTATTGATATTGGTCAAAGAGATCATGTTAAACGAATAACAGTTAATCCGGGTGAAAAGTTATCAATTCAAAAGCATTACCATCGTTCAGAGCATTGGGTTGTTGTTTCAGGTACGGCAAGTGTATTAAATGGAGATATAACCACTCTGGTTACAGAGAATGAGTCTATTTATATACCTCTAGGCGCAATACATGCTTTAGAAAATCCTGGTAAAATCCCTTTGGAAATGATCGAAATTCAGACTGGAAGTTATCTGGGTGAAGACGATATTGTCCGTTTTGAGGATCGTTACGGTCGTTCATGAAATTTTGAGTTTATGGTTATTTTATATTAATAATAAAATTAACTAACCAGCAATGTTATAATTATTTAGAGTTTTGTTTTTTGATAAGAAATTTAAGTATCCTGCGAATAAATCAGGTTAACAACAGGTTTTTGCTAATTTGTTTCCTATATTAACCAAGTTAGGCTTGTTTTGACTTAACTTGGTATACTTTGGGCGTACTAGTCTCTACCGCTTGTATCATCTGATCGATTCTTGCAACATTCGCCAGTGCAAATAGCATGGTCACTTTATTGTTATTTTTCTCGAGATCTCGGAACATTGCTTTTACAAAACCAAATTAACATTAACTGATACTTAGTAGGTGTTTAGTCTTGGCTCGTACATTCATTTTGATAATTCGGTTTAAATTGTATGTTTATTAACACTAGGGTGCTTATCAGGCCTGAATCGCCCCTCTTTCCTAGACACTCTTTAATTATATAATGTACTTAAAGATGAGGCCAATATGGCTGGTGAACAATACAATGAAGAATTTAAGGTAGCAGCTGTTAAACAAGTAACCGAAGGTGGTTATTCAATTACCGATGTTGCTAAGCGTTTAGGAATAACGACCAAAAGCCTTTATAACTGGCGTGATCGCTATGGTGATAATGCCCAGTCCTACCAAGATAAACAATCCAATTCCGATGAGTTACGTAAACTTAAAGCTGAGCTTAAGCGTGTGACAGAAGAGCGTGACATCCTAAAGGAAGCCGCCGTGTTCTTTGCCGCC
>Ga0105359_10001203_pt1 | contig 21776 bp, 17 predicted proteins | sample GOMGulsemesocosm_6_FD_83659 | JGI IMG/M metagenome (GOLD analysis project Ga0105359, IMG submission 83659) | Methane-oxidizing microbial communities from mesocosms in the Gulf of Mexico - GOM8C Gulf of Mexico | ecosystem: Environmental > Aquatic > Marine > Cold seeps | place: Gulf of Mexico...
AAAAGGTGTCGTTAAAGAAGTAAAAGTGAGTGAATGTAAACATTGGGCTGCAAAAACCAATACCTAATAAAATACTGGTAAGCAGCCAAGCAAGGTTTAACATGACCTTGGAAGAGTCAGTGAGTAAACGCATTACGTCGTCTAGCCGCAGCGTTTATTATAATACGCCTGCAAGGTTGACTTTTGAGGTGAGGTCTCTTTCATTGATTTTAGTTTCTTTTGGGCGTCTTGACAGGCAAAATTACCATCTGGCTTAGGTGGCTGGTCTGTGGTTGCACATGAAACGGTTAGTAGTAACGCACAAGCGCTTAATGTTAGTTGTTTGAAAGTCATTATGATCTCATTTTTTGTAATAGAAATGGGGTACCTAGTAAAAAACCTTGGGCATAATCAATTTTATAATCGCATAACTTGTTCTCAATGGCTTGTGTTTCAACATTGGTTGCGACAATATCAATATTCATGGCATGGCTTAAATGTATGATAGATTGCAATGTAGCACCAGCAATCGGATCATCTATAATGCTCTTAATTAACGGTCCATCGACTTTAATTGTACTGATAGACAAATCTTTTAAATGGCTAAATGAGCATAATCCTTGGCCAAAATTATCAACAGAAAATTCACAGCCAAAAGGTGTTAACACGTCAATAAACCTTTTGCTGCGCGCTAAATTATTCAATAAATGGTATTGGGAAAACTCAAAAGTAAAATGGGTGAAAATACCAGGGTGTTCATCTGCTTTGTTTATTAAATAGAGTGAGAAAGATTCATCGATTAACGCATCAGCACTTAAATTGATGTAGATTTTATCTATTCCAAGCAATAGTTGTGGTTGATTCACACACCAATCAATAATTTGTTCAACGACCCATTTATCAATCATTAAACTTAAATTGTAACGAATTGCCGCTGGCATGAACGTATCAGGATAAACTAAATTCCCTTTGCTATCACGTAACCTCAATAACACTTCATAACGTTTAACCTTGGACGTCTTGATGGGTATGATAGGCTGTACAAACAGCTGGAATCTGTCTTGTTCATCTGCGCAACGAATTTGGTCAGCCCAATATAGATCACCAGATAAAGGGAGTTCAATTCCGATGTCTTTATAGATAATAATCGACTCTTCACTCAATGATTTTGCTTTATTACATGCCATATCTGCTTGACGTGCAACTTGCCCAGCAGATTCACTGAAGCTGTTCATATCACAGATGCCGATACTTAAAGAAATATCTAACGAGCAGCCCGCCCAATTAAATTTAAACCCTTTCATGGTTGTTATAAGGTCTTTGGCGGCCCTTAAGGCGCTAACGCTATCACAATCTTCCATAAGAACAACAAACTGGTCACTGCCTAAACGAGCTAACGTATCACGTCTACGTAATTGTTGGCTAAAGATGTGACTAACCTGACGTAATAATTCATCACTGGCTTGATGGCCGCTTTGCTGTTTTAAGTCATTATATTGGTCGATATTAATGGCACATAAACAATGGGTTCTAATATCATCTTGTGCTTTAGAAAATAAAAACTGCAAGCGATGTTCAAACGCTTGTCGGTTATAGAGGTTCGTCAAAGGATCATGAGAATTATGATAATCAATGCGTCCAATTGCCTGATTTATTTGGGTAATATCTTCGAGTACAAACACAAGGTGATTAATCTTATTATCTTGAGATAAAATGGGCGTTACGCTGACCATAGCCCAATAATCGCCTCGTTTTTTGGTAAACCCCTTTAACTCGCCTTGCCATTTCTTACCGTTATCTAAATACCGTGTAATGTCATTAATGATCTGACTTGGGGTAATATCGTGATCTAAAATGGAGGTTAAAGTTCCCAAATTTTCTATCGGTGAAAACCCTGTCACCTTGGTGTAATGAGGGTTGGTGTATTCGATAAGACCTTCATTGTCAGTGATAATAACCGCGTTACTGCTGTGCTGCACTGCCAGAGACATTTTCTGAAGTCGGTGGCTATCACGGTGTCGTTCAAGGGTTAAAGAACACAAAATTGCCGCTTCTTTAATCAGCATAATTGCCGCAGGATCTGTTTGATAGACATAAGGTGAGTAAAGATCAATACTGCCGAGTACGTTATTGTTGGCATCATGAATTGGTTGTGACCAGCACGAGCGAAACTTTGCTTGGTGGGCGAGTGCTTTATAATCCACCCAAAAAGGGTGAAGTTCGATATCTTCAACAATGACTAACTTATCATGGAACATAGCGCTGCAATTGGACATGACTCGATCTGCAATGGTAATTCCAATTAAAGCATCAATATAAAACTGGGGTAATTGCGTCGAAATTACATCGTTTACTTTTTGTGTCTTGGGGTTTATCAATGTGATAGCGGCAACAATACCTTCTAAGTTTTCTTGCGTATCTTCAATGATCCTTTCAAAAATGCTTTTGATTGGTTTGTCATGAGCCAGCATATCCAAAACGATGTTTCTGCTGTTAGTACTGGATGCCTTATCGACTTTTAAATTGATTTTTTGACCAACACATAAAGCGCCAACGTGATTATCTAAAGCATCAAACACAGGCAAACTTTTAAGTTCAAATACATAAGGATCACATTTTTTGGGCATTAGCATGATCTGCTTGGTAACGGTTTCGTTATTAAAGAGTGATTTGTTAATTGGGTGTTCGCTAGAATGAATAGGTGTCTTTGCATCAAGTTCATACATAACATTTTCACCAGGATCAGATGCACTATCTTCTAACACTATATTGGAGGGCAAATGACAATTGTGATGGGTAGCAGCGCTATTTAAATAGACTTTACCATTACGATCGGCAACATACACTTCATCATAAACATTATCTAAAATGAGTTTTAGTATCAGCTGTTGAGACTCAAACCGTTGTCCAAGTTGCTTTAAGTTTTGTCGTAACCTTGATGGCTCAGAGAGTCCCAAATAACCAATGAGTGTAAATACCGACGCTAACATGACGCTAAAGATAAAGTTAATTATATAAAGTGGATTAGTCGATTGGTTATTAAAGCTCAGTTTTAAGAACCATTCATTATTTGGAATGCGAATAGCTGCCGAATAAAAGTCTTTTTGAAGGGGCGTTGTCGACTCTGCCAATATTGTAGATTTATTAAAGGCACCTAAATGGACCAATTGATAGCTGTATGATGAAGCATCAAGCTGCATAAGCTGACTTTGCTTGATAATCGAATCAAGGTTTAGATGATAGGAAATGTACCCCCAATGTTTATCCTCAATGCTAATTGGAATATGGCATTTAACGATATATTTATTGTTAATGAGCTGCGGCACGGAATAGAAGGTGGTTAATTGATCCGGTGAGTGCTGCAGTGGCAGCGGCGGCACTATAATCTTGCCAATATACTTGGGCGTAAACTGATGAGGAAATACGTGAGTGGTAATGTTTTTTGGTGAAAGCCTTATCTGTTCAACTTCTTGATAGTTACTAACGATAGTGTCAGCCAGTAATGATAAATGGTTTAGGTTAGTTGGCTGTGACGTTAACTGTGATGTTAGTAAACTTGAAGTTGTCGTGGCATTACTGAGTATTTGTTCAATATGAATAGCATTACCAATCGTTAGTTCATGAGATAAAGAATCTTGTTGACGATTGAGAATTTTTTGAGAAATATCAGACCAAAAGTTAATGGTAAAGAAGAGCACTAAAAAACAGGCGCAAGCACCAATTATTTTAACTTTCGCTAAATTTTTGCCCATATGTCCATATATCTTCTGTTAATTAGCCATTAATAAGCGCGATGAAGGCATAGTATGGCTTAAATTTGTAACCGTCAATATGTTATATAAGCTGATACAAATCAATCTTTTTTAGTCATTTCATTCCCATTCACTCTATGAGCTTGTGACGGGTACAAATAATTAATGAGAACAGTGTGCTCGAATGAGTAATAACTAGCTATTGAGATTAATAGAAAGGCAGTAATTGTTAATTGATTATAGCGAGTACAAGTGATCAGTGATTAAATGAAGTTAGAATCAGTAGTTAGGTTTGCAATGCGGTGGAGGAAATTTAATCTTAAATCTCTAGCAGCCATGCCGCTAGAGATTTAAATTAGGCAGGGATTAGATGGACAAGAATAATCCGGCAATCGTAGCACTCATTAAATTAGATAGGCTGCCAGCCGCTACGGCTTTTAAACCTAGCTTAGCAATTTCGGTACGGCGAGAAGGGGCCATAGCGCCAATACCACCTAACAAAATTGCAATCGATGAAAGGTTAGCGAAACCACATAACGCAAACGTAATAATTGCTTGCGTATGAGCTGACAACGAGTCTTTAATATTGACAAAATCAATGTAGGCAACAAATTCATTAACAACTAATTTTTGGCCGATAAAGCTACCAGCTGTTATTGCCTCATGCCATGGAACACCAATTAAGAAGGCCAGTGGTGCAAACAGGTAGCCGAGTAATAACTGAATTGTAATGCCATCATAACCAAATAACGCTGACACATAGCCGACCAAACTATTCATTACAGCGATTAAACCAATAAACGCTAATAACATGGCACCAACATTAAGTGCTAATTGTAACCCTGAACTTGCGCCTGAAGCAGCTGCTTCAATGACATTTGCAGGCTTATTTTCTTCTTCATCTTCGTCTGGGCTTTCAGATATTTCACTGGCTTTCTTGGTTTCAGGCACCATTAACTTCGCCATCAATAAACCACCTGGTGCGGCCATAAAAGACGCAGCAACAAGGTATTTTAATTCAATGCCTAGACTCGCATAACCAGCAAGAACAGAACCGGCGACAGACGCTAAACCACCTACCATCACGGCGAATAACTCTGAGCGTGTCATATTTTTGATATATGGGCGAACAACAAGTGGCGCCTCGGTTTGTCCAACAAACACATTAGCGGTTGCAGACAACGACTCTGTACGGCTGGTGCCCATCGCTTTTTGCAACAAGCCTCCAATAACCTGAATGACCCTTTGCATTATCCCTAAATAATAAAGGACAGCGATAAATGACGAGAAGAAGATAATAATAGGCAGTACGCGTAAAGCGAAAACAAAGCCACTGTCACCAAAAACTTCAAACATTTTTGGACTGACTAAACCACCAAATAGAAAATTTAACCCTTCCTGTGCACTATCTATAACGGCTTGAACACCGCCAGATATACCGGCTAATACACTTTGCCCTGCGGGTATATATAAGACAAATGCGCCCAAACTCGCTTGCAAAAGGAAGGCTACGACAACGGTTCGAATATTGATAGCTTTGCGATTTTCAGACATTAAAATGGCAATACTTAGTAAGGTAATAATACCGACTATGCCCATGAATACGTTCATTTAAACATTCCTATGATTTTAATTATTATTGGTCTTATTCGTCATATACGCGTGATAATGCACGTAAGTCATTGTGCTGGCAATAAAAACGAGGTAATTTATTTACACACACATATGTCGCCTACGTGTGAACCTACAAGTTGGGCTATAGTAGCGCCTTATCTCGTTCAAATGTGACAAACTCAAGAATAAATAATGAATTCTTGAAAGACATCACATATTAGTAATCATTGTCATCAAATCAAGGAGTAAGGAAATAATTATGCCCGTACAAAATATCGAATGGAAAACTCTACAGTTTGAGCAATTAACAACTATGCAGTTGTATCAGCTATTAGCACTTCGGGTTGAAGTCTTTGTGGTTGAGCAAACTTGTTACTATCAAGAGCTGGATGGTAAAGATCTTGAGTTACAAACGCACCATGTCATAGGGTATCTAGATAATAAAATAGTCGCCTATACGCGTATACTGGCCCCAGGCGTGAGCTACAGTGATTACGCTAGCATTGGGCGAGTTATAGTCGATAAAACATGTCGGGGCATGAATGTTGGCAATGAACTCATGGAGCGTTCAATGGCATTAACACGTCAATTATGGCCTGAGAGTCCAGTTAAGATTTCAGCGCAGCAGCCATTAGAAAAATTCTATAATCAATTTGGCTTCCAAAAGTCTTCAAATATGTACCTTGAAGATGATATTCCTCATATTGCAATGATCTCCCCCTGATCACGTTCCAGCAGTTGTGTTCGCACGCGTTCACCCAGTGTTCGGACACAGAGTAAAACACATAAAACAACTATAACTAACTGTAATTTATGGTAATAAATAGTTGGCACGTTTTGTGCTTTCACTAGGTTATCCAATTAAAAGGCGATTGCTCTTTCGTCAGTAAATAAGGAAAACCCATGAAGGATACATCTGGACAGGATGTGGTGCTAACACCAAAGAATAAAACTAAACAACGTTTAATGATCGCTAGTGTTACCGTTCTGTTAACCGTCACTGCTGCAACTTTTGCTGCGCCTAAGTTTAATAATCTATTTAGTAGTGATATGGCTATTTCTGCTGAGCAATTACGCTTTGGTGTGGTTAGTCGTGGTGACTTACAGCGCGATATTGCTGTTCAGGGGCAAGTGGTATCAGCAAATAGCCCAACATTATACTCTCCCTCAGCAGGTAATGTTTCATTACACGTAAAAGCAGGTGATCGTGTGACGAAAGGGCAACTGCTATTACAAATAGACAGTCCTCTACTGGCGAATAGACTCGACCAAGAGCGCGCTAGCTTAGAAGAATTGAAACTTGGCGTTGAACGCCAACAGATTTTTAATAAAACAACGCTGTTAAATAATCAGCAGTCGATTGAGCTTGCAGCCGTCAACCTTGAATTACAAAGTAAGAATATGTCCCGCGCTAATCAAAGCATGAAACATCAAGTGATTAGTCGTGAAGAATTTGAACAAAACGAAGCAGAGCTTAAAAAAACCAAGTTAGCTTATTCTCATGCTAAACAAGGATTTGATTTGCAAGTTGAATCATTAGCCTTCGAATTAAAAACCAAAAAATTACAGTTAGAGCGCCAGCAATATGTAGTTGACGATCTTAACCGCCAAATACGTGAACTCACATTACTATCTCCCCTCGATGGCATTATTGGTTTGGTCAATATTCGAGAGAAAGATTTGGTTGCTATCAATTCAGCGTTAATCACTGTTGTTGATTTATCTGATTTTGAAGTTGAAGTAAATATACCTGAAAACTACGCTGATGATTTAGGCGTTGGGCTTATCACTGAAATATCGTTCAACGGACAAGTTCATCAAGGTGAGCTAACCGCCATTTCTCCTGAGGTTAATAATGGCCAAGTTGTGGGACGAATGCGATTTACCAATGGTTCTCCATCAGGCTTACGTCAAAACCAGCGTGTTAACGCCCGTGTTTTAATTGAAACACGTAAAAATGTACTCAAATTACGTCGTGGTCAGTTTGTTGAAAGTGGCGGCGGTAAAATTGCGTATCTTGTCACTGAGAACAATGCAACTAAAACAAAAATTACCGTAGGCGTGCGTAGCTTAGGTGAAGTAGAAATTACATCAGGATTAAAAGAAGGGGACCGTGTCGTCATTTCAAGTATCGATGCGTTCAATAGCAACCAATCAGTATTTATCTCAAATTAAGGTATATCTCATGTTGAAAATGCAAAATGTTAGTAAAATTTTTCGTACCGAACTCATAGAAACGCATGCTTTGCGCGATGTTAACTTACACATTAAAAAAGGTGAGTTTGTCTCAATTACAGGCCCATCAGGCTCAGGTAAAACAACATTTTTAAACCTAGCTGGCCTATTAGAGTCATTTGAAGAAGGTGATTACTTTCTCGACGGTATAAATGTTAAAGGCATGAATGATAATCAAATATCTGCAATGCGTAATGAAAAGATTGGCTTTGTATTTCAAAGCTTTAATCTTATTCCTGACTTACCGTTATTTGATAATGTTGATGTGCCATTGCGTTATCGCGGTTTCAACAGAAAAGAGCGCAAAGAGCGCATCGAACATGCATTAGACATCGTTGGTTTATCAGCGCGCATGCAGCATTTGCCTACACAGCTCTCGGGTGGACAACAACAGCGAGTCGCAATAGCGCGTGCTATTGCTGGTGAGCCTGCATTCTTGCTCGCGGATGAGCCAACGGGGAACTTAGATTCAATGATGGCGCAGTCGGTAATGGAATTATTAGAAAAAATTAATAATGACGGCACAACTATCATTATGGTGACCCATGATGATCAACTCGCTAAACGCGCTGGTCGCAATATTCAAATTTTTGATGGTCAAGTGAGTGATATCAATCTTGATTCTTCAGATGTATTAGTGAAACGTGCATAGGGGATCATTATGATTAGCTATAACTTACAATTAGCTTTGCGTAGCTTAAAGCAAAGAGTTCAATTAACCATTTTGATGGTACTGGCGATTTCTATTGGCATTGGTTTGTTAATTACAGTACAAACCATGGCGTATCAAAATGAAAAAATGCCACTAGCCCATAAAGCTGACAGCATTTATTTTATACAGGCAGATAACAGAGATTTGGGCGCAGATCCTATTGTTCGACAGCCCCGAATGATTTATTTAACACACCGTGATGCAAAAAACTTGATGGCAGGTGACACGCCAGCTACTGCGCATACAACAGTGTGGAAAACAGATATTATTTTGAACTCTTTAGATCAAAATATTCGCCCGGTACAATCTCGAACTGCTGTAACCAATCATTCATTTTTCAGCATGTTTGATGTGCCGTTCTTATATGGTAGTGCTTGGGACAAAGAAAGCGATAACAATGGCGCTCCCGTTATTGTCCTTACTAAAGAAAGTAACGAGTTACTCTTTGGCGGCGAAAATAGTGTCGGTAAGCAGGTTCGAGTCAATGAACTTTCAGTAACTGTTGTTGGTGTACTAAATGATTGGGATTTAGGGCGCCGTTTTTATGATGAAAGTTACAGCACTGCTCGTCATGATATGGCCTTCATCTCAGATACTTTTGCCATTAACAATAGCATCATGCGTAATGAGCGCTTGAACTGCCTACCGCAAGACAGCGCAAAGCGTGGTTTTTACAGAACCAACGATGTGCAAGGCTTGATCAATTCAGAATGTAGTTTTGTCCGACTGTGGGCTCAAATAGATAGTACGAGTAAAGCTGCTGATTACGAGGGTTACCTTGAGCAATATATTTTGACTCAAAAAGATTTAGGTAGATTCCCACGTGAAATGAACAATTATGTGACATCACTTTACACCATGGTGACGTTAGCCAACGAATTACGCGGTGGACGCAATCCACTGAAGTATATAGCGCCGTTATTCTTCTTTGTTTGTTTACTAAATGCCATAGGACTGCTGTTAGCTAAATTCATGAGAAAATCGAATGAGGTCAGCTTGCGCCGTGCATTAGGGGCCAGCAAAGGCACGTTGATGGGGCAATATTTATTAGAAGTTATGATAATTGGTTTTATGGGCGGCATATTAGGCTGTGTTTTTGCTTACTTGGGCTTACAAGGAATGATGCGCGTCAATGTGTATCAATCCGATTATAGCGTCACCGTAGATAGCTTGCGTCATGCTTTTGCTATGGACTGGATAATGATTGGCAAGGCATTTTGTATTGCTATTGGTAGCACCATAGTCGTTGGGCTATATCCTATTTGGCGTATTATAAATATTGCGCCTGCTAGTCAACTTAAATCACAATAAGAAAGGTGAAAGATTATGGAAATTAGACCTATTTTACTGAGCATGAAACGAAATAAGTTTCTATCAATGGTCATTTCATTACAAGTAATGATGACATTAACAGTACTAAGTATTGCGGTGTCAATCACAGCGGCCACCTTGTCACAATGGAACATGCCGTCGGGGATCGACCATGACAATATTATTTCGGTGAGAACGCAGTTTTTTGATCCGCAAGTCAATTTGGAAAATGCCATTGTTGATGATATCAACCGATTAAAGAAAATCGCTGGGGTTATAAATGTAGCTCCCAATAAAGAAATTCCTTTTGATGCAGGACGACCTTCTCGAGTATATCTAGAAGCAGATGAAGAGGCGGCTGGCCATCACACCAATTTCTTTGAGATGGATACTAACGGCCCTAAAGTACTTGGTTTAACATTGGTTGCTGGTCGCTTCTATCGAGAAAATGAAGTATTGCGTAGTCATGATGATGATAAAACATCAGTATCAGTTGTTATGCTTAGTGAAGATATGGCTAAAGAGCTGTTTGGCGAAAAAAGCCCAATTGGTCAAACTCTGTATTTATCGAAATCATCGGAGCCAGCGCAAATCATAGGGGTGTACAGTAACTTTATGAATGGTGAGAGCTTAAATGGCCGCGGTAAGTCTTACCATAGTGTCATAAAGCCTCAAGTCACTTGGTCGAGCGGTAATAATCCTAACTATTTAATTAGTGTTGATGAAGGTACTGGACCAAGCTCATTTAATGCTATTAAAGCGGCGTTATATAAAACGCCTGGTCGTTATATTTATGGTGTTGAGTTATTAAAGCGAACGCAAAAGCGTATGTATGATGGTCGAGGCAGCAGTGGGGCTATATTATTGGTTGTTAGTTTGATTTTAGTGCTGATTGCGGGTTTTGGTATGGCAGGTTTAGTGTCATTTTTGATCACACAACGTCAAAAGCAAATTGGTATTAGGCGCGCCCTAGGTGGAACCAAATGGTCAGTGGTTCGTTATTTCATTCTCGAAAATTCAATATTAACTGTTTTTGGGATATTGGCTGGCTTAGCGTTAACGTTCACAATGGCCTTAATCATGGCCCAGGAAAGCGGTCAATCTTTTTTGCAAATGGACTTAGTGCTATATTGTTCACTATTTATTTGGGCGGTTAACACATTTGCGGTATGGTTGCCGGCAAGGCGAGCGGCTAGGGTGTCGCCAGCTATAGTGACACGCGGATTGTAATTGGAATACACGTGAACGACCCATTAAGCTCTCATGTTCTATGAGAGCTTTCGCATTTTTAGCAGGAGAGGCAAGTTGAATAAAAAATCCATTTTGGTCATTGACGATAATCCTGATATCGGCATTGCCTTGTCGGTGCTTTGTACCATCCACAATATGACTTGTGTGAGTGTTTTAACTCCCAAGGAAGGCCTAAAAAAATTACAACAACAGCCGTTTGATTTAATTATCCAAGACATGAACTTTTCAAGTGACATGACATCCGGTGACGAAGGCATTGCATTATTTCATCAGTTAAGAGACATCAATAGTGATATTCCTATTATTGTCATTACTGCATGGACCAACCTTGAAACGGCCGTCGATTTGGTACGTTGCGGCGCGGCAGATTATTTAGCCAAACCCTGGGATGATGAAAAAATGATAAATTCAATCAATAATTTGGTTGAATTGGGAGAGCTACAACAAGGACATCGCCGTGTCGCTTCAAAAAAACAACAGCGGATAAATGCACTAAATACACATTATGATTTGTGTGATGTCACCTTCCATAGTGATGAAATGCTTAGCTTGTTGGAATTAACCACTAAAGTTGCTCATGCTGATGTGCCTATTCTCATCACTGGACCCAATGGTACGGGTAAAGAAAAAATTGCTCAAATCGTGCAGAAAAATTCATCCGTTGCTGACGGACCCTTTATCAAGGTTAATGTCGGCGCATTATCTAAAGACTTAATGGAAGCTGAATTATTTGGTGCTGAAGTCGGTGCATACACTGGTGCGACTAAAACCAGAATAGGACGGTTTGAACGTGCTAATAATGGCACGCTATTTTTGGATGAAATTGGTAACTTATCGTTAGATGGCCAAGCAAAATTATTACGCGTATTAGAAACTGGAGAATTGGAGAGGATTGGGGGTGGTGATGTCATCACAGTCAATGTTCGTGTCATCAGCGCTACTAATACTAATTTACCTCAAGCCATTATTGATGGTGAATTTAGAGAAGATTTATTTTACCGACTGAATGTCATTGAGCTCAACTTACCGCCTCTTTGCGAGCGTGCCGATGACGTTGTGCCTTTAGCAAACCATTTCTTGAGTCAGCCATTTAAATTAAATCAAAGTGCGGCTCAAAAGCTGAGCCTTTACCACTGGCCGGGCAACGTTCGAGAGCTGCAAAATATAATAAAAAGAGCCATGTTAACCTGTGCAGATTCACTTATTGATGCAGATGATATTGATATAAAAGTTAAAGATAAACCACCAGTGTTGAATGTTGAAGATATTAGTGAAGAGTCTATTGCTGAGGCGCTAACGCAAGCTTGTGGCGTCGTATCATTGGCCGCTAAACAACTGGGCCTTAGTCGTTCTTCGCTGTATCGACGCATGAAAAAATTTGGGATTGAGAGCGTAACACAATGAAAGCTAATCGAAGTCTATATAAACGATTAGCGAGTAGCATGAGTTTAATAACTATTAGTTATGGTTTTATTTTTTATATCTTGGCAAGCTACCAAGCAACAACCTGGCTGTTTATTGGTGTGACACTACTCGTTCTTGTCACTATATTGGCCATGATTAAAAGTAGCTTGAGACCGCTTAATGAAGTTGTTAGGGCGCTAGAAATGGGCACCATGAGCTTAAAGGATAATGATTTCAGCATGACCATTCATGATGAAAAATACAGTGAACTGACCGTATTATTAGAAAACTTTAATAACCTTTCATCTATTTTACGCCAAGAGCGCTTGTCATTATTCCAGCGGGAACAATTATTACACAGAGTCATTCAAGAGGTGCCTGTAGCCTTGATCTTAATCGACGATAATGACCGAATTATCTTAAGTAATGTTGCGGCAAAAACCTTACTTGATTATCAGAAAAAACTGGATGGCGAACAGTTTAGCCCTTTAATTGAAAACATGCCAAGTGCGCTTCATCATGCCACGACCAATAAGCAAAGCGGTCTCTTTAGCGAAATACTATCGAATGAGAAGGTCAGTTATAGCTTAACCTGTCATAAAGTAAACTTAATCAATAAAGATCACCACTTGTTTTTGTATAAGAATTTAACCCATGAAATGTTTAGAAAAGAGAGTGATATTTGGAAGAAAACCATACGGTTAATTAGTCATGAATTAAATAACTCACTAGCGCCTATCAAATCACTAACCAGCTCAGCTAAAAAAATTATTGATGCACCTGAACATTTACACCTGTTGCCTAATATTTTTGACACCATTGGCGATCGCATAGAAAACTTACACCATTTCCTTATTCAATATGCGACCTATGCGCGCCTTCCTTCTCCTAAATTAAAGCCAAGTGATTTGGCATTACTGGTAAATAATACTGGGCAATTAATGGGTATCAAAACGCAGATAACGTGTGAAGACAGTACCTGTGATATCGATAAAGCTCAAATTGAACAGGCTTTACTTAACTTGATAAAAAATGCCAAAGAATCAGGATCGGATATTGATGATATAACCCTTAAAATAACAGCTAATGCCCATCATGTTACTATTGCGGTTAGAGATGGCGGTGGCGGGATGAATTCGTCGCAACTCTCACAAGCTTTAATGCCATTTTACACTACAAAAAATGAAGGCAGTGGCTTAGGTCTTGCGTTATGCAATGAGATAATTATGGCTCACCATGGCAAACTACGGTTGAGTAATTGTAAGTATAACCATGAAATTGTTGGATTTTGTGTGGAGTTTTCTTTACCGAAAAGCAATTTAAATCCTTGATAAATATTGCCTCACTTAGCGGCTATTGTTATCCTTTACTTATACTCAGAGCCTTAGATTAAAGATTGCTCAGGTTATAAATAACAAAAATGGCTCAGGGAACAATCATGTTGAATGTCAATCGTATCAGTTTTAAGTTCTGTCTGATCGTTAGTTTAATTACGTTTAATTTTTCTAGTATTGGCGCACAAACCACTAAATCAACAGTGATTAAAGTGGGTTTCATGAATTCAATAAAACGTGTTAACGACGGTCATTATGTCGGTGTGTTACCTGATATTGTTAGAGAAACTATTCATAACACTGATTATTCTCTTGTTTTACAAGCTATGCCGATAAAACGTTTATTAAAGTCATTAGAAACGGGAAGAATCGATGCTGTTATTGGCTTATTTAAACGAGATGATCGTCTTGTCTATTCCGATTATTTAGAACTGCCTATTGGTTGGGTATGTGCCAATATGTTTCGTCTAAAGTCCAATATAGAAATAACCTCCGATCCGGCTTCTTTACGCCATAAAAATATTGGCTTATTGCGGGGGGCTAATTGGGGACAGGCATTAAAGGATGTATTGATAGAGCAAAAAGTCTATCAAACGACAGTATCAAATTATAATATGCTTGCAAAAATGTTACATAAAGGGCGTTTCGATGCCGTGATTGCTAGCAGTGAAGCGTTTAAATCAGCGGCCCGTAAGCAAAATTTAGACGAAGATTATGTTGCCATGCCATTAAAATATACGACGAAGTTAGGTATGTATATCTTAGTGTCTAAAAAAAGCCCTTTGGCTAACAATGGCATGCTAGTAGAGCAATTAAATAGATCGCTCCTTGCAATGAAAGAGGCTAATTTAATCGATGAGATTTACCAAAGGAACGGGAAAACGTTTGATGAACATTGCACACATACATAATTGTACATAAGGGTTGTTGATTCAGTTATGGAAAGACTCAAAAATTTAACAAAACACTCAGTATCGGTATTAACGGTTTTAAAGAACCTAGTATTATCGATTTATCGCGGTATAGGGCGTGTATTAGACAAACTAAATCTACCTCAAAAACTTTATTTACTTTCACTTATGCTGATATTTTTTCCAGAACGTAATTGGGCTGTTATCTGTTGGTTAACGATGATTGGTCTGTCTCTGGAGTTTTGGCCACGGTTTACCAAAATTTGGCATTCGCTGTTAGGCAAATCTTTTTTATTGTTTTTTTACGCCATTATTGCAAACTTTGCCCTCGCCAGTGCTGCTTCAGTAATTAATGATATAACCGGTGTTGATGCCCAGCATTTACCATACAGTCATAATCTCGCTATCTTACTTTATTTGCCTGCATGGTTGATTGGATTTACTTTTATATCACTGTTAATCATTACTTTATTTTCATCAGTGTACATTATGCTGATCTTATTATTAAAACCCTTTGGTATAAATGCTGTCAGAATTGTGACCCAATCAAATTATCCCGTGTTAACCACTATTAGTCGGATGATTTTGTCGTCCATTGTCTTGCTTCAATTTGTTGCCGTTAATGGTAAAGATTTTAATACCTTCAGTGAAACGGTGAATCAATCCATTGAACCAATTTTAACCGCACAGCGCCAGTCGATGACTGAGTTAGAGCCTGAGGAATTATTTCTAGGATTACATGAAGGTAGTTCAACAGATGACGATTCATTAACTCCCGATAATGACTTAGCTGAAAACCTTAAAGCTTTCGAAAATAAGACAGCGGCTGCTGAAAATAGTGATGAACGAACAGCTGACGAAAAACAAGCTGATGCAGAAGCTGAGCAATTGATTACGGAATTTTTCAACATTAATGACAACACTGAGTCATTAATATCCAATCAAAAGCGTTACCATAAATTTGTTTGGCACAGTCTTAACCTGTTTATATTCGGACTCGAAGCCGATTCTTTATCCCGATGTAAAGTCAAAGAAGGTACTCGTGTGGTTGAACTTAATGACTATGAAATGCTTGAAATTTCTCCGGATAAAAAGGCCGAATTTGGGTATAATTACACAGTTAAACCATGCTTATCTGTTGGGGTTTTAAGCGGTTATCTGAAAAACACAAATTGAAATATTTAGTCACAGTTTCATCATTAAAAAACTGATCATTTACGGTACAATGTCGCCACAATTTATTGCTGCCGTATACTTAAATATAATGAATAAAAAACTTGTACACTTTCCAGTTTCCAAAAAACTTTTACTCTCGAGTTGTTTCCTTGTTATCCCTGCTTCTATGACGCCAACGGTTTACGCATTTGATGTGCCTGCAGCCGAGTCAACAACGCAGAGTAATTCAAACTATCCAGCGGAGTTTTTCTCTCAATACCAACCACAAAATGCGTTTGAAATGATCGAACGCTTGCCTGGCTTTAGCTTTGACCGTGGTGATAATGGACGTGGGTTTGGTGGCAATGCCGGAAATGTATTGATTGATGGTGCTAGGCCAACATCAAAGTCGGGTGGTTTATCTGGTGCACTTAGTCGTATTCCGGCGGATCAAGTTGAAAGAATAGAAATTTTACGCGGTGGTGTTAGCGCTGGTGATGCCGCAGGGCAATCTGTTGTAGCCAATGTGATAAAACGTAAAAATATTACCTCCGGTACTTATGCCTTAAAAGCTCGTCGTGCACCGTATGGTAATTTAGAGCCAAATGTCGAAGCGGCCATAAGCACCAATATTGGTCAATGGGATGCGGCTTTTGATATCGATGTCGGTTATGGTCCCGGTTACCGTCAAGCCGTGATTAATAAGTTTGATAAGAATAATACCCTTGAAAGCTCGGCAAGTGAGATCAAAGAAAGGTTGGGCCGTTTTTCATTTGCTAATGGACAAATGTCACGAAAATTTGGCGATGCAAAATTAACCCTTAATGGCCGAGTTGGCGCTGACAAATCGGATAATAAGCAAGATCGCAATGTTTACAACAATAAGTTAGCTGACGATAGCACGCCAGACTCTCAATGGGCATTACGCGAAATTAGCCGATTTGAGACTGCTGAGTTTGGTGTCGATTGGGTCGATACCTTTGGCGATTGGAAATGGCATAGCCTTATTTTAGGTCAAGTTGAACAGCGAAGTTACGGCAATAATGCTAACTCTAGTGTTAATAATGTCATTTCAGACACCAGTCAATTTAGTCAAGATCGTTATAATAGTGAATATATTATTCGTAATACCTATGGTTTTGTAGGTAATGCTAAGTTTAAACCAGAGTTTGGTATTGAAGCGGCTAAAAACTATCTAGATACCTCTCTAGAATATATTTCTAATGGTGCTGCACAATCTCTTGATAATGCCAATGTTCAAGTAGAAGAGATTAGAGCTGAGTTATTCGCAAGCTTTGTTTATAGCTACTCCGATAAGTTATCAATTGATGGCGGTTTAACGGCAGAGTTTTCTCAAATTGAGGTAAGTGGCAATAATGCGAAAAAGCAAAATTTAGACTTTTTAAAACCTCGGATATCAGCTAATTACAAATATAATAAAGATATTAACTTTGTTGTGGAAGCGCAGCATATTGTAGGGCAGTTGAATTTTAATCACTTCGCCGCTAGTAACTCTACAGAAGATGATCGAAATGTGTCAGGTAACTCAGATTTACAACCTGAAAGAACTAATGAATTATCAGCCACTTTTGATTGGAGCTTTAGTGAAAAAGGTAGTCTTAAAAGTAAATTGTCTCACCAATGGATCGATGATGTGTTAGAAGAAATTGAGTTGCCATCAGGTGGGCAAGGACTTGGCAATGCTGGTGCGGCGAAAATATGGGGCATTGACACACAAATCAATATTCCAACGGCTGGTTTTCTAGATAATGGTTTACTAGAGGTGTCATACAATTACATATCATCTGATTTTAACGATGTTATTATTCACCGTTCAAGAAACATTAGTGATTATAACCCAAGAGATTTTGTTATGAAATTTCGTCAAGACTTAACTGACAGTAAAATCGCTTGGGGAATAAACTATTACGACAAGTTTGAAAGAATTGATTACTTAGTCGATACCATTGTGAGTTTTAAAGGTAATCGCCGTCTGCAAGCCTTTATCGAAACCACTTATTTTGATGACTATAAAATTCAACTTGAAGTGTCTAATATGAATGTGGGTAAATTTACCCGGACACGTGAGTTTTATGCGGACAACCGCAGTGGAAGTTATGATGGCATGGAAGTATCAAATCGCCGCCGTGAGCCAGAGTATAAGTTATCCATCTGGGGCACATTTTAGTTAGAAGAAGAAGATTTAAAAGGAGCTCAATAGCTCCTTTTTCATTTATATCAGATAAGGGGTTACTGTGATGTTGATGAGTAGTTTAAATGAAGGCAGAATACTGACCAGAACAGGCACAAGTTTTTCATTATAAACTTTGGTATCTTTTATATAAAATCCCAATGCGTTTAACATAGGCTTTGGTTTCTTTATACGGCGGGATACCATTATATTTTTTGACCGTGCTTGGACCTGCATTATATGCCGCTGTCGCATGGCTGATATTGCCACCAAACTGATCTAACAGTTTTTTTAAATATCGCGCTCCACCATCAATGTTTTGTGCGACATTCATCGGCTGTACCACACCTAAATCGTTAGCCGTACCAGGCATAAGCTGCATTAAACCTTGAGCGCCAACTTTTGATATAGCGTGTGGATTAAACGATGATTCGGCATGAATAACGGCCCGAATTAATGCCTTGTCTAAGCCATATTTAGCACTGGCGTTAGTAATTTGAGTTGCATATTTTTTATAGAGCGGTGTCTTTGTCCAGTTCACTAATGAGTTGACTTTACACGCGTAACAATCAAATTTTAGGATCTGAAAATGGTTCTTTTTAGGTTTGAGGTCGCTAAACACCACAGAGCCATCGGCACGAGTGTATTTATAGACATGGACTTTAGCATTTACCGTTGTTAAAACCGTTGCCAATGAAACGCACAAGAGCACGCTAAAAATTGAATTTTGTTTGTTCACAAACCAACCTGTTTAAAATTTAACGCATCGTCAATTAATTCAATAAAATTATGCGAGCTGCTCGCTAGTTTTATTAATTAAATCAGCGAAAAGCTTAATAGTTTATTATCATAACTGTAAATGGGGCTACTTCCCATGGATTCCCGCTTAAAATTAAAAGGTTATCATGCTTCGTTTATCTCACTTTAGCCGAAAAACCATCAAAGGCGACATTTTTGGTGCCCTGACATCAACTGTCGTGGCATTACCCTTTGCATTAGCTTTTGGAATTACTTCAGGGGCGGGTGCAAGTGCAGGAATATATTGTGCTATTTTAACTGGTTTTTTTGCGTCATTGTTTGGTGGCACTAATGTGCAAGTCACTGGGCCAAATACAGGGCTAACTGTCGCAATGGCTGCAATCCTAACAAGTTTTGTCGCTGCATCACCAGAACACGGACTGACGGCGGCATTTACCGTGGTGTCTTTGGCTGGACTTTTTCAAATGTGTTTTGGGCTGTTAAAGCTGGGAAAATATTTCACCCTAGTATCTTATCCCGTCATATCTGGTTTTACTTCGGGTATTGGAATACTTATCTTACTCTCTCAAGTTGAACCACTCTTTGGCGTGCCAATAGAGCAGTTATTGACTAGTACGCAAGGCTTTAATTTAACTAACATTGCACTTGGCTTAGGAGGCCTTGCATTGGTCTATTTTTGGCCTGCCTCATGGAATAAAAACCTACCGGGAGGAATTGTAGCGCTTTTATTGGCAACTCTAATCTTTGTCATGGGTGAGTTATCGGTACCTGTCGTCGGCGCAATATCGAGTGAACTACCGGCTTTGTCTTGGCCTATATGGAGCAGCGAACTCGCCAGTGAAATGATTAAGTCAGCCTTATTAATAGCGACATTAAGTACACTCGATTCCTTAATGACGTCATTAACGGTCGATAGTATTAGCAAAGACTTTCACGACTCTGACCAAGAACTTGTCGGACAGGGCATAGGTAACATGGTGGCAGGCTTATTTGGGGCTTTGCCCGGCGGCGGCGCTACGATGCGTACTGTGAGTAACTTACGCGCCGGTGGTACAACACCATTATCAGGCATGTTACACGCTATATTTATTCTATTAGTGGTTAATTGGGGAGGAGAATATACGGCATTTATTCCCTCGGCCGTATTAGCTGCAATTCTAATGAATGTTGGTCTTAATATTATTGACTGGCGCTTTTTAAAACGTCTGCATCAGGTGCCATTTTTTAGTGCAATGCTGATGCTATCAACCATGATTATGGCGGTTGTTTTTGATTTGGTCACGGCGGTACTCATTGGTGTGTTTGTTGCCAATTTAGTCACAATAAGACGGTTGTCGGAAATACAACTTGATAATTTAAAGCTGATTAAGCCACATGATGAGTCACTTTCACCCGCTGAGCAGCCAGTGATGAGCAAATTGTCAGATCGCGTAACCTTGCTCGATCTTTCCGGTCCTATTGGTTTTGGTGTCGCGCGTGGCCTGAAGCAATGTGTATCAGATACGCAGCACCATCATACCTTGTTAATAGATCTTAGCAGTGCCAGATTTGTTGGCATCACCAGCACCATTGCTATTGAGGAAATTATTGCTCAGTTTCAACAATCACAACAAAAAGTATTGTTAGCTGGGGTGTGTGAGCGTGTTAAGAAAGATTTTAATCAACTTAAGCTGCTAGATAAGATTGAACCTCAGTATATATTTGAGACGCGATTAGACGCCTTAAAGTTTCTTGAGCAAGATATGTCATAAAACATTCACTAAAGCCTCAGCGTATTGCTCTTATACTTATTATTACTGTAATACCTATTAGGGGCAGTTAATGATTATAAATAGCAGATTTAGCACTTTCTACAAAACTGACGTAAATCGAATTGGGCATATGCTCAAGTGTCTGTGCTTTGTTTCGGTATTACTTCCTAGGCTTTTATACGCCGATGAATTAAGTGTGGCTAAGGTATGCCCTGTAAAATACAATCATCAAGCGATAGGAAACCTAGTACTATCGACACCCTGGTATCATGATGGTGGTGGAAATGCCGCTTACATTGCGCGTGATAATGCGATTGGCATTGGCATAGAAATCCACTTCTTTAGTAATCAACAGATTAAACTAGTTAAACAAAGTAGGCCGCAATGTGATAAATACCGATTATTACAAGTGCGGTTTACCAATAGCAAGTTATTAGCAACTCAGACCAAATTTGCCATCGACGTGCCTAGCCAACAACCAAGTCCCTTTTATGATGATGGCGAATTAGAATATGGTCGAGGCTCCCACTTAACACCTATTGATAGCACTGATAAACCCTGGTTTGGACGTCATAGCCGGGCGTCAACAGTTGGTATTTACGATACACCGTATTTGTCAGACTGGTTTGGTATTGAAGGGCAAAATATTGTCGTCGAGTTTGAAACCTGTGTCGTCTGTGAGAATTATAGCCAACGCGACAGCGTGCTCTCGTGCGGTAAATGGGGATTCTCTAGGGATTATGTTAATGAAATGGACGGCTGGGCAGAACCTCAAACCTTACCCCTGCAATGTGTAATAACACCTACCACACGATTTATAACGACGGTTAATGACTCCCACCAATTTGATTATCAAAATATTATTGATTGGGAGTTAATACAACCTCAATGACAGACGGTTATGCCGTTTTTGATGGGGGTAGGTTTAAATTGGTTACCTGCGAAAACGGATTGATAAGCTTGGTTTAGCGTTTTAATTAATTGAGGCGAGGTATTTAAATTGATGGCGGCGCACATAGGAAACAATGAGTGCTCGTAAATCATCATCTCTTTGACGATTAAAGCCGGGTCTAAATTATTCATCTCAAAAAATTCAACTATTTGCTCTTCAGATTGTGCAACATAATCTAATCGCCCCTTGAGCAATTTATTGACATTGGTTGAATCATAAACTGTAGCATCCAAACTAAAGTGAATAGGATCAGTTTGCTCAGCTAAATAATGATGTAAAATACTGTCTTTAACAACGCCGACTAATTTGTTATTAATGTCTTTTAAGGCTGGGATATGGAGATCCTTTCTTGACGCCAATCGAAATAAATACATACTCCTTGAAGGCGCTATAGGGCATATCCAATGAAATTTATCCGCACGTTGGCGTGTTTTGTAAATAGGAAAGATAATAGAGTTATTAGTA
>Ga0105359_10001208_pt1 | contig 21710 bp, 24 predicted proteins | sample GOMGulsemesocosm_6_FD_83659 | JGI IMG/M metagenome (GOLD analysis project Ga0105359, IMG submission 83659) | Methane-oxidizing microbial communities from mesocosms in the Gulf of Mexico - GOM8C Gulf of Mexico | ecosystem: Environmental > Aquatic > Marine > Cold seeps | place: Gulf of Mexico...
TGCATGCAACAACTGCAAGCACATAGCTCAATCTACTAATACCTAATAACTTAAATTATTGTCTCACGCCTATAACTCCATCAACAAAGTAATAACCTCATTTTCAAATGAGACCAATTCCACCTTATCGACACTGACGCCGGTCACAACATCACCAGACGGTAGTCGCTGCCCAACTTTAATTTTTAGTGTATCATCATCATAAGTGATAGTTGCAGTATTGTTCATCACTGAAACAAGTTTATAGTCTGAATATGAGCTAGTGTCGCTATTAAAAGATAAGCCGCCAACTTCTACTGAGTGGTTACCTTTAATGGATGGCTCCGAAGCAGTAGCCTTGGTTGCTTTCAAATCAGATATCTTTCGAATAGACCAAGATCCATCACTTTCATTCCAGGTCATTCCTAGGCGGATTCGTTCACGTTTAGCACGAGCAATATCAGTAAGTAACTTTTCTCGCTCGGCTTCCTTACGATAGTAAGTAATGGACTTTTCATTGTCTCCGTCGATTACCAATAAGTCGTCGAATTCAGCAAAACTAGGCGTATTAAATGACAGCATCAATGAAGTCAATGCAATAGTGCCGATAATATTCATTTTGTAGATCCTCTTACTATAATGATTAGTTCAATGTGATCTTCGTAATCTTTTTTACTTAATCTTAACTCATCAATTTGCAATGGTATTTTTGATTGAATTAGTCCCACCATGGATACAACCTTTTTGGCCGCACCTGATATAATTCCTCGTCGGTAGCCAGAAATATCGTTGGTCAATATTTCGCTTGGTGAATAGTCAATATCACCAAATCCGCTTTGTGCATACTGGAGCTCTAAGTCCCAAGTCGATGTTTGGGTATGCAATTTTGACCAACTTATATCTAGCCTTGGCAAAGCAGTCCCGCTCTCCAATAGACGAATTTGAGAATTGAGCTTAGTAATAGCATTTGATTTTAAAGGTTGATTGCTCAACGTTATAGGTGACCAGGTAAAGATTGCTATGATCATGAGAATGCTGTACTTCATAACTCCTCCCTCTTAGTTTTGAATTGCTATTGTTACAATTAGGTCACCATTCACACCGTTAACACTATTAGCAATACTGGTGATTGAATCGTGATCTGCATCTATGGCGAACGAGATAGTCGTTTCCCACTTTTCAAATTTTCCGTAAGTGGATACCCCACTGCTTTTTTGTAGAACTTCAAATATTTTATGCAATGCAAGGGCATCATTAGGCCAGATGCTTATGAACTTATTCTTTGCATCTGCATGACGCTTCTGTGCTTCAGCATACTCTTCAATCAACCGTGAATTTTTCTCGCCATTAAGTACACGATTAAAAGCATCTGTGAGGAAATCAGACTTTAAGTACAAGCCACCAACTAAAAAACTGACACCAATGAAGCTTGCCGCAATTACATTAAATGATGATCCTGTCTTGTTGCTTGTAGCGGATAATTTTCGACCTAAACTGAGTTTATCTACAATTTCTTGAAGAAATATTTCAACCATTATTGACTCGGATATAGAGGTGTCCGAGGCGATTCCAACTTCGATTACTGCCATCTTCCTGCCTTCGCCGGTTACCTTGCAGTACTGCGGATATCCATTCTTACACCTTACCAAGTAATAGCCCGGCTTTTGTATGAATTTATTCTTTATCAGAACCGACCATAGCGGATATATCGGTACACCAATGTGATTATCTGTAACCGCAGAAACATCCTGGATTGATACGCCTAACCAACTACCTGACTTATTCGTATTATGGGTAGCGATATACCCATCAGTGTGTGTATGCAATAGCTGTTCAAAGGCAAAGATTAGTGGTGAATCCTTCAGCTTAACCTTCAAAATTGGAATCATTATAAAGGCTCCACTAATTTAGCAGCTAAAGTAATTTTAAATTCATTCAATGAAGTAGATGAGCTTTTGTTGTCAAATAAGATCATTCGCTTACTGCCTTCATAGTTTACTGGAATTTTAAAGTCTCGCTGTAGCATCGCACTCATTCCAGCAGCTACATCTACAACCATGCCTGATCGGATCACAACCTCAGTTTCGACCATTTTCATGTTATCTGCCAAGCCCATTAACTCTGATGAGCGAGCCAATTCATTACCATTTTTATCGGCTATTGATTTTATGATTGGCTTAATTTTTACAATCATTTCATTACCTCTAGTGATGCTCGGGCTTAACTCAAATCCCATACCCACTTTTATAGTGGATTTGTCACGCCCCATTGAAGCTGGAATCCACAGCAATCCACCAGACTCAAGGCTACCTGATACACCATTACGGATTAGCGCTTGCCCCTGATACAGGTTCTCAGAATTGCCGTAGGTTCTAGAAAAAACCTGTAGGTTCAAGTTAATTTGCTTCATTGAATCAATTAGCAACTTTGACATTATCCGCTCTACAGCCAGAACTTCTGCCGGGGTCCCTGCAATCACCAATTTGGAATTATTATCCGAGAACCCCACATATGAACCTTTACGAGACTGGTTAATTGAATCTTTAACCAACTGTATAATTTCTTCAAAACCATCTTCTGATAAACTTAACGGTGCTATATTGAAAATTCGACCTGATTGCCCCCGTACCTCCAGGGCTCCATCAATGTATTTGATTTCGTAACCCGTCACGTTTTGAAGGTAGACAATATATTTTTCGAACGTCATATCTTCGATACGCAGTTTGATTTTCATGTTTAGATCGACATAATTATCCATTGGTAGGATATTTATGTCGTCAAGAGGCTCTGTTAAAGCGCGTAGTAGGCTTATTTCATTGCCGCTGATACGCACCTTTTTTCTGGCATACGAGGCGCTGGGGCCCGTCTTGCGCTTGTACAGCATTCGTGTGGCCGGCTTAGTAGAGAGACTTCCAGGCAATAGAACATCAGTATTTATTTTGTCATCAGCTAATGAAACCTGTGTTGCAGCTCCAACTATATCGTTGGTGTGCGCAGTCTCATCGTTGAGTGACTGGACCGAACAACCCAACGTTCCAGCTATAACTACCATCATAAAGCACATTGATGAACGCATTAGTTATTCTCCGCAGGGTAAATAATCAGAATCGGGCTAGCAGATCCACTTTTACTTATACTTTCAAAATGATACTGGTGTTCGTAACCAGTACCCTCAAGCAACCCGATCAAAGCCGAATCTCGATGATCACTCACACTAAAATCATATTTCTGATCGCGGTCGGAAGAATTTCTATAGCGAGTTTCAATTCTCCATCCTAATGGCATTAGTGACGCTGCGGCACTTGATATCGTGGTTGCGTTGGCGCCCAAGAAATCCACTGACACCCACTCATTCTTCACTTTATCTGGGTCAGCTATATCAATACTGGCCATAAGCCCACCGCGGCCAACTATATTCACGTCTGTAAAGTCTTCAGCCGTGAATGCATGATCGGTACTGGCCAATTTCTCATCAGCAGGTATTTGAAGTTGCGTGGGCATGTCTTTAGCAGAGTGTGGTTCAAGCACACGCTCACTCGGAAGCTTATTAGTTGTTATAACATCTGGATTACTTAGATCGATAATACCGTCAGCTTCAACCACTTCGTTCTGGATAACTATCGTAGTCCCGTTTGCTTTGCCTGCCTCAAAGATACGCTCGTATTGAGCGGTTTCCGCCGACCTGGACATATACACATCATCATATTCATCACCTTCGTAGGCTCCTGACCACGCGGCGTTTGCCCCTAAAACGATTATAACTGGAACTATCAATTTCATGATTTCTTCACCTACTTCTCAGTTTCATTAAATGAGCTTAAGTGCCTTAAGCTAAAACGATCATTTTTTGTTTAACCACTTAGAATATTTCTATTGGTAGCTTATCTATGGAGGAATGTACGTGTATCGAATCAAGAACACTGTAGTCATGGTCTTGGCAGTCCAGCTGATATATAGCATTGCAATCATGGTCTTAGGAAAGGCCCTGGCGCATCAAATTGACGTGCTCCGAAATCCTTATTTGGTGTTTAGATTTGACATGATTTCAGGCTGGGCAGACATTAAGGATTTCAGGGGATTATTTGCATCCAATATCCTGGTTCTTTACCATTACACTGTATTTTCGCTGGCTTGTTTCTATGCATCATATTTCCTTCATTTTAAAAACGTTTCATACAAGCCATTTGGACGCCAGATATGGGATAAAGGCACTCGCTATAACAGTGGAGACTTCAAGCACCTTAAGCACACAATTTCGATAGCGTTAAAGAATGGAAATCGCAGCTTTTTATATGATGATATTTCACCTAAAAACACCATTAGGATTGATAGAAAGCCAATAGCCAATAGTCCAAAAGGAACCACTGCGTGCGAAAATCTCACACTTGCTGGGCTAGAAATGATCTATGCCCATCCTAATGTGCCTGCTGCCGTGACTGGTCACCATGGCGGCCAATCGTTACTGCACCATACAAATAATGTCCTGAGCGAGCTTTGTCGCTTGAGTAATAACTCTAAATACGCAGCACCTATAGCCGCATTTCATGACATCGGAAAGCTGCTTACTTACGAACAGAAATCAACAAAGATACTCACGTCATATAAACCAACACTCCTTGAGTCTTTTTCAATTAGGTTTCAACCAGAAAGCAAAAGGGCTATCTCGGCGCTGAAACCCAGATTCAATAAGAAAAAATATTGGAGTAAAATTACAAACAACCATGAGGCCGTTGGACTAACCATCTTACTGAATACCCCAGAATTCTGGCACCTGAACCCCGAAGATAAAAATATAATTTCGTCTGTCATGAGATATAAGGGAGGTAGATTGCCTATTAGTCTTGAAAACTCTGAAACAATACAGAAGCTAATTACTAATCTACGAATTGCTGACGGCCAAGCATTACAAAAGGAAGTTACGGAGGGTTACTCAGCCATGACTGACGGAACGACAAACTTTAACAGCATTATTGATTCGCTAATTCTTGATGCTGTCTTTGAGCTAAATATCCATAATTACAAAAGACAAAAGCATGCGGCAGGTTGGACTATGAATAACGATCCGAATCTTTACTGCTTAATATCAGCTATTCAAACCACAGTTTCACAGAATGCTGGCCTGGATATCAGGAATACACTGGCATTAGATGTCCCATTCAAAAAGAATGTATACAGCCCGTTTAGAACAATGCTGATTGAGTCATTGCATAGGCAAAAAGTTCTCGTCCAGAAAGTAGGTGAAGTATCTGCAAACGAAGGCATTTTCAACGCCAAGATTGGCCGGACTCCATTTCATGAGGTTATAGCTTTAAATAAATCAGCGATTTGTTCAGCCGGCAATAGAGATTTACCGGCCTGGGGTGAATCACCCTATAGTATTGATGTCCTGATAAATGAATCAACTTGGAAAGAAGCTGACTTATCAGAGGTCCTGGACTCTGAGGAAAGTCTCATTGCCGGCATCAGGGCCCTTGATAAATGATGATATGAGCTAGTCTGAAGTCATTATCTTCCTGGCACCACCAAAGGCAGAGACAACTTCGCTAGCTCTGATAGATGTGTTTCTCTCTTTCATTCGCCCTGCTTTATTCCAGCATTCTGAAGCTCTTATAAAGTACTCTTGAAAATCCAGTGTCCGGCAAGTCCATAAATCACCGCGCTTAACGCTACCGTACTCACCAATATCTGAGCTTGATTCCATAGAACCGTACTTCTTGACATGACGCCTTAAAGACATAAAGTCGCGTAGCTCAAAATACAATGGAAATAGATGCTCAATAGCAGACTGATAGTTTCTTTTCGTTAATACATGACTTCGACTGAGTTCTGATCGCTTATTGTCTTTTTCATACTTTTCAAGCGCATGTTCAAGAAGATATCTTGAAAGATCAAGCTTGCCAGCAATATAGAGCTCGGCGCCTGACTTAACCTCTTGATTTAAATTTGCAGCAACCGACATCATCGGTAAGAGAATCAATATGATCAAAGTATTTTTCATAGCTCACCTATACAAATAAATTTACAAGTTCAGACATTGAACCTGACTTTACATATGCTGACCTTTTCGAAACAATTTTTCTCAGAATTGCTTCGTTTATCCTGAAAAATTTCTTCGTATCATTATATGCCGCTTCGTTTTGATCCAGTATTATTTTTACCGAGAATGCTCTCGCCATGTCTGCCGACAGCTGATCGGCCCCCTGACCTCCGACTAACATTCCCATACCAAACTTGCGGCTACCTCCCATAATTAGATTAGCTGGTGACATGAGGTCCCTGGCGCAAGCATTCATGTACCGTACCTCGTCAGCAACGATATATGTATGAGCAACCGCAGGATTGAGCATATTACTGGGAGTCGTGACAATGCATCGCTTGTACAACCTGGTCAGTAATACGTGTGTCATAAGCTCTTGATGACGCTCTCCAAGCTTATGAACATCGTAAACATTTATAAGGCCCTGTACTGGCCTGGTCCGGCAACCTCTAGTAAAGAAGTTTGGTCGTATTAGCCCGGCAACCAATACATCTAATGTGCTAACTGTGCCAACATCAAAGTCAGCGTAGTATTCATCTTTTACCCAGATTGTATTCTGCTTAATATATGTGGCAAATTCATCTACCATTTCAGCGACTAAATCATTGAGCTCACCTTCCAGCTTTTCTTTTCCTTTAGTGTCAGCATCACCGGACTTGTACGCTTTTTCCTTCTCTATTTGTTCTTTTCTCAACTTTTGCATTGCACGTGTTGCTTCGACACCCAACCCAGACTTTAAAGACTTCTTAATCATTTGAATCTCATTGAATAAATCAGTTACGTCAGGACAACGTCCCTCCTTCGAGCACCTGCTATAAACATTATCTAGAATGTCTCTTATATATTTTATTTGGACACTACCAATGCCAGGGTGAACCACCTTGCAATATGCAATAAAATCCTCGATCGTAGCGAATTGAGCGCTTGGGTCATCAGTCAGTGGCTGCAGTGGATTAATGGATGTATCACCCTCCATATAATCAAAATCAAGGCGGTTGATCGATTCCGGAACAATGTTCCTACATGCTCCGGAATTTACGAAATGATCATAACCAAAATCTGGGTGGTAACCAATTACATGGAATGTAGGTGGCAATCCACCATTGCGTGGGTCTAGTTGGTACCCGCTCATTTGGTCCATCACATGCCTAACAGTATGAGATTTACCGCTACCAGACTTACCTAAAAATAACCAAAACTGATTTTCAAGTTCTTCTAGGTTTATCGATATTGATTCTCCTCCACCCAACTCTTTACGGCCAAGATAGATCATTGGCGAATCATAATTACTACCCATTATTCGAAACCCGCTTCAATGAAATTTTCTTCAAAAATTCGATATCATCTGCAACACTTTCAGGTATTTTTGAGTCTGGTACTGGGGTATAACTCATTCCACATATTTCACACAAAATACCATTGTTCTTTAATTCAACAAGTTTGCCTTTAGATCTCAGACTTATCGCTTTTCCCGTCTCTCCAGGATCACAGCCGCAAATACAGAATTGGCCACCCCCAAATATGATTGCAGCTCGAAAATCCATAATCTGAGTATCATGAGAGTAATCATAAACAGTTTCATTTAGTAACGAGGCATACCATCGGCTCCATTCGTGCCCGTGTTGTTTGATGTCAATATCACTGTTTCTAGCCTCAGTAACCGCCAATATATGTGCAACCTCGTGACACAAAAGAGAATTGGCCATTGCACCGGGGTCCTGCATGATACTAAGAGGGCTTATTCGTATAGTACACAGGCCATGTAACCTACGCTGCTTCATATCAATTTTAACCACATGAGAGTATGGCTTTGTCATTGATTCTTTAAACTCAAAGTCTATATTTATCCGATCCACAGGGAATCGTTGTGATTTTAACAATTCGGTAGCTTTGAGGACGAGTTCATTCTCAAGGGGATGTAATGCATTACTACTTATCACAATTATGGACCTTATACTTGCCTACAGATAACCTCTGCACGGCACCTACCTGAACCAGTGCATTCAATGCCCTTGTAATCTGTCGTGCACCATAAGTATTGCCCAGAGAGCCATCTACATCCTTCCTTTGAAAGGATGAGTGATATTTAAAAGTATTTAGAATCTCCACTGACACCAGCAATCTAAATGACTTCCTAACATTCAAGGTTTCTGACATCTTGTCCATATTAACCACTTCGAACATGCTTCCTCCAATTTACAATCCTTGTAAACTCCTCCAATGATCCATTGTTCACCAAGTCAATTAACTGCCGGCCGAACTCATCACTACTGTTCTGCTGTAACCAAGTGACCGACTCCATATCTTTATCCTGATCTTTGAGTTTTTGATTTGCTATTGCCCACACTGCTTTCTTAGTGTTTTGCTGCATACCAAGACCAGGACACTTATTTCTCAACCAGGTCTTATATTTCATTTCATTCACGACACCATCAATACCAAACAAAACACTCTCTACTTCGTCCTTAATTGCGGCATAGCTAGAATTAATTGCTTGAGGTGCCTGGGTATTCATAAGGGCCATAATAGAAGCGTCATCGAGATAGTAATATCGGATCTTCAGAACACTAAATATAGTGACCTTCAAGTCCAGGATATCGCCTAGGTCGAGTACAAATCGCAACGAAGCTTCATCTGCATCAATACGAACACTAATGTCTTGATCGTGACGCACAAATTCCAGATCAGCATGATTGCCGCCTTGAAACCCGTTACTGCGTAAATTCAATGTATTCGACCCTGATTGCAAAAACTTCAGTAGTCGTATGCTCATATCAAATGACAGCTCGATCCCTCTCAAATCCTTGGCTTTTGAGTAGGCTCCATTGATTTTTGGGCTATATTGGAACTTTAGAAAGTTATTGCATTTAACCTTGTTGGAATCGTCATGCTTTACACGAAAACTCGACGAAATTGCAAAAGTCCCCATTTCATTAAATTTAGTGAAGTTCACCACTTGTTCAGATCGTTCAGCAAGGCTAACTGGGGCTACCTTCTTGATAGCAGTAATCAAGCAGGTAAGAACCTCATCAGCTACATTTAGACGCGAGTACAACGCCTGGCCAATTAGCGATAAAACACCAACCGGTGATGTGCTACTGCTGGCTGTATGCTCATAATTTACTTGCGGGTCCATTCACTACTCCATCACAGGCAGTTATGCCTATTTTTAGATTAAGTCGTTAAGGGTCAATTTATAGGTATTAATGTATCCCAAAAGGGATATTTCATTCTGTGCTGCCAATAATCATCATTTCGGGGGGGGTGTTAGTAATCGGCCGATTACAACAAAGAAGTGAGGTTGGATGCATGAGGCAAGGGGGCAGCCCCAGAGCATTTAAGCCTCTGGAGCATGGGCCACACCAGGAACGATGTAACTCTCATTTGTTGCCGCCTTAGTAAGATAGGAACTGAGGAACTCATCGTTACCGATAAGCACAAACCTGCAGCCAAATGTTTCATCAAAATCCAAATCAGGTACAAACATACCTTCACCATTAAACGCCTGGTCAAAGTGTTTATTCCATTTTAGCATTTGAATTTCTGCATCAAGCCTCGTTACCGACTTATCGAACTCCAAAGATGGTAGCTCGGGGTACGGCTTTAACTCATTGAGGCTTAAACTGGCTAGAAAGCCTGGGGCACAATTCGATATCTTAGAAATATTAGTGTTCATAGGTTCACCTTGCTAGTTCTGAAGCGGACGCTTCCCAGAGCACTCATGAAGTGCTTTGGGAAACGCCCACCCCAAAGGGCAAGCGAATCCGTATGGCTAGTTAACCACCATATATGGTGGTTGCTATAGACCAGATCAAAGCTAACGCACCCATCACATAAGCTGGGTAGGCATGACCTGAACTTTTCCAATTGAGCTTAAAACGCTCTACTACTGTTGTCTTTCGTATAACCAGCTCATCACCATCTTGAACATCAAGATCGTAACGATGATCGTATGAAGTACATATAGCTTTTGGACTCCGTAGCTTGTAGTCACCTCCAGCACCAAAAATTGGGCCGAATACAACTCTTCCGTTACGTTTATTTTTTAGTGCAACAATTTCACGACGTCTAAAGCCTTTCATTATTGAAGTGTGAGCGCGGAAAATATTCTGATCGCGCTCCTTCTCATTTAAGCTTAAAACGTAGCGTACTTCATGCCCCTTTTTACTGGCGCTCAAAGCAATTTTGTTGAACTTAATGCCGGGAGTACCGGCTGTTTGGTTTACAGATGTCATGGTCAATACTCCTATGCTGATAAAAGTTGTTCAAGGGCAGAGATCTCGCATGCGTCAGGCTCGATAGAATCGAACTCATCTTCATTGGGATCTAGCTCTTGTACGATGACAGCTTCTTTCTTGGCAGCTTTGTTCGCCGTCCGCAAAGTATTAAACTTGCGTTCATTGAAGATAAAGTTGTCTTGAAAGAAAATATCCTTGAATCGATTGATGATCAAATGGGGATCTTCATCCTCATTCATGCTACTCAATCTATCTTTAAGGATATAAATAGAGCGATAAACCATAGGTTCATTTTGACCACTCTCAAACATTTCAGCAATTTCAGTTCGGGCACATTCCGCATGAGCTGCCGTAATGGCGCATCTCCATGCTGCAGGAATAAGTTGACCCGTCACAAAACGCTTGGTAACACGCGTAAGACAATATTTAGTATCATCATCTCCGTACGTAACCATCTTTTTTCCAACCTTACATACTCCTAACGCAATGAAAATTTCTTTGCGCAGAAGCTCCCATGGATTGATAGTTGAATGACGCTCGCTAATAATTAGCTTCTCAGCGTCTTCAAAATTATCGACATCGGCCCACTTGGTTTGGTTGTTGATTTTTGCATTTTTCATAATATTACCCTCCCCGCTGCAGACGGGAACTGCACAGACATGAAAGTACTGTGCAATTGAAATAAAGCTCGCCGCTGCAGACGGGAGCCAAACGAAAAAACTCGTTTAAAACTCCCGCCGTGAAGGCAGGTGTTTTAAACCAGCCCTCTCGGGGATTTGAGAAATACAACGCTAAAGTTATATCTCTCGGGTACTACTTGAATTGAATGGTTTGCACCATTCATTTGTAGTTATAATTAAGTCTTATGCCGGAATATCACCCCACATAAGACTCAATTTCACTTCATGCTTGTTCTTGATAAGCTTCCCAATGAGTAGTATCCGTTAAGGACTTCATCACTGACGTGGGGTCAGATAAATAACCAGCACCAAAATCAAGCCCGTAGGCATCGGTACCAAATATAAACCCGTCACACCCCTCGCCTTCTTCTGCTGAAAAGATAGTTTTAAGATTATAAGCAATCGAAAAACCAGACTTCAGCCAAGAAGTGAAGACATCAATCGATACCTTTTCGATATCGAATATGTCCACAGATTTCTTATCTTCATCAATCGTAAAAACCTCAGTATCAAGATCTTTATTATTTGAACGTTCTTTTTCATTTTGCATAATTTTACCCTTCCTGCCATGAAGGCAGGTGTTATTACCAGCCATCATGGGGAATAAATTTAAGGTCGGCCCAAGGGCTAACATAAATCGGAATGTTAGAAATCCAACACAAACTGGCTTTCACCATTCGAATTAAGACTTCCTTCTTGGTAAAATTTTCTATTCATCAATTCATCTTCTTCGAGAAGCATCTCAAACTCTGCGTCAAAAACGCTTTGGTTGTGATACTCAACAACTCGGTTACATTCATCAAAAGACAAAGTAACCTCGTCACATAAACTCGTATCTGCAAGCATGCGTTGGCCACAAGTAACCTGAGGGCCTAGCAAGCATGTAGAGTCAATAATTTCCCGAGGGATTTTATTGGCAAAGAATGGTCCGTACTTGTTATCGATTAATAGCTTGTAAAGATCTTGTTTAGGATCTTCAGTAGACTGAATCACCTCAAGTTCTGTTACAAAACCGAATATAAAACCTTCGGTCACCATTTTTTTCGTACAAGTTGGTGCAGAACATACCGCGTCATCAAAGTCATGAATCACGGTTGTGTTAAGCAATTGAAGGATAGTTTTTGTTGCAGGATATTTATTAATCATAAGTGCCACCTAAATAAGATTTGCGGCACAATGCCGCCAATCATTAGAAATCGTTAACAACAACCATGTTGGTAACGCCTGGAGGGTTTAAAAATTTCTGCTCAGTAACGTCTACTTCTGACACGTCAATCGCTTCAATTTTTTCATCTTCTGGGGTAATCTCATCCGAACTCAAAGTACTCTTAAGTCCTGATAAAACACTATTTCCAATATCTAGGTTTTCGCTTTCTGCTACCTCAACCAATACTTCGGCTTCAGCAACAGGCTCATCGACAACCGGCGAAAACAAGTCCAAATCCGCGCCCTTTGAAACAACTGAATCATCAAATGCCGATCCATTACTAAGTAATGGAGTCTGCGTTGGTGATGTAGTGTTTGCTTGGGATGCATGTTGGGTTGCAGTTTTACCCGCACTTGAACCGGCCATCACATAAGCTGGCAACACTTCTTTATCGTTCTTGTAAGAACCGAAAACATTTTCCGATACTGCGAGGTGGCGCATAGCCTCCCGCAGTGACATAAAATCATGTCCATCGATTGTTTTACCAGTTCTCAGTTTGAACAGACTAGCTTTAAGTTCTAAGCCAATTCTCGCCATTTCTTTCGAAAGATAGGAGAACGACTCGACCTTGTCAGCAATTTTAATAGCCGATAAAACTTGTGAATCCTGTGCGTTATCTCGAGTTGACAGTGCTTCGAAAAGCTTTGCTGCACTCTTGACGATACCAGTCAATAAACTATGAATGGCTTCTTCACGCACACTACACATGCCCTCTTCTAACAACATATTCACCTCTTCATCTTGAACTTCGATGCTAGAAGTAAAACCATAGGAGCAGCCAATCTTGTCAGATAGCTCATCCGCTGTAGGACATTGCCTGTTAGCTGCTTTCAATAGTTCATCACGATATGGAAGCAGTTGAAGCTGAGGATCTAAAGCCAAATTATCTAGAAGGGTCTGGCGATCGCTGCCATACCCATCCATTACTTCAGTTTTCCAACCCTCATATTCGGCCTTAAAACCCTTGAACTTCTTAGCAGCAAGACTGATTTTTGAATTGCTGATAATCTTTCCAGAGTTTGTAGATGTAGTGACTTCCAGGAGGAACTCACGTACACGGTTTGCAATAGCGTTTCCCTTAGCAAGTGTTGCCTTGGGTACTAGCTCAGCTTGTAACAAAGAACGAGTACCTTTAGGCAGATCCTTTACATCGATACCAGCATGCCTCAGACGTAAAATACGTTCTGAAGTAACTGATGAACAATCAAAGCGTGCGAAAATTAGTACTTCGTTTTCAATTGTAGATTCCATAGTTTTCACCTTTTATTGCTTGTGACGCGTCATGAAAGATCATCGTCATAGGATTGTGAAATCCTCAGCTTTAAGGCTGGGGATTCCGAGAGAAATGAACTCGGAGATAAACCCAGCCCCAGAGGGCTAGATTTATGACCTAGACCACTGTGGGTAAAGCAAGCAGCCTAAGCTGCCCGTATGGAGCTCTTTTTATGCAACATCCTTTTTGTCTGAATTTCCAGTCAAATAGTCAGGTGCTATAAAAGTTTTGTCGAAAGAGGTTTCGAATTGGACTATGAACAAGTCCTTTTCGTCATCACCGTCGACACGGTTCAGAATCGATAAAATAAACGATTCCATTAATTCGCTAGTCAGTTCCAGGAAACCAATGAACGCTGATAGACCGCGAAGGCTTACCGGCGTAGTGATGTTTCCTGATTCGTATGACTTGCGCATTTCACCAGCAAAGTGCAGCAAACAATCTACTGTTGCTTTTTGTGCCACCTCTGCAGCATCAGACTTATTGGTAAATTCATTCATCAGAATTTTCCGTTCAATGTCCGCATTCTTATACTTCATAAATGAAATATTGGAGCGATCTCTCCATGCAGGGTCCTGAACGTTCGCAAACTTATGTGAGCGATCGCCAGATGAGAACCCGCCGGTATTAGAAGTGATCATGAGGTGGTAGTGGCCTGGATTAGTTACAACCATGTCGTCTAGCGTCCCATTGCCATCGATAATGATGGATTTCTTTTCATAAAGTGGATTTGCATCCAAACTATGCTTAGGGTTTATGGCTGTAGCTTCGTCCAGTAATACGAGACCATTTGCTTGAATTCCAAGCAGGGCTATTCCTTTCTTAAAGACAGTATCACCATCTTTTAAGCCCATAGTTCCAAACAACTCTGCTTTATCAGTATCTGCAGTACACGCAATCGTGAAGACTGGGATGCCGAGACGCAAGAACACTTGCTCGCAAAAGTATGTTTTCCCACTTCCTGTAGGTCCAATGATCATGTGATTCAATCCTCTCGCAAAATTTAGCATGGCAACGCGGATCTCAAACTCGTCAGCGACAAATTTGGGATCCGGTTGAGACCAGCCAATTGTTTTAGCAAGGGCGTCTTTATCCAACGTCGGATAGTATTCAAGACACTCAATTGGTGCCTTGCATCCAAACACTGTTTTAAAACAACGCCAAACCCAGTTTTCTTGGGGAACCTTCATAAACTGAAGGCGGCGAGCCAAAGGTGATTTAAGGTATGAATCTTTCATTTGATTTGTGTCAGTCATTTTAATGCTCCTAACCTGTCTTCATGAAAGATAGACAGATAAAAAAAGCTCCCCTGGTTACCCAGGGAAGTAAAGTGGGTAACTTAAGGGGTAAAAATGCTTTCTGACATGCGCAGTAACGCAGCAGGAAGCTCACTAATCGTTTTAATGTGATAGGCACTTATCAAGCTGTTACTGGCCCAAGTAGGGTCAATTCCAACACTTAACAAGTTGGTTGTTACACCATGCACATTGTAATAATTAGCTGTTTCTACTACGGACTGGGTACAATCTGGAGAGCCGTCAGTGATAATTATCACGTCATGCTTTCCCATTTCTGATGGGCATTCGTCTATGGCAATCGCTAGTGCTTCTGCCATGGGTGTGCTTCCGTCGATGACGGACTCACTACCACCTAAACGAGCTAACCCTTTTTGAGTTGGTTCATTTACACGCTTTATACTGTAAATACCGTCACCAAATGCGATTACAGAGTAATCTACATCGATGCCACCGAGAGCCTTCATTAGCATGCCACACGCTTGCATAGCAGGAAGGTATTCGTCTTGCATTGAGTATGATACATCCACAATCAATGTAAGGTATTTAACAGGTAACTCGACGTCTGCTTTCTTTTGGAAAACATTTGTCTTGCCACAACATACACGCGAAATTGATTTACCTTTGATTCTGCCCGCATCCTCATATGAGGTGTCGACATTAGCCAAGTCCTCAAGCAAATCTTCCAATTGATTCTGCAAGCGTTTAACGCTTCCAGACACACTTGATAAAGAATTGTTGAGATGCATTAAATCCTCAGGACAAACTTTCTCCTGGAGATCTAAATAATCATTATCGATTTTTGGCAATTCTTGGTAATCAGGATCTTGATTTATTTTCTCTATCAACTCTTCAAGGTCTACACCCGAAGCGTGGATAGGTTGAGCGTTGGTATCATCACCTTCAGCACATGGGTCAAGTTCTTCCGAACCATCACCATTAGCATCTTGATCGCCCGCCTCCTGCTGTGAATCAGTATCTTCCTGATCACTACTGGTGCCCTGGCCATCTTCTTCATCAGATTCATCGCTAGGCGAATCGTCATCATGGTTTTGATCTTCGCTATCTTCAGGGTCAGATTCAGCATCATCTTTCGATTCGCTTTTCTCATCCTGATCTTCACTTTTCTGTTCGAAGTAATCTAATGCTTCCAGGTATTTAATAGTTACGCCAATAGCATCTTCAGAGGATGACTTCTCATTGGATACCATGCTCACCATATCGCACCTAACTGCCAGCAATGCACTATCCAGTTTAATTTCTAAACCAGGTTCACGCTTTGCCACTTCGTTTTTAATTACTTGTAATTGTTCACCAGCTTCCAGTATCCGATCGTCTATAAATGCCGACTCCAAATAAATGGAAATCAGTATCATCCATGTAAGATCAAAATCCTCAGGGTTACCTGATTTTTCACACTTGAAATACAGGCGACGCCAACGAGCCATGGGCTTATTGAGCAAATGTCGCAATATATCAATTCGAGCATCTTCAGCTGAATTTAATGCATTTTTAAATACATCATCAGGGAATTGTGTGGGATTTTTGAAAAGGATATCGAAGCTTGAGTAAAGGATGTGAGACGTCTCGTGTACGATCCAAAATATCAACTTGTTACGATCTTCTTCCTTAAGCACTGCAGGCAGCGCGGGGAGGAAAACAGTCTTTCCGTCAGTACATGGACAGTTCGTTCCGCCAATTCTAAGATTTACATTGCATTGAGCTGCAAAGTGTCTAGCCAATGTTAGCCAATTAAGCATATATCACCCCCACTAAAAGAGATGAAATACAATTGTTAACGCTGACTGTATATATGTAATTCATTCATTAACCCTCACTGCCGCAACAGAAAATGCATTCATCACGAAGGAAGAATACAGATTAAATGGAGATTCCATGGTTGCGGCCAGGGAATCTATTCAAAAGATTCCCTGGAAGGGAACACTACGGCCTCATTGCATCCGAGTTACGTAGTGCTTATCCACGAGAAATAAACTAGCAAGGTGTTTAAATTCTGTGGAAGATTTTAAATTGTCTGTTTGTAAAAACAGCTCTATTAAGATTCATACCAAATGGTATTTCGTCGCAATAGAAGTAACCCCCTAATACTAAATCTACTTGCCGAATTTTAAAAATCAGAATGGGGCCAAAAAGCATGAATATTCAAAATGTCACTCTTAAGGGGCCTATACATTGCTAACCCATATATATGAGTTAACCCCCCCATTCTCTGCATGGTGCTCTGGCAACATGAATGACAAACTCGATAGGCAATTAGCTTAATCATCAACCCACTTGAGGCGCCGGCGCAACCAGTAGCCTGGGTGATGATGTACAATAGATATGCGGTTAACTTAGCGGGCCCCGGGCAGAATGAGAGACAAATCGATTCTTGTATAGCAAAGGAGGGGTCCGAATTAACACAAAGGGGTTAACACCCCCCTGGACCGTCAAATTGACGACCTAGGGAGGTATTCCTATGAACTTCTAACAAACCAAAATACACGCTAAGCGACACGCGCTCTTTTCCGGTTCTCGTCAGCAGTTTCAATAGGTAAAGCATGCTCAAGTATAAGCGCAGTACGCTCCTCTAAAGGGTATGACAGGATATTATTGTCCATAACAATCTTCTGCCAATCTGTACTTTCACATTTCTCACTAGGATAAATGATACGAACCTTGTACCCCATTACCTCAAGCCTAACCTTGGCTGTGGCGCAAGCCGTAAAGCCTGCCTGAGATTCAATATCGTGATCCGCCCATAACCAAACTTCAGTAATGGTATCCCTCCAGGCATTCGGCACGACAAGCTTTGATAATCCATCATCATTCATTGCACAAAGCAAAGCACCAAACGGAACACAAGAACCCAACGAACCAGTAGTCTCAGGCCCCTCAGCAGCATGCAGAATTCCAGATTTATCAGGAATACGCAGTACCGATCCAACAGGCCAGGTCCTACCAACTAATGGAGTCATCATCTTGGTTGTAGTTTGATTTCGGCAGTCCTTTAGGGAGCGGCCATGTTCATCAAAATACACACGTTGCAACCCAACAGGTGTCAGCGTCTCAAGATCACGCAGTTTATAAGCAAGTGCGGGGAAGTATTCTTTTTTCCCATCACCCAATTTAAACTGCAAGCTGCCTGAACGAACATCTGGAGCAAGCTCCAAGAGTTCTATGGCAATATGTCTCCGCATAGCATGACTTCGCGCAGGCGGTGTCAGTTTGCCATGCAACGGTTTCCAGGTAGTTCCCAGCCACTTTGAGAGATTTTTGTCATAATTGACGTTGGTCTCTTTCTCCGTGTAAGAAGCGGGGATTACCTTTCCTACCATTGGTTGTATTGACTCAGTACGCTCAGGAAGCCCGACATCAAGTCCGAACTGCTTAATAATACTTACAGCAGCAGCAAACTTGTTTGTAAACGTACGATGCATACAGATTACATCCAATGCACCGCGGTGTTCACACGAGCAGAAAAATATGGGCTTCTGATTAAAATCAGCTTTAGCGCGCATTTTTTTCTTTCCCTTAGAATGACCATGTAAACCAACATGAGGACAGTCAATGCCTTTACCCGGACTTCCTACGGCAAGTGCGTAAGGAGTACCTTGTAAGTAAACACTGCATATAGTGTCCCATATACTGCTGGTTTTCAGATTAAAATCATTCCAGAACTTGTTGTAGTCAAAGTCTTTATTAATACTCATACGTTTCTCCAATAGGAGGAAGTACAAGCATCCTATATGGGAGCTGTACTTCCCAAAATAGGTTTATGAACACAAAAAGTATACTTAGATTAGAAAGGAATTCTTCTTGATATGCGGCCAAAGTTGCCTTTTAAGCCCGTAATATTGCTTACCGAGTCAGCCTAAGAAATAGGCCAACCAGTAGCGTTTTGTTATCTCAAATAATTTGTCTGTTGTTAATTACTATTTCCACCATTCCGGCGCCAGTTTTGTCCTGAATTTGTTTTTTCCTGGTCACTGCAGAATCATAGTTAAAATAGCGGCCCAGGTAGATCAAATAATCATCCCGCCCCTTAGATGAAAATTTATTATTCACTCCAAGTGTTGATAGCATATCCCACCATTGTTTTTGCAGCATTCTGGAATTAAAACGCATAACGACATCCATTGGTTTATTTTTGAGTCGTAATTCACGCTTGTTGCCGTATTCCCGGTCACCAATTTCTTTGGCGTTCATCACACGACTGCCGCCAACCTTAATATAACCCCCTTCTACCTCGGGAATTAATGAGCCTGGCGTACAACCGACTTTATGAGATGACGGCACCATGGGGTTTGTAGGCTTGCTGTTATCGGTTACATTCTCTACTGCTTCTCGCAATTTGGCGATTTCAAACCTTAATTGTTCAACTTCTACCTCCGCTTTACGGTCGACGTAGCGTACAACCCTGGTGGGCTCAGGCTTGTTCTTGATGGGCACGATAAATCGATTAAACGTAGATTCCTGATATTGTGTTGTTGGAGCCGCGCACCCTGTAATCCCGGCCGCGATTACCATTGCCATAAATTGGTCTCTAATACGCATATACACCTCCGCTATTCATCTATTTAACGAGTATAAGTGCATTAAGCTATTTGTTAGATAGAACTGAGTTTGCACGCTGTGTATTACCTTCGTTTTTGTAAGCAGTCGTACTCTCATAGTAAAATTTCGATACGAGGTCTATATCTGCATCTTCCAGGAATTTGCGAACAACACTTAAAACCGTTGCCACTCTAACCCCCTGCTCTACTGTGAAACATATCTGCCTACCAGTTAAATCTACGAACAACTCAAGCTCCCAAACCAATACTGAATAATTGCCACCGTATAGCCTTGAGACCAATGAAATCAACTTCTGTACTGGGCACCCAGGTAATATTACCAACGCTTCAGCAATCATTTTCTTGATTGAGTCTGCTTCATTATCGTAATAAACGATTTCAATAGTGTCTTTAATCATAACGAGCCTCCACATATAAATTTAACACCAATAAATCTTCCCAAAAGCTCTAACCCACTTATATTCAATAAATGGATGAAAAAATTCAAATTAGGCTATTAAGCCCAGGCGCATCAAAAGTACCGTATGAGAAATCGGTGAATGTTCTTTATGTGCAGTGTAGGACGCCTGTCGAGTGGATATCACGGGCAAGCGCTGACAATGTAGAGTCAATGATTGTTCATGAGGCCAATCATCGTCTTTGTCGTCTATTCGGGAGGCTTGCCCTAACAGCAAAAGTTAATCTGAAGCGAGACTTCGAGATAATAATGGTCGATCAAAAGTTTGGTGCCCTACCTGGTGAATTTGACCGTTCGATCATTTCACTATCAGATATTGAGAACGTCAGTGCTAAGGGTTGAGAGGGTTTATGCATTGTAATGTTGTTAGATTTTCGCTCGGTGACTGTAAGTTCGTTGTTGCCGACCGGAATATTGAAGCGGTCGTATCTATAGATCAGCTATACGAAATGCAGTCTGGCCCTAGTTGGGTGCCAGGTATTATTTCATATGAAGGCCGGCCAATGCTGGCAATAGATACCGGCTTGCTTCTTGGCATACAAACAAGCGAATACACATCAATGTTAGTGGCAGTTCGTGATGATGATCGAATCGCATTGCTCGTCTCAAAGTTTGACGGTCATCATGATTTTCCTGACACTCTTGTCGATTCTGTAACTGCCCAGGGTGTTCTAGGTGATCTAGTTCGAGCACAAATCAATATCGAGGGTAGTGTGCACTACTGCTTCAACATTCAAGCTTTCTTTGAAAATAGCCACATAACAGGGCCACATAAATGAAATATTTTGCACTTATCTCGTTAGCAATCTTCGTCAGCCTGGTTTTCATAGCTAAAAACCTAGTTACAGACTCGTTTGATGAGCAGAATAGTATCGGAAAACTAAGAGCTGAAATCGCAAGTATAAATGCCAAAAGCTATCTATCTCAAGGGTGGATAACTTCAGCGCAGGAAATGAAAGTTGAGAGTGTACGTCAAATTATCAAAACGAATAAAGAAATTGGTACATCAATTAACGTTATAAAGGGCATTCATAAGAAACTGGCGCCTACAGTTTCTCCTATTAGTTCTGCGGAAATCAATAAACTACTCATAGAATGGGAAGCGCTTGAGAAACAAACGCTATCTACAGAAAAGATGGCCAACTTCATTAGTGACTACTCTCAATTTAGAGAACAGATTAAGCAATTAGGAGCTCGTATTTTAAATTCAAGTCGAGCTGTAACCAAGGAGCTTGCGAAAGGACGATCCACGCAAGGCCAGATTTATTACGCATCGAATCAATCATATCTAGTACAAGAAATACTTAATACTGAAATCAAGCTATCAACTTCTTCGAACATAGTTATGGCAGATGCTAAAAGACTTGTAGCATATGCTAAAGCCTTCAAGCAAGCGCATACAACAATGATTAAAGGTGAACCAGTAAATGGCTCCGGCCAAGTAAAATCACAATCGGCTTATAGACTTTTACTTGGATCTTCCCAAATAATTGAATCATTTATGAAAAACTTGTCTCACATAATAACAAGCTACGAACAATTATCTGGTTATCGCCTTTCACTAAACTCCATATGGACAACAAATGAAAAGCTTAAGAGTCACACCAAAGCGGTAATAAGCAAACTGGATTCCCTTCCTTCTAGCAAGACCAATTCATCAAGCTATCACTTAGTTCAGCTGCTAGCTGGAGTATTCGGCTTCCTGACAGTACTTTTTTCGGGAATGGCCTATAGAAATAGAGTAATACAACAATCGAAATTATCTAAGGCTGAATCTGATTCATTCAGTGTGCTTAAACAAGAACTTTCTCCTCTAGAATCAGGTGATCTAACTACAGATTTATCCGAAGAACACATGCATACCGCAACTTCAGCAAAAGTTATTAATAGGTTCATGCAAATGTTTAGGAAATTAGTTGTATCTCTTCAAAGTGCGACTCATAACTTAAATAGTGTTATGGAGCCAA
>Ga0105359_10001209_pt1 | contig 21707 bp, 17 predicted proteins | sample GOMGulsemesocosm_6_FD_83659 | JGI IMG/M metagenome (GOLD analysis project Ga0105359, IMG submission 83659) | Methane-oxidizing microbial communities from mesocosms in the Gulf of Mexico - GOM8C Gulf of Mexico | ecosystem: Environmental > Aquatic > Marine > Cold seeps | place: Gulf of Mexico...
AGAAGTTTGTGATGATGGTACACCAGACGGATTTACAAGTATAGATTTAAGTCTTAAAAACAATGAGATTAGTGGAGGTAACCCAGACTATGCGGTAAGTTATTATTTAACCCAATTAGATGCTGAAACAGAAACAAACCCATTAGCTATACCCTATACAAACCTCTCTAATCCACAAATAGTTTTTGTAAGAGTAGAAGATGTGACTACAGGATGTTTTACAACCACGACGTTACAGTTAGACGTAGTACAAGCACCAATAGCTTTTACACCAACAGCTTTAGAGTATTGTGATCCAGATAGTGATGGATTTGGAATATTCACATTAAGTGATGCAACAGCCGAAATCACAGGAGGTGCACCAGGATTAACCGTTACTTATCACGAAACCTCAAGTGATGCAACCAATAACGTAAACCCATTAGTTAGTCCATATAATAATATTGTAGCCAATACACAGGTTATATATGTACGCGTAGAAAGCACTACAATAGCTACGGACTGTGCGACGTTTGTGGACTTAGTTTTAATAGTTAATCCAACACCACAAATAACAGATCCAAGTCCACTAGAAGTATGTGATAATGATGCAGACGGATTTGCTATTTTTGATTTAGAATTAAACAATCCAGAGATATTAAATCAGTTAGATGCAGATGCCACAAACGATTTAGCAGCAACGGATTATACAATAACATTTTACGAAACAGAAGCCAACGCTAACGTTCCAACAAATGCAATAGCAACACCAAATGCTTATACAAACACAACCGCAGATATACAAACTATTTGGGTGCGTGTGGATGATAACGCCAATGGCTGTTCTACAGTAACACCAATGGATTTAATTGTAAACCCATTACCAGTATTAGTACAACCAGATCCATTAGCCTTATGTGATTATAATAATCCAGGAGACGAAGTAGAAGCCTTTAATTTAGAAGATGCAAACGCCCAAATTCTAGCAGGACAAACAGGGATTACCTTAACACACTATATTAGTCAATCAGGAGCGGACAATGCTACAGCAGCAGACCAAATTTTTAGTCCATACACTAATATTGTTAATCCACAAACGGTTTATGTAAGAGCAGTAGACAATGTTACAGGCTGTGTAAGTACGATAACCTTAGATTTACGAGTAAACCCAATCCCATCACCACAAGCAAGCCCAATGGCTTTAATAGAATGTGATGACGATAACGACGGATTTACAACCTTTGATTTAAACAGTCAAACAACAACCATTTTAAATGGAGAGCCAGACGTAAGCATCAGTTACCACGAAACACAATCAGATGCGATTAACGATTTAAACGCTTTAGTTAGTCCATACACAAATATTGTTGCGAACACGCAAATGATTTACGTGCGTGCAGAAAATGATATTACAGGATGTTTCACAATTGTTGTATTACCATTAGAAGTGCAACCATCACCAGTCGTACCAGTAGTACTTGATGACTATATTGTATGTGATGATAATGATGATGGATTTAGCCAATTTGATTTTGATACGGTTATGACACCACAAATCTTAGGGACACAAGATCCAGCAGATTTTACATTAACTTACCATACGACACAATTAGCAGCAGACAACGGAACTAGTCCAATAGTTAACACAGGTAACTATACCAATGTTACTAACCCACAGACGATTTACGTAAGATTAGAAGGTAACGTAAATGGATGTGTTACAACAGGATCCTTTGTAATCCGAGTTGAGTTTCCACCAGTAATTGTGCAACCAACACCATTAGCCATATGTGATGAGTTAGATGCAGATTATTACGAAAACAATGACGATATGGCAACGTTTGATCTAACGGTTAAAAACAACGAAATTACTGCAGGAAATACCAGTTGGATCATAACCTATTACGAAACACAAGCCAATGCACAAGCCGATATTAGCCCAATAGCAGACCCAACCATGTATACCAATATGATGGTCGGAACAAATCCAGCTAACCCACAAACGGTTTATGTTAGAGTCACAGATGCAGATACAGGATGTTTCTCATTTACAACACTAACCATCCGTGTGTTACCAAACCCAACACCATTGCAAAACCCAACAGATTTAGAGTTATGTGATGATATGAATGTTGTAGGTCCAAATGATTTAATAGAAATCTTTGACCTAACTACAAATGAAGTAGCAACTATTAACGGAGAATTAGGAGTAAGTGCAAGCTACTATACGGATTTAGACGATGCCCTAATGGGAACAAATCAAATAGTAGATCCAACCGCACATAGTAATGAAGATCCAGATAATCCAGGAGTAGCAATCAATCCACAAACCATTTACTTACGTGTAACAAACGGAACAGATGCCACAGGAACAGGAGGAACAGGATGTTATACCATAGTAAGTTTTGACATTACAGTAAATCCATTACCAGTAGTTAGTCCAATAGAAGATTATATCTATTGCGAATTATTTAATGATGGACAATATGGATTTGATTTAGAAAGTAAAACCCCAGAAATCCTAAATGGACAAGACGGAACAATCTTTACTGTAACCTATCACGAAACTCAAGGCGAAGCAGATATGGCAATGAATGCATTAAGCAGTCCATATACCAATACAAGTAACCCACAAACCATATACGTTAATATCACCAATACCCTAACAGGCTGTGATACCACAACTACGTTTAATATTGAAGTTCAGGAAGCCGCACAAGCCAATCCAGACCTAGTACCAATCGTATATCAGATTTGTGATGACAATATGGAAACCGATGGTGACACAACGGATGATAGCGCACAATTTGATTTATTAACATTAAATCCAGACGTGTTAGATGGACAAGATCCAGCAAATTACATTGTAAGCTATTACGCAACCCAAGCGGATGCTGATGCAGCAACCAATGCACTTCCATTTATATATGAAAACACTGTAAATCCGCAAGTCATTTATGTACGTGTAGATAACAACACTATGACAGTGTTACCATTAGCTATCGACCTAGCAGGATTAGGAACAACAGGTATAGATTTTAATGGAGACGGAACAATAGATACAATTGATACCGATTTAGATGGAGTCTTTGATCTAATAGACGTTGATGGCGATGGACTATCAGACGGAACAGACACAGATGCAGATGGTTTAATTGATGAAGTAGACATTGATGGCGATGGTATTGCAGATGCAGTAGATATTGATGGTGATGGCGTATTAGATAATCAAGCAGACAGCTCAGTATGTTATGACACTGCAGAGATCACATTACAAGTTAATCCATTACCAGAGTTTGATTTAGATGACACTTATTTATTATGTGTTAATACAAACGGAACAGAAGTGGTTAATACACCAGTATTAGACACAGGATTAAACACGACGGACTACACGTTTGAGTGGCAATTAGAAAGCGTAACCCTTCCAGGAGAAACAGGAAGCAGCTTAACACCAACACAAGGCGGTCAGTATACAGTAATAGTAACAGATGCAGTTACAGGATGTACCAATGATGACACAGCACTAGTAGAGGAGAGTGAGCCACCAGTAATCACAGCAGAAGTAACTACAGCAGCCTTTGCAGAAGTACATAATATATCAGTGTCAGCAACAGGAAGCGGAATCTCCATATTTGAGTTTAGCCTAGACGACGGACCATGGGAGTCAAACACACCAAATGATGATATGTATATGTTTACAGACGTAGGCGCAGGAGAACATATAATCACAGTAAGAGACATAAATGGATGTGGAGAAACAAGCTTATCAATTATGGTAATGGATTATCCACACTTCTTTACACCAAATGACGATGGGTTTAACGACACTTGGAACATTTACGGGATAGAAGACCAATTAGATGCTGAGATATACATCTTTGATCGTTATGGTAAATTATTAAAACAATTAAGCCCAAGTGGTCCAGGATGGGATGGAACGTATAATGGTAACCCAATGCCAACCAGTGACTATTGGTTTACGGTTGAGTATAGAGAACCAAACGATACGACAAATACAAGAAAACAATTTAAAGCTCACTTTACTTTAAAAAGGTAAATAAGCAAGATTAAATAACACCAATAAAAAAGCCTGAACAAATGTTCAGGCTTTTTTTATAATAAAACACTTTAAAAAGGTATTAATTAACTTCAAAAGTAATTTTAAGGTTAACTCTAAAATCTACAACCTCGCCATCTTCAACGCTAGCGCTTTGGTCTTGTACATAGACAGATCTAATATTTTTAACACTTTTAGACGCATGCTTTACTGCTTTTTTAGTTGCATCTTCCCAACTTTTATCTGAGTTTGATAATGCTAGATGCTGTAAATTATTTCATTATAAAATATTATGCGTGAAAAAGTAGTGCATAAAAAAACCTGAACGTTAGCTCAGGTTTTATATATAGTTATTAATATTAAGCTTTAAATCTTAAACCCTAATGTTAATGTGATGTTTGAGTTAGAATTGTCTATTGTCGCAGCATTTGTAAGTCCTGTATTATATAATTGATAGTTGATGTCTTGTTGTGATCTGCTGTATGATACATCTAAATTTGTATTTCCAAAATTATAACCTAAACCTAATGAGTATCCTGTAAGGTCGCCAATGGTGTTTTTATCTACATATGGACTTTCTTCAATTCTGTATCCACCTCTAAAACTAAATTGTTTCAATTTATATTCTGCACCAATTTTATAGGTTGATGCTGCTGTTAAAGCATTTTCGATGATAGTGTTTTGTTGGTTGAAATATCTGTCAGAAGTTGGTTTAAATTTTGTTTTACTATGATCCTTTCTAGAGTAATCAAAGCTAATTAAACCTTTTGTTCCAAAGACATAAGCTAGACTTCCTGTAATTTTACTTGGGGTTTGTAAACGATAGGTTTCAAATATATTAACAATATTAGGGTCTACAACTTGATAAAAGTCACCATTTGTATCGTCTATAACTAATGTTTCTAGATATTGCGTAGTTTCATCTTGTATGCTCATCCAAGTTGGAGATTCATAAGTTAAACCAGCTCTTAATTCATTTGTTAATTTAAATATACCTCCTAGTTGAAAAGAAAAACCTGATCCATTTGAAGATAAAGTGTTGTCAAATAATACTTCTCTTACAGTTGAGTTTTCATTAGTGTTACTTTCATATAAGCTAGTAAAGCGCTCGTAATTTAGAAAATGAGAATTTAGATTTAAACCAAAATAGGTGTCCTCTCCATATTGTGTACCAACATTAAAACTAATCTTACCGTTATAGCCAGTGGCAACGTAATTGTAATCTTGATTAAATGTATTTCCCTTGATATTGCTAGTGTAAGTACTGTTATTATCATCAAAAGTGTCAGGTTCTAATATGTAGGAATCATAACCTAAAAAAGCTTGCTGATTTTGATATCCAAATGCACTACCAATTTCTGAATAAGCTACAGTAGTAGATTCTCCAGGTAATGCTGAAATTTCATCCAAACGTAACCCTTGTGCATTAGCTAAAAAATATTCTCCAACACTAGTATTACCAGTTCCATTTGCTCTCCAATCATCGTCATAATTTTTAGAAATATCATAGTTGATTCCTAAGGAAAACTTTTTCCATAAAGAGTTAGTGTCAGTGTTTTTAAATATAAAAACACCTCCACCTTGGTTTAAATTAACAGATGAGTTTGATGATTCATTAATCCCGTTAAAGTAACTAATGTTGTTATCATTGTTTTCAATACCTAAAGATATAGAGGCATAACTACTTGTAAAAACTGTTGAACCTGCAGGGTTTACACTAAAGGCACTTAGGTCTCCTCCAAGCGCTCCAAAAGCACCACTCATACTTTGGAATCTTGCTGTTCCTTTAATGTCTCCACTAGAGTATCTTAACGCGTCATTTATGTTTTGAGCTTGACTTATAGACATAGATATAACACCTATGACTAGTATAAATAATTTTTTCATAACAATTTAGATTTTTATTTTAACCTCTTCCTCTTCTTGAGCTACCTCCAGATGTAGATCGGCTTCTAGAAGGAGAGCTTGATCTAGGTGTAGAGATACTTCTTGGTGTAGAATTATTACTTCTAGGCGTTGATGTATTAGTTCTTGGTCTAGGCGTAGAGGTGTTTGTTCTTGGTCTTGGAGTTGACGTATTAGTTCTTGGTCTAGTTGTATTAAGTCTAGGCTTAGTAGTAGAATTTGTTCTAGGTCTTGTTGTACTTGTTCTAGGTCTAGTTGTAATGTTTGTTCTTGGACTAACACCTGTATTTCTAGAATATCTTGAACTTAAAACAGAATTTCTATTCACAATTGAGCCTCTTCTTCCTGAGTTGTAAGATATACCTCTTCTATGGTAACCATTGGTATAGCTATATCCATAACCGTAGCCATAACCATAACCGAAATTATTAAAACCATAATATGGAGATCTCCAGTATGGGTTATAAAAACTATTATTCCATCCCCAACCATAATTCCAAGAATAAGGACTATTCCATCCCCAATTATACCAACCATTCCAACCCCAAGGTCTGTTCCAACCCCATCCATAGTCGTTGTAAAAGCCAGTATCATGAATATTAATTATTACATTACTGCTTGTTTCTCCCCAACCAGCGTTTTGTTCTGTCACTTCTACTGTATCGTCATAGTTACCTTGATAAGTATCAATATCAGTAAAGATTTCATCAGTTTGACTATAAGCTTCAGCTTCATCAGCTTTTTCTCTAAAATAATTAGCGTAATAATCATTATTGCTTTCAGCAGGTATAGCTTCAGACTCATATTGTCTGTTTTCAGTACCTGTTTCGTATATGCCATCACTTGTTTGTCCAACATATTGGTAAGAGCCACAAGAACTTAATGTTAAGGCAGCCAAAAGCACAGTAAATACCTGCACTTTATTAGATAAGTAGTTAATTAATTTCATATCGTGTTGTTTTTAATTGTTGAACATTACAAAAATAGTTAGTTTTGTCCAACTATTTTATTATTTAACATAATCACAATTTTTGTGCCAAAAGACTATATATGAGTAAAAAACTAACAAGTAGAGCTGAAAATTATTCCAAATGGTATAATGAGTTAGTTGTTGAGGCTGACCTAGCAGAAAACTCAGCAGTAAGAGGTTGCATGGTTATTAAACCATACGGATTTGCTATTTGGGAAAAGATGCAAGCAGAGTTAGATAGAATGTTTAAGGAAACAGGTCATCAAAATGCATACTTCCCTTTATTTGTGCCTAAAAGCTTATTTGAAGCAGAAGAAAAAAATGCTGAAGGTTTTGCTAAAGAATGTGCAGTAGTTACACATTATAGACTACAAAACGATCCAGATAACCCAGGTAAATTAAGAGTTGATCCTAATGCTAAGTTAGAGGAGGAGTTAGTAGTAAGGCCAACTAGTGAAGCAATTATCTGGAATACATATAAAGGTTGGATACAATCTTATAGAGATTTACCATTATTAATCAATCAATGGGCTAATGTGGTACGTTGGGAGATGCGTACGCGTTTATTTTTACGTACAGCAGAGTTTTTATGGCAAGAGGGACATACAGCACACGCAACTAAAGCAGAAGCAATAACTGAAGCAGAATTAATGAATAACATATATGCCACATTTGCTGAAAACTTTATGGCTATTCCAGTTATTCAAGGTTTAAAAACCGAAAGTGAACGTTTTGCAGGAGCTGATGAAACGTATTGTATTGAAGCATTAATGCAAGACGGAAAGGCTTTACAAGCAGGAACATCTCATTTTTTAGGACAAAATTTTGCAAAAGCATTTGATGTAAAGTTTACATCTAAAGAAGGAAAGCAAGATTATGTTTGGGCAACATCTTGGGGTGTGTCAACAAGATTAATGGGAGCTTTAATAATGACGCATAGTGACGATCATGGATTAGTGTTACCTCCAAATCTAGCACCTAATCAAGTAGTAATTGTTCCTATTTATAAAACTGATGAACAATTAGACGCTATTACCGAAGTGGTAAATGGTATAATAAAAGATTTAAGAGCTAAAAATATATCTGTTAAATATGATAATAGAGATACCTATAGACCAGGAGCTAAGTTTGCACAGCATGAATTACAAGGTGTGCCTTTAAGAATAGCAATAGGATCAAGAGATCTAGAAAACGGAACTGTTGAGTTAGCAAGACGTGATACATTAACTAAAGAGGTTGTTGCATTAGATGGGTTAATTGATAAAGTGGAAGGATTAATGACAGAAATACAAGACACCTTATTTAATAAAGCTAAAAATTACAGAGATAATCATATTACAGAAGTAGATACTTTTGAAGAATTTAAAAAAGTTTTAGAAGATAAAGGTGGATTTATCTCTGCGCACTGGGATGGAACTGCAGAAACTGAAGAAAAAATTAAAGAAATTACTAAAGCTACTATAAGATGTATGCCTTTAGAAGGAAAAATTGAAAAAGGGATTTGTGTGCTTACTGGCAGAGAATCAGCACGTCGCGTATTGTTTGCAAAAGCGTATTAAATTTTTTTTTTATTTTTTTTATAAAAATTGTTGCAACACTTAAATATAGTTGTATATTTGCACCCGCAATGGAAACGTTGCTAAGTTATTTGAAAGAGTTTGTAAGTTTAAAAAATATGTTTTATATTTGCGCTCTCAATAATCAAATGGCCCGTTCGTCTATCGGCTAGGACGCATGGTTTTCATCCATGTAAGAGGGGTTCGATTCCCCTACGGGCTACAATTTTTATTAAAAAAATAAGGAAACAAAAAATGGCAAATCATAAGTCAACTTTAAAAAGAATTAGAAGTAACGAAGCTAAGCGTTTGTTAAATAAGTACCAGCATAAGACTACACGTAATGCTATTAAAAAATTACGTGAATTAGAAGACAAGAAAGAAGCTGAAGCTTTATTTCCTTCTGTAGTATCTATGTTAGACAGATTAGCTAAGAAAAATGTTATTCACACTAACAAAGCTTCTAACTTAAAATCTAGTTTAGCTAAGCACGTAGCTGCTTTATAATTAGTTTTTAGTTTCTAAAAAAATATAAGTGCTTCATTTAATGAAGCACTTTTTTTATGCCTTATATTTTGGAGGTCTTTGTTTTTAATGAAAACAATATCCTTTGGTATTGCGTTAGCGGTAGTAGTGGATAGCTTTTGGCGAGCTTGCGCTTTGAGCCAAAACTTGTAACGGATGACGCGACCTTTATCCTGAATTAAAATCAGGATAAAGGTAACGCCCTAAAAAAATAGAACTATGTTAAGATTATAGTTTGTTTTAATACATAAAAAAGCCTTAACGATTGTTAAGGCTTTTTTAGTTTGTGTGTTTTAGTGTTTAACCATTCATTGAGATTAAAAACTCTTCGTTGTTTCTAGTCTGTTTAAAGCGGTCATTTATAAATTCCATAGCTTCTACAGGGTTCATATCTGCAAGGTACTTGCGCATTACCCACATACGTTGTATGGTTGTAGCGTCTAATAAGATATCGTCACGACGTGTGCTTGATGATGTTAAGTCAATTGCAGGGAAAATACGACGGTTAGATATTTTACGGTCTAATTGTAGCTCCATGTTACCTGTACCTTTAAACTCTTCAAAGATAACTTCGTCCATTTTAGATCCTGTTTCTGTTAATGCTGTTGCAATAATTGTTAGTGATCCTCCATTTTCTATATTACGTGCAGCTCCAAAAAAGCGTTTTGGTTTGTGTAATGCATTGGCATCTACACCTCCAGAAAGTATTTTTCCTGATGCTGGTTGTACGGAGTTGTATGCTCTGGCTAAACGTGTGATGGAATCTAATAGGATTACAACATCGTGTCCACACTCTACTAATCGTTTTGCTTTTTCTAATACGATGTTAGCAATTTTTACATGCTCATGCGCTTCTTTATCAAAAGTAGAAGCAATAACTTCTCCACGCACATTACGTTGCATGTCTGTTACTTCTTCAGGACGCTCGTCAATTAGTAATATCATTTGGTATACTTCAGGATGGTTTGCTGCAATTGCATTGGCAACATCCTTTAAAAGCATTGTTTTACCTGTTTTTGGTTGTGATACAATCATACCACGTTGTCCTTTACCTATTGGTGCGAACAAATCCATGATTCTTGTAGAAATAGTCGCTTGCTTTTCGGCAATATTAAATTTTTCCTGAGGGAATAATGGGGTTAAGTGCTCAAAAGCAACACGATCTCTAACCACATTTGGATTTTGACCATTTATTTTGCTTACTTTAATTAAAGGGAAATATTTTTCACCTTCTTTTGGAGGTCTTACATGACCTAAAACCGTGTCTCCAACTTTTAATCCAAACAAACGGATTTGAGATTGTGATACGTATATGTCGTCTGGTGATGACAAGTAATTATAGTCAGAAGAACGTAAAAAACCGTAACCATCCTGCATGATGTCTAAGACACCTTCACTTTCTATAATAGCATCAAATTCAAAATCTGGTTCTCTGTAACGATTACGGTTGTCTTTGTTTCCGTTATGTTGATTACCATTTTTTTGATTGCTATTTTTTTGGTTTGGATTTTTCTGATTGTTATGCTTTGGACGATTAGATTGCTTGTTATCGTTTTGTTTATCGTCTTTATTGTCGTTAGACTGCTTGTTTTTTTGGTGATTATGAACCGGTTTTTTTGGTTGTGGTTTTGCTGGTGACTTGGTTACCGATGTTTTTTCACTTGCTTCTTTTTTGACTTCAACCTCTGGTTTTAAATCTAATTGAGGTTGTTTAGTATTATCCTTTTGTTGTGCAGGTTTACTAACTCTTGCTCTTTTAGGCTTAGGTGTTACAGGTTTTTTTGAAGCTTCTGTTTTAACAGTTGCTTTTTTGGCTGGTGTATCCTCTTTTTTTACTTCTAAAACAGCTTTTGGGTCTGCTGCTTGCTTGTCTAGTATTTGATATACTAAATCTAATTTTTTTAATGAACGAAACTTTGAGACATTCAGTTTTTTAGCTATATCCTGCAATTCAGGTAGCTTCATTTCTTTTAATTGTGAGATTTCAAACATTGATGTTGAATTAACTTATGTGTTGATGTAATTTGAATTGATTATTTCTTGAAGAAAATAAGATATACTTCTGAAGAATTAACGTCTTGCTAGTGTGAGTGTTGCAAACCGTTACGCAATTATACAACTTTTATTTTAATTTTTTATTTAAGTGCTAATGTTTATTCATTTTAATAATTGTCTAAATTTTTAATCAAGTATGTTTCATTTATTATAAAAGAAACTATATTTTTGTCATTCATACCATTTGAAACTTTAATATGTTACAACGTATACAAACCATATATTTATTAATTGTTGCTGCAATTTCTGGTGGACTTATTTTTGTCTTTGAGTTATGGACAACAACTAATGAGGTTGTGGTGTTTGCAAAAGATGAGCTACTTGTTTTTGGCTTGTTTATAGGGTCTGCGTTATTAGCTTTAGTTTCAATATTTAGTTTTAAAAATAGAAAGTCTCAATTTATGTTGGGACGACTTAATCAGATATTAAATTTAATTTTACTAGGATTTTTCGTGTATCGAATACTAAATGCATCTGGAGAAGCAAATGATGTTTCAGAGAAAGGTGTTGCGATTTTCCTCCCTGTTATTTCTATCGTCTTTTTGATTTTATCAAATAGAGCCATTAAGAAGGATGAAGATCTTGTAAAATCTGTAGATCGTCTACGTTAAACCTAACATCTTAGTAGTATTAGTGCGAGAAAAAACCGAAGTGAAAGCTTCGGTTTTTTTTATTTTCTTGGATATTCAATAACTTCTAGATTATCAATTTTACCATTATCAATGGTAAAGCGTAGCATGGTACGTACATTATGAAAACCATGGATGCCTATTGCTCCTGGATTCATGTGTAATAAACCTAGTTTTTTATCGTGCATTACTTTTAATATATGTGAGTGTCCACAAATAAATAATTTAGGTGGGTTTTTAATAATTTCGTCTCTAACTCTAATATTGTATCTATTTGGATAACCTCCAATGTGTGTAATCCAAACATCAACCCCTTCATTAGTAAATCGATTGTTTTCAGGAAATTCTACACGTGCTTTATCATCATCAATGTTTCCCCAAACAGCACGTAATGGTTTTAAAGCCTTAATAGCATCTGTGACTTTTAAATCACCAATATCTCCAGCGTGCCAAACTTCGTCCGCTTGTTTGACGTGATTAAGTACAACATCGTCCATGTGACTATGTGTGTCTGATAGTAATAATATTTTTTTCATTTATACCTAAATTGTTTTCAGGAGTATTAGTTTCTGCAAAAGTGCTAAACTTAAATTTATTTTTTTGTAAACTATTCTTAAAACTTTAGGCTTGTGAGTTGAAGCTTCTGTGTTTGTATTATCTTTGCTTTTTAGAATGTAAAAATACAGCTTTCTTGCGCTATTTTATAGAACTCTCTTATAACGGAACAAATTATCATGGTTGGCAAAATCAGCCCAACGCTATATCTGTACAAGAAGTTTTAGAAAAAGCATTGTCTACTATTTTAGGAGAAACTATTACTGTCATGGGAGCAGGACGTACAGATGCAGGTGTACATGCTAAACAGTTGTTTGCGCATATGGATACAGATGTTGCTTTTAAAATTGATACGTTACAGTATAAATTAAATTCTTTTTTACCTAATGATGTGGCTATCCAATCCATATTTAAGGTAAAGCCTGATGCTCATGCACGTTTTCATGCTACTAGCAGAGCCTATGTGTACAGAATTGCGTTAAGAAAAAGTCCTTTTAATTTTGATCAGACTTATTTTTTAAAACAGTCTTTAGATATTGATAAGCTTAATCAAGCGACTAAAATATTATTTGATTATACAGATTTTCAGTGTTTTAGTAAGTCTAATACAGATGTGCATACCTATAATTGTGATATTATGGAGGCAAAATGGGAAGTGGTAGAGGACGAAATTCATTTTACAATAAAAGCAGATCGTTTTTTGCGTAATATGGTTAGAGCAATTGTTGGTACGCTTATAAATATTGGTATTGGTAAATTGGAAGTTAATGACATGCATACAATAATACAATCTAAAAATAGAAGTGAAGCTGGTTATTCCGTGCCTGCTAAAGGTTTATATCTAATAAAAGTTGAGTATCCTGATACTATAAAATTAAATGACTAAGACAAAAGAAAATATATTTGATTTACAGCTATTTAAACGTTTGTTTAAATACACAAAACCTTACAGAACCGTTTTTTACGCATTAATAGTGTCTGTTTTAATATTAGGTGCTTTAAGTATTGCAACACCTGTATTACTTAGAGAAATTATTGACCAGCATCTAGTTAAAAAGGATTATAGCGGTTTTGTATATCTTATAATTTTAATGGTTGTACTATTGGTTGCACAAGTTGTTTTGCAATTATTTTTTATATTTTACTCGTCTTGGTTAGGATTAAAAATGGTAAAAGACATACGTGTTAAACTATTTGACCATATTTTAAGCTTCAGGATGAAATATTTTAATACCTCTTCTGTAGGTGTTTTAATAACAAGAGCTGTAACAGATATGGAGCGTATTGCATCTGTTTTTGGTGATGGATTATTTACAATAGTAAGAGATTTATTAATCATGGTTGTCATTTCTGGCGCTATGTTATATTATAATTGGCAATTAAGTTTAATCGTGTTTGTAACGTTACCAATTGTATTATTTGCAACTAAAATTTTTCAGCGTTATATGAAACGTGCGTTTGAAGATGTACGTAATGAGGTCTCTAACCTAAACTCGTTTGTTCAGGAGCGTGTAACAGGTATGAAAATTTTGCAACTGTTTACAAGAGAAGATACCGAATATAAAAACTTTAAAGAAATTAATAATCGTCATAAAAAAGCGTGGTTAAAAACGGTTTGGTATAACTCGATATTTTTTCCAATTGCAGAATTTTTAGGATCGTTAACAACAGGTTTGGTGGTGTGGTTTGGTGGCTTAAATATATTAGTTGAAGGTAGTAATGTTACACCTGGAGATTTATTTATGTTTATTACCATGATCCCAATGTTGTTTAGACCTTTACGTCAAATAGCAGATAAGTTTAATACGCTTCAAATGGGTATGATTGCTTCTAATCGTGTGTTTAAAATACTAGATACAACCTCTCATATTGATAATTCAGGAAACTTAATAGCAAACAACTTTAATGGTGTAATTGATTTTGAAAATGTACACTTTAGTTATGTGGAGGATGAAGAAGTCCTAAAAGGGATTAGTTTTAACGTTAAAGCTGGAGATACTGTTGCTATTGTTGGTGCTACAGGAGCAGGAAAAAGTACAGTTATTAACTTGTTAAACCGTTTTTACGAAATTAATTCTGGTACCATATCTATTGATAATACAGATATTAAGGATTATACTTTAGTTTCTTTAAGACAGCAAATAGCAGTTGTGTTACAGGATGTGTTTTTATTTGCAGATACTATATTAAATAACATTACTTTAAATAATCCTAATATAACCGAAGCTGATGTTGTACAAGCAGCTAAAGGTATTGGAATACATGATTTTATTATGAGCCTTCCAAATGGGTACCATTATAATGTAAAAGAAAGAGGTGTAATGTTATCTTCTGGGCAACGCCAATTAATCTCTTTTTTACGTGCCTATGTAACTAACCCAAGTATTTTGGTGTTAGATGAAGCAACGTCGTCTGTGGATTCGTATTCAGAACAATTAATACAAACTGCAACCGAAAAAATTACTAAAGGACGTACATCCATAGTTATTGCTCATAGATTAGCAACGATCCAAAAGGCAGATAATATTATTGTTATGGATGCAGGCCAAATAGTTGAGCAAGGCACACATGAGCAATTGCTTAAAAAAGAAAATGGATATTATAAAAACTTATACGAAGTACAGTTTTTACAAGCTGAAAAGGTTGCTTAGTTCTACATTTCATAGACTAAAGCGTAATAACACTTATTAGTTTACTCCAATTTTAGTAAGTAATTTTTTTGTTTTAGAAATTTCGGCAGTAGTTTTTAAGTAAGCTAAATCGCGACTTTTTCCATTAGTTAGTTTTAACGACAGTCGTTTAGATCCAAATACTGTTTTTTCTGTTAATCGTTCTATTGTATTAATTTGAATGTGCTCTTGACTTGATTTTTTAAAAATGAAAAAGTATAAAACTACTATTGAAACAATCCCTAATATTAACCAGATGATTTGCATAAAACCAATACCGTCTTCACTAATATAAGAAACATTAAGTATGGCGTTAATAAGGTTTAAAAACATTAACGCTTTTATCATAAAATATTGAGATTTTAATCCATCTTTAATCTCAATTGTCTTGTTTTTTTCGTTGTAATTAATCTGCATTCTAATAGCTTTCAATTAAAATAAAATAGAGTAAAAATTTTGTTTGAAATCTTGTTTATACTGAAACTTTTAAGGCTTAATCTAAATCTTCTTTCAAAATTTCAGCTAATTCAATAGTGTTTTCAAACGGAAGGAATTCGCCATTTCTAAAGCAAGAAATTTGTCCAGTTTCTTCACTTACTGCAATTGCAATAGCGTCGGTACGCTCTGTAACACCAACAGCTGCACGATGACGTAAACCAAAACGCTGTGGAATGTTTTTCTCGTTATTTACAGGCAGAATAACACGAGTAGCTTTTACAATATTATCTTGTATGATTATGGCTCCATCATGTAATGGGCTATTTTTAAAAAAGATACTTTCTATAATAGGCTGTGTGACTTTAATATTCATTTCGTCACCTGTATTGGCTAAAAAATCAAGATTATTATTACGTTCTAACACAATTAATGCACCAGTTTTGGAACTACTCATTTTATTGCAAGCAGAGATGATAGCATCAATATCTGTGGATGTACCTTGTTCTATTTTTAAAAACTTTAACTGACTTAAAAACTTGCGTCGACTAGCAAAGTTTGTGGATCCAACCATTAACAAAAACTTTCTGACTTCTTGCTGAAATACAATAATTAACGCAATAAAACCTACACTTATAAAACCACCCAAGATTTTGGTAAGTAAAACCATTTGTAAGGCTTCAACCGTTAAGTATATAAAATAAATAACTACAATACCAATAAAGATATTAATAGCTACAGTACCTTTAACTAGCTTATATACATAATAGAGTAGTAGTGCTACTAACACCACATCAATCATGTCTATCCAACTGAATTTTAAAATGTCTTTAAATATTTCCAAGGGAAAAGGGTTTTTGTAAAATTAATATAATTGTATTAAAAGATCTGCTCAATTTTATTAATAACAGTTCTTTCATTTTTGAAATGCATTAATTTTGATTTTATAGATATGTAATCTTGAAAACTTAAACTTTTATTGAAACCTATTTGTAGATTATAAAAGTCGCCTCCATGCTCCTTGTCGTCAAGATTTAAAACGTTAAGTTTTTCTTTTAGATAATCATTTAATCTGTTCAAATTCGTTTCTCCTGAAATAATAAAAGAATTTATAGTAATATCTTCAAGGCTATTAATAATAAGATTTATGTCAAATGAATTATCATCTATCTCAATATCTTCATAATTATTTTCACTATAATTTAAACGATACTCAACATCAGTAAAATCAATAAAGCCTAAATTTTTAATACTAGTATCATTACAGGTATAATAATTTTTAGCTTTTTCGTTTTTATGCATAGTTGCATTGCGTTTCTTCTCTTGTAACTTTATTATAGATGGTAACGCTTGTTCTAGTGTTAAGCGCTTATCTACATTTACCAACCAATTTGTAGAAATAATTAAATTTTTTCGGTTTAACTCAACGCTATCTTGTTTGGTTTCATCATAAAAAATATAAGCAGGCGATACGTCTAAAACTCCTGTTATGTCTGCATTTTTAATTTCTGGTAGTTGCAGTACTTTTTCATTTCCGCAGGAAAAAAATAAAAGAGCTATACTGATAAGTAATATTTTGTTAAACATGTAATTGGTTGTAAAGTGTGATACATTCTTGGGCTTCTTTAACATCGTGTACACGTAATATTTTTGCGCCTTTTTGCAAAGCGACCATATGTAAAGCAGTAGTCCCATTTAAGGCGTTATTTGCTGTAGTGTCTAACGTTTTGTATATCATAGATTTTCTGGATATACCAGCAAGTAAAGGTAATTCTGTGATGTTTAATAGCTCAAAATTATTTAATAGTTCAAAATTTTGTTCTAACGTTTTAGCAAAACCAAAACCAGGATCTAAAACTAAATCAATAATACCTAAAGCACGAGCTGTAGCGATACGTTCTGAAAAATAAAAGTTTATGTCTTTTATTAAGTTATCGTATTGTGTTAAGGTTTGCATGGTTTGAGGTGTGCCTCGCATATGCATCATAATATAAGGCACATGTAAATTAGCGATGGTTTGTAACATGTTATTGTCTAAATGACCTGCCGAAATATCATTAATCAAAGCTGCTCCAGCCTCAACTGTTGCTTTCGCAATAGTACTTCTAAACGTATCTACTGAAATATTGATGTCAGGAAAATTACTAACCAAAAGTTTAATTATCGGTAAAATACGTTGCAATTCTTCGTCTTCAGACACAAAGGGTGCATTTGGTCTAGAGCTATAAGCGCCAACATCAATAAAAGTAGCACCTTGATTTAACATGGTTTCTACTTGATTTAAAATTGAACTTTCATCTTTGTAACGTCCACCATCAAAAAAAGAATCTGGTGTAACATTCAAAATACCCATTACTTTTTGGGTACTTAAATCTATAAGTTTTCCTCTACAATTTATTGTCATTTGTACACTTATATAAGGTGTTGGGATAGTGTTAGCAAAACTTTAAACCCTAAACCTTGAACTTTAAATTATTTTATGCGAAATTTACGCAAAATTCATTTAGAGTTTATCAAATATGCAAGATACTTCAAAACAATACGATGCTGTAATAAAAACCTGTCGTGACCTTTTTATTAATAAAATGACAGATTATGGAAGTGCATGGCGAATTTTACGTTTACCATCATTAACCGATCAAATTTTTATAAAAGCGCAACGTATTAGAGGGCTGCAACAAAATGACGTACGTAAGGTAGATGAAGGTGAGCAAAGTGAATTTATTGGAATAATCAACTATTGCATTATGGCTTTAATCCAATTAGAAAAAGGCGTAGTAGAGCAACCTGATTTGGAAGTGGAAGAAGCTACTGCTTTATACGATGCACAGGTCAAAGCAACAAAGCAGTTAATGCAAGACAAAAACCATGATTATGGTGAAGCTTGGAGAGACATGCGCGTTAGTAGTTTAACCGATTTAATTTTACAAAAATTATTACGCGTTAAGCAAATTGAAGACAACTCCGGAAAAACAATTGTAAGCGAAGGGATTGATGCTAATTATCAAGATATGATTAATTACGCCATTTTTGCAATGATACATTTAACAGAACAATAAAATTGCTTTTGCAATTTAATAATTGATATTTAATTAAAGTTATGAAATACATAGTTGGTTTTTTAAGAATATTTGTTGGTATATTTTTTATTATTTCGGGATTTATAAAGCTTAACGATCCTATTGGATTTGCTTTTAAATTAGAAGAATATTTTGGACCAACCGTTTTAGATTTACCATTTTTTATTCCTTATGCTTTAGGGATTTCAATAATAGTAGTTGTTTTTGAAGTGCTTTTAGGTATCTTTTTAATCATTGGGTACAAGCCTAAATTTACGGTTTGGAGTTTATTATTAATGATTATCTTTTTTACATTCTTAACGTTTTACTCAGCGTATTATGATAAAGTAAAAGATTGTGGATGCTTTGGTGACGCCATGAAAATGGATCCATGGGAAAGCTTTGGTAAAGATGTGTTTCTGTTAGTTTTAATTCTAATTATTTTCTTCGGAATAAAACATATTAAACCATTTTTTAATAAGCTCACAACTACAATAGTGTCTTTATTAAGTTTTATAGCTTGTCTTGGTTTTGCATACCACATATTAATGCATTTACCAACAATTGATTTTAGACCATTTAAAGTAGGAAACAACATTACAGATAAAATGATTGTTCCAGAGAATGCACCACAACCTGTAATTGAGTATACATGGACGTTTAACGAGAATGGTACAGAAAAACAATACATAACTGATGGATCTTATCCAACATCAACAGGAGAATATGTAGGTGTGACAACAAAAACAATATCAGAAGGCTATGAACCACCAATACATGATTTTTCTATTGAAAAAGATGGAGAGGATTTTACGCAAGACATCTTAACGCGACCAAATGTATTATTAGTTGTTAATTATAATTTAGCAAAATCTGAAAGTGATGGATTAGTCGCTGTAAAACAAATCACAGATAAAGCAATCGCAAATGGTTATGACGTTATTGGTTTAACAGCATCTGGACCAGATGAGGCAAATGGTGTAATCTCAAATTATAAATTAGGTTTTGAGTATTATTTCTGTGACGAGACTGCTTTTAAAACAATCATCCGCTCTAATCCAGGATTATTAAAATTAGAAAAAGGAACCATTATCCAAAAGGTACATTGGAATGATGTGGACCAATTAATGTTACCTAAAGTAGATAGACCAGCGCCTAAGGTTGTAGATGATGGAACTGCTCATATAGTTGATAATAAAGTTTTAAATAAAGAACAATTTGAAGCGTTAGAATTAAGTGAAGATCAAATTGAAAATGTATTTGTTTTTAAAGATGCTTCAGAGGTTAAAACTGTTATTGATTCTATAAATGTGGCAGATGGTAAAAATTATACTAGTATTGTGAAATTTGTGACTAAAAAAACAGAATAACGTTACTTCAAGTGTTTTGTGAGGCACGAGCAAACTATATCGAGAAGCACACTATTTTGTAAAGCAGTAAAACAACGTATCTAAAATAAATAAAACAATCTGACAACCTATTTACTAAATAAAATCCTGTATGCATTACTCACCTTATTTGGTGTGGTAACCGTTATATTCCTCTTATTTAGTGTCCTTCCAGGAGATCCAGCACAAATGATGTTGGGTCAAAACGAGGATAGTCAGCAATTAGCTATTATCAAAAAAAAGTATGGTTTTGATAAGCCTGTTGCGACGCAGTATTTTTATTATTTAAACGATTTGTCACCTATCTCATTTCATTCTAAAACAGAAGGTGATTATACCTATTTAAGTCAAAATAAATACTCAGCAACACAACTGTTTGCAATAGGTAACACAACTACAGTTATAAAGTTTCCGTACTTGCGGGAATCCTTTACCAAACAAGGTAAAAAAGTAAGCCAAGTATTATCAGAGACCTTACCCAATACGTTTGTGTTAGCAGTTTCAGCAATATTAATAGCAATCTTTCTAGGTGTTATATTAGGCGTACTTTCAGCATTAAAAAAAGACACGTTTTTAGATAAAATTATTCAAATATTAAGTACCTTAGGGATGAGCGTGCCATCCTTTTTTAGTGCCATATTATTTGCATGGTTATTTGGTTTTGTATTACATAAATACACCAATTTAGAAATGACAGGAAGCCTTTACGAGTTGGATGATTTTGGCGAAAAAATGCATATCAAATGGAAAAACTTAATCCTTCCAGCAATTGTTTTAGGTATAAGACCATTAGCAGTAGTCATACAATTAATGCGTAACTCCTTATTAGAAGTCTTTAATCAAGATTATATCAGAACAGCCAGAGCAAAAGGCTTATCCGAGTTTCAAATAATAAAAAAACATGCCATTAAAAATGCATTAAATCCAGTAGTCACTGCAATCTCAGGGTGGTTTGCAAGTATGCTAGCAGGCGCAGTGTTTGTGGAGTATATTTTTGGATGGAATGGATTAGGAAAAGAAATAGTAAATGCGCTTAACACCTTAGATTTACCTGTAATTATGGGTTCTGTGTTAATTATCGCCTTACTATTCATTATAATTAATATTTTTGTAGATATAATATACACTTGGTTAGATCCAAAAGTTAAATTAGAATAAAACACAACGTCATGAGAAAAAACATAGTAGCCGGAAACTGGAAAATGAATAATGATTTACCACTATCAGAAGCATTAATTTCAGATTTAAAAAAGCAAACAAAAACATCTAATGCAGAGGTTATGATTGCGCCAACATTTACCAACTTATGGCATGCTTTTGAAGCTACAAGACATGACGATATAGAAGTAATAGCTCAAAACATGCACTTTGCAGAAAACGGAGCTTATACAGGAGAGGTCAGCGCAGACATGCTTAAAAGCGTAGGAATAAAAACGGTAATCCTAGGGCACTCAGAGCGTCGTGCGTATTTTAACGAAGACGATGCTATTTTAGCCAAAAAAGTAGACCAAGCCTTATCTAAAGACTTACGCGTCATCTTTTGTTTCGGAGAAGAACTAGCAGACCGTAAAGCTGCAAATCACGAAGCAGTAGTCGAGAGTCAAATCAAAAATGCATTGTTTCATTTAGACGCTTCAGCATTCAAAAATATCGTATTGGCTTATGAGCCTGTATGGGCAATAGGAACCGGAGAAACAGCAAGTCCAGAGCAAGCACAAGACATGCACAAATTTATCCGTAAAACATTACAAGACAAATACGGTAACCAAGTAGCAGACGACATGACCATCCTTTATGGAGGGAGTGTAAAACCAGCAAACGCCAAAGAAATTTTCTCAAAACCAGACGTAGATGGTGGATTAATTGGTGGAGCAGCCTTAAAAGCCGAAGATTTTTACGCGATCGTAAACGCCTTTTAAATA
>Ga0105359_10001213_pt1 | contig 21667 bp, 7 predicted proteins | sample GOMGulsemesocosm_6_FD_83659 | JGI IMG/M metagenome (GOLD analysis project Ga0105359, IMG submission 83659) | Methane-oxidizing microbial communities from mesocosms in the Gulf of Mexico - GOM8C Gulf of Mexico | ecosystem: Environmental > Aquatic > Marine > Cold seeps | place: Gulf of Mexico...
AATAGTAACGAAGGAAACTGATACAAACCAAAGCGAATCTGACTTCTATCAAGGTAAAATAACGTCAGCACAGTTTTATATTAATAATATTTTACCAAATGTATTTAGCACAGCAGACATCATAGCCCTAGCAGATGAAAGTGCGGTAGATGCAGATATCACAACCTTTTTACCTTAAACGTTTTATGACATTAGTGGAGTTAACCTTCTCTAATGTCATTTATTTATAACTGTAAAGAATTGAAATCTCTGGGATAATTTAATTATTAGCTCGCTGAGTATTGAACAGTTTTATTTTAATAATTAGAATAAAGCTACTATGCCTAATTTAAATATTAAGTAATTAAACTAAGTGAATTTATAAGTTCTAATATATATTACTCACTTCCCGTTTAGCTATAATAGGTATAGATAAAGTATCATATGACATATTTATCACAGGTAAGTTATTTATCGATTCCCCCGTAACCCATTCATAATATTTTTTATTGAGCTTTCGGTAATTCAATTTCACATGAATAATCAATTTACCTTTTACCCAAGAAGGAACTTTTAAATTGTAATTAACAGTGTCAGCACTTCCTGATGGGATTACTTTCTTATAGCTATCACCTATCATATTAAACAAATCATGCTTCCATACATGCTCTCCATGCTTATCAATAGGTATTGTTTGATAAATATGGGGAGAATTAACAATATCTCCTTGAGCATTCACATTTCCACTTTGAAATACAACTTTACCGGAATGGTCTGATACAGTTACTTCCAGCCAAGCTTGATGAAGATCAATTGCACCAGCAGGAAAGTCATGACCAACAAAATGATTACTTACAATAACATTGAAATTAAAATCTTGATCGTTATAAACATAAGAAGGTAGTTCAGTTTTTTTGTCATTTTTTAATTTAGTATTAAATAAATCTTGGGAAGCTAACTTCTGCCACTGTACATCTATAGCTACTCTGACTTTACCAGACGATAAAAACCTCTCTGTTTTTTTTGCATGGTCTATATCACCAAAGTGTAATGGAACAAAGGTATTTGACCCTAAAGAAAGATGGGAAGAGATAAATCCATTTGCATCAGAAGAAGGATCATTGCCTTTAACTTTTGGGAAGTGGCAATTTTGACAAGTCGAAACTGTCTGCTGTGAATGAGATTTCTCTTTAAATCCAGAGAAAGGGCTTGATAACCAAGCACTATAGTCATCCTGCATCTTTACCCAGCCCCAGTTATTTAGTTCTTTATCCATAAACTGAGCATGACAAGTAGCACAAAATTCAGAAGTATTAACTTTATCAACGGAAAATTGTTTTTTATGAGGACTTGAATTTAATCGAATTAAAAATTTTGTTAACGTCGCGTTTAGCCCTCCATTATATAAATCAAATAAGTAGGGGTTTTCTTGAGTTAAATGGTAGCTTGCTACTCCTTGTGTATTGTTTATACGTGAAATTGCATGACAAGATATACAATTTACTCCTTCTTCATTGGCTGGTGTATCATTTATACCTCCATGTACTCCACCTTTAGTCAGTTGCCCTGCTAAAAGGGCTATTGGTGCATGGCAGCCTTCACAATACCTTGTTGCAGCGATCCCTTTTTTATCAGTTAATAGTGCAACATTTTTTTCATAAGCGGGATCTTTCGCTGCATGTCGGTGAATTGATGCGCTCCATTGTTTATATATATCTTGATGACAACTAGCACATACTCGTGATGAAGCAAGGTATTTTTTAGATAAAAACTGATTATCTGGAGTTGTTGTTTTACTTGGTTCAAATGGCTGATCACCATAAGGATATTCGTAATCAGAAAAGTTATTTGTTATAACCAGCTTCGAATTAAAAAATGTAAAAGTTACAATTACTATACATAAAACTAAAATTGTAAGATATCCTTTGATAATATAACGACTTACATTAACCGAAAAACTAAGATATTTACCATATATTACCTTACTTTTATAATATTTAACCAAGTGGCCTAATATGTGAGCTATTAAAGCAAACGAACCAACAAACGAGGTCATTACATGATAATCATATATATAATCATTCGTTTGAGTTCGTCCATAAAAAGCCAGATAGCCTCCTGAAAATACAATATACAGAAAAAAAACTAATGAAATGAAACCAGTTAGATTTAATATTGCTCTTTTTACTTGGACAGTTCTTTTAACATGTACAAAAACATACAACGCTATTAATATTGACCAAATAAATCCGATAAACACATGAAGTAAATAAAGCCATTGCTCCCAAATATATCCATCAGGTATAAACCAAGTTAAGAACCCAGATAAAAATAATATAATCGATATAGGAGCAAAGTAATTCATGATATTTTGCTCTAATTTTAACAGGTTATTAAAAAACATTTGAAACCAACGGTATTTTTATTAGCTTTATCATTTGCAGTAGTTGCTCTTCATCGTTTGAAAGTAATTTATTATTAACATTTAAATTTTTTGAAATTTGTTCAAATAATGCTGACAATCTTGTTTTAGAAGTATTTTTTATCAAGCTGTATAAAGCAAAGCTTCGAATGTTTAGTGTATTAAAATCATTAACTACAACATCAAACAACATACTGTTCACCCAGCTTTCTTTTCTTAGATAAATAGCATTCAGTAACTCATGAGTTACTTGCTCATCAACATAAACTCCTTGAGGTAACTTGAAAATTATTGGAGAATTTTTTAAATACCTTAACCATAAGGTTTTTTCACTTTTAATTGAGCTTTTCACTAGTAATTTATAAGGTAAAGAAACGCCTGACAATTTAGCTATTTCATTCCAAATGGGCTGAGTAATAAGCTGATCATCATCAATAAAAAATGAATGTAAGATTTGCTTTTGTTTACGATTACTTTTAAATGATGATAAATAGTTCACTATACATTTAGCTAATACATCATTGTTTTTGGCTAATTTAAAAAAACGAGGTTCAAAATATATATCTTGGTTGTGTACTTCTATACTTTTAGTTTGAATACAGCCATACCTAATTAAAGTGGATGCAAAAACTTGAAAAGATGGTTTCGATTTTGATAATAAAATAGCCTCAGTTCTTAACCCTAAATGATTAAAGAGTTGAGATAAATACATTGAATCAATACTTTTTGGCAATATATGATTTGAAACTAAATACTTTTCGATTTTCATGCTTTCATCATCTAATAATGATTCAATATTAACAGTTTTATAATTAATTTTTTTATAAGAAAAACTTTAAAAGTAGATGAAATATTTTTTTCGAATAACCCGTCAATTATCAAATTATTTGTAATACTTTTATTCTTTATTAGTGAGTTTATTGATTCTTTAAATTCATTTTCAGACAAAGTATATAATGCATAAAGAGAATTAATTCGCTCAGGTATTTCAAATTGATTACTTTGCAAAATGCGTTTTAATAAAGGCAGTATACGTAAATCTTTTTGTTTTAAAAATACACTTATTATTTCTCTTATCTGCTCATTATTATATTTTTCTAGTTCAATATTTTTAAGGCTAGAAACGATACGCCATGAAGGAATTTCAGTCATAGTATTTATTAAACATGGGGCTATCTCAGGCTTAGATGCTAAAAATAAAAAAGTATCTAAAAACAGCCCTTTACTGTTTTGAAAAGATTCTTCTTCATAAAAGAATTGTTTCACAATGCTTGCAGCCTGACAAGATAACGCTGGGCTATGCGATTTTAGGCGATAATTAATCCAACGATATAATCCATCAAAATCAAATAAATTAATTATATTATCTTGATTAATATCACTATAATTATGTGAACTTAAAAAATATGCAGCTAAACGAATATATAATTCTTGAGGTAAATGCCGCTTAGCAAGTAATAAAGCTTGTTCATCTAAATTAACATTTCCTTGTTCTAATATATCCAATATAACTGCGCGGTTAGTTACATTGTAATTTTCAATTGCTAATAATAAAGCATAATAGCCATATTGTTTCAAAGTCGGTTTATTTCGATTTAACTTTCTTTTTTTGTCTTTTTTCAATAGCCAGTAACTACCACAAGTTAAATCATGATATTCAGTAATATTATTATTTATAATAATTTCGACTTTTAAATCAGAACAGTGTGGTAAGTTAACAAGAGTTGCACTTCTTTTATCAAATGAACCGCCTCCTCCTATTTTTATAAACTTCCGAATTAGTTTTTTTTCATGGTATACATTAACTTTATAGCTTCTAATACCAATATTATTTTCATTTATTGGTATTAAACCAAGCCAATTATCTTTAACAAGAGTTTTATTAACCAGTAACTCACCGATACTATTATTATTTGATACAAAAATGTCATCCTTACCATCAAGGTTAAAGTCAATAACATTTGAGAATCGTGATGAAAAGTGTGTCTCAGATGGAGAATAATTTTTAACAATATTAAATGTATTGTTTTCTTGACCAACAAAAAGATCATTTGGTTGTGCTAAAGTATTAAATTCAGAGCTAGGATCTTGGTCTAAAAAACCACTCGGACTGTAAATATCTATAAAACCATCATGATTAAAATCACTAATAGCAGAACGCCAACTACTGCGGCCATATGTAGATAAAGAAACTAAAGTATCTTCAGAGTAATAAGGAAATGACTCTTGATGTTCTGCTAACGATAAAGTGCCATTTTCGCCTGTAGCAATTATAAATTTAATTTTTTGAATATAGCCATCATAATAAGCCGAAAACGAACGAACCGATTTAGATGGATCCGTTGCCATGAAATGACGATCAGCTTCAAACCCCTTGCTACCTTGCTTAATAAATAATTTGCTACCAGTGCCTACATCACCTGCATTATATAGATCCAGCTCATCATCATCATTAAAATCATACCAATAACTAGACAGACCTCTTATGTCTTTACTTGCAATGCTTTTTTCTTTTTTCAATGTGTCAAATTTAAAACTGCCTTGATTTAATAACAAAAGATTAGATTCAGTATCAAATAATGTGGCATTGAGATGCTTTTTACTATTTTTATAACCATAATGGGATTCATAAGTTTTTATATTTTTATTAAATTTCAGATAATTTGTAAAATAAAGATCATCAAACCCATCATTGTTAACATCTACAATAGAAATGGCCATAGTCCATGCTGTTTTACCTTCAAGTTCTATTAATTCAAACTGAGAATGTGATTTTTGAGATAAAATGTAATTCTTAGTTAATGTACCAATTACAATATCTTCAAACCCATTTAAGTCTAAATCTGATATTGCGCAAGAATATACTCCCTTAATACTTAAAATAGACTCCGGCAAGTCAAAAAGTTTAAACTCTCTACCATGTAGGTTTTCATAAAGAGAAATTGCATTAGTATCATGCCACCAATGTTTTTTACCATATAAACGATTTTGCCCACTGTCGTTTAAAATTAATAAATCATCAAAACCATCTTTATTAAAATCAATAACACAGCTGCTGCTACCTAAAACATCACTAATATCACTAATTTTTTGATCAAAACTTTTATGTGATACTAAAAGTCCTGCTTGTAAAGTTTTATCTTCAAATACAATATTTCTAGTTTTAAAAACTTCAGAGTTAGAAATAGATTTTGGATATAAGTATTCAGCATCATTAGGAATACTATTGATTATTAAAGCAAAAATAAAAAATGCACAAAATAAAAGTACAACAATGTATATATTTTTTTTATTCATTTTAATACTTAAACTTGATTTAAAATGAGAATGTTAAACATTAAAACTCTCAAAATAACTTTTAAGAGTCTTAATATCATTTTTGATAAACATTATTCAGGAAATCCCTGAAACTGTGAAATATAAGTTAATTCACCAATATTTATATTAAAGCTTGATGGTAAATTTAATAAAACAGGAAGCATTCCTTGTGATCTATAAGGGCTAAAATCCTCATGCGGAGTTAGTCCATAATAAAAAGTACCGATTAATATATTACCATTAACTGATATTGGAATATTTGAATCGAATCGACCACTTTCATCTATATCTAATACATAAATATTAGGATTATAATCTCCCTCATTAAATGATTTTAATATGTCACCTGTATTATAAAAAGTATAAGGACTTACAGAATTAAACGGAGCATCAGTCAATACAAATGCTTTAACGTTCTCTTTTTCATTATCAGCTGCCTCTAAAATGTTCAAAGTTCCAGTGATGTTAAAGTTAACCGGTAAAAGCCAGGAAAATTTTTCAACTATACCTTTGCTACTAGAGTTAAATAATCTAACTGTTTTTGTTTTTCCACTAATAGCTGCTGATAAGGAAGAAGACTCATCAGATAAACTTAAAACAGGTATATTATAACTAAATCGATTGTTCCCAACATTATCTATTACCTGATAATTCATATGCGATTCATACCACTCAACACATAAATATTGTTGTATCCAATATAAATGAAAATTACCAAACTTATCCGATAATGCAGTTACATCTAACAGTTCAGATCTAGGGCACTCTCTTGTAGTTTTAGGTGCCGATATATTTTTAAATGGTGAAAGAATCAAATCTTCAGGTAAAGATTCAAATATGTTCTGCACCTCACCATTTTTTTGAGCTGTTATTGTTGCATAATTTAATACATCACTCTCTTTAGTCAAAGCCATTAAAATTGCATTTTTCCCTATATCACCATTTATACTAAGGTAAGGTTTATTATCAATTTTTTTGTATAAACTAAAAGGTAAAATATTAATATTACCTTTGGATAACTTAGCAAAATAAAATTCACTTTGGTATTCCTCTGTTGGTAACAATATTGAGTAAGGCCAGACTAGATAAACGTTATTCAATTCATCTAATGTTAAAATAAAGTCTTTATAATTATTGAACTCATTAGAGCTTTTTTGCCATAAAATGAAAGGTTCAGTTAACCAGGATTGATTAATAATATCGTATTCACCATAAGCTATTTTATTTTCAACTAATGCCTCAGAGAAACTAGTGATCCTTGTCGCAATATGCAACTTGTTATTTTGATCTAATTTTATTTGATTGAAATTAAAATTATCACCTAAATCATTAATAATTTCCTGCTTAGCATTTAAACCCGAAGCATCTATTATTTGACTACCATTTAATGGATGTTTACTGATATCCATAATTTGGAAAACAGAGTTTTGGGCAGGCCTAGGACAAACATCACATTCTGTTGATGATAATTCATGCCAAGCAAGAACTACCCAATTATCATTTAACGTAATTCTAGGAAGAGCTGAGTTAGCACCGTTTGTTGCTAATTGTGTTTTTCCAATTAATGCCTCTTTTGTATCACTGTTAAGTAAGGCATAATTAATAGTGAAACCAATTTCAGATCGTTCTGACCAAATAAAATGTTGCCTATCAAGTGAGTCATGTAAAACCTCAAAGTCTTTTGCATTTTTAATCAAACTGATTAATTTATCTTGCGTATCAAGAGCTTTTTCAAGTTTAATATCAGGAATAACAATAGGTTCGTCTGTTTTTGTATCCCATACATAATTACCAACTTTTGTGACATCATTTATTTCTTTTGAAGCAACAAAATTCCATGGCATATCAAGAGTTTTTGGTACGTCAAACGTATACAGTCCATCTTGATCAGTTTCTGCACTTAAACTTTTCTGATGATTTAATGTTACGTTCGCTCCAAGTTGTACATTGTTATCTTCATCAACAACACGACCAGATATAGCAATCAACTCACCAGTTAATACAGCTACAGCTTCAACTGTATCAGCTGATTGCCCTGCTCTATCATAAGCAATTGCTTTTACGCTTAACTCGCCTTTCTCAGCAGCAGGTACTTTATATAGAAAGTTATAGGGAGCCTCTGATAAAGTATTAACTCGATTGTTATTTATCCATAATTCGACCTTATCTATCCCATAATCATCTTTTGCAATTACTTGAATAGTTAACTTTTTAAATTGATCCACTTCAGCTGGTAATGAATCAAAACTGACCTCAGGAGCAGTGCTCGCAGCTACTGTATATTCTACAATTGCAAAATCAGATATTGCACCAACTTTATCCTTAGCTTGAGCTGAAAAGCGAATAATTTGATTAACACTTGCTAAATCTTGCTCTGTTATTCTATAACTAAAATTAGCATCATCTCTATTTTGTCTGGCCAGTTCTTTATCATCTTTAAAGAAAATAATTTCTTCTACGCCATGTTTATCTGTGGCTTGCAAATTGAAAGTATAAGTTTCACCAGCTATCAAAATACCATCTGGTTTTTCATTGAACGTTACTTTAGGTTTACCAATTGCTGTTTTTATAACAATATTTTGATGCTCTGATTCGAAACCAATAACATCTTCAACATAAACAATAAATTCAATCTCATTTTTAAAAAGATCTTTTTCTGTAATTTTATATTGATATGTAAATGACGGGTCAGATATTTCTCGATAGATCCCACCAACTCGATTAAAGGTAGCTGATTTAGTGTCATAAGTACCGTTAATATCTAATGAGAAGTCAATAGTGTCACCTAAGTCATAATGAGCATTAGCTATTGGTGAAACTATGGAAACTTTTGGTTTATAGTTTTTGTCTATAATGTTAATTGATCTTTCTTCTGATGTAGCAACTTGTCCTATTTTGTCATAGACTTTGACTTTTATACTATGAACACCAGGCTTAAGCGTGTTCTTTATATATCCCCAAGGTGAATTCGATACTTCATATAATTCGTCATCAATATAATGTTCGTATTTTACTATACGGCCTCTTTGATGCGTTTTCGCTTCAACTCTCGAATAAAATGCAGATGATTCTTTAATAATTATGTTGTTTTTAGGAGACAAAATTCTAACTGTAGGAGCTGCAACTTTTTCAGGAACAAATATAATTTCATTAGATGTTGTTCGCACACCATCACTATCAGTCATTACAACATGAAAAACCAACTCTTTATCAATTTCTTCATTTTTTATCTCATATCTAAGATTGGCTGAAGCTGGATGGACTTGAGTTGCAATTTCTTTACCATTTAAAAAGTACTGATAAGTATAAAATAAATTACCAAATTTATGAGGGAAAATATGATAAGTATCACCGTTATAAAAAGGTAACTCTGGTATGGATAAAGAAAGTACATCTGGAATAAATTCAAATTCAGTTCTAGCTTTAGGTATTTTTTCCTTATCATATTCTAAAGCAAGTTCTAAATTATGAGTTCCGGAAAGGGTTTCTGCAGAGTGAATCGTAATATTACTTAAATATATACAATCTCCAGCATTGGTTTTATCATTTCCCTTTCTAAAATAATGGTTCCTAATATTCATAGTTCGTCCATCAATATAAACTCCCGAAATTTCAAAATCATCTTCTAATTTATCACAAGAAGTCTCAACTTCAGCTGTAACTGGAAAGTAATTTGTTTTCGTAAAAGGTAAGCCATTATTTATTTCTCTTATTTTTACAGAAAAACCATTGTTTCCATTTAAAACGGATATGATTTTAGTTTCAGTTTCAGATGATAAGCCGGTTATATCAAATGCCTGTGCTTGCACTGTAATAATTTCATTATCTAGATCGGTTTGTGTCGGCATATAAAATATGGGATCGTCAAGTTTGCTTCCTGTTAACTCTTCAATTACATTGTCATTGATGAAATACCTAATAGTCTTAACTTCACCATCAGGATCTGTCGCATTGGCATAAATTTCAAACTCTTGGCCTACTTTAACTTCAGTCTCAGAAACATTGAGAGTTATGACTGGTGGTTTATTTTCAATAAAAGATATTAATTTTTGTTCAGAAAAAGAGATATTACCTATTTTATCTGTCACTTTAATAACTAACACACCACTAGCATTATAGTTATTGGCAATCGCAATATAAGTTAAATTCCCAGTTGAGCCTTGACCAACTATTTTACCATTGATCAGTACATCAGCTTGCCAACCGTTGGTGTATTCATCTCCCACATTTATTTCAATTTGATTTACTGAGCCTGGAGCAAGACTAAGTGAATCTGAATTCATAAACTCTATTGTCGCTGGTTTGTCATCAATAACATGTAACTCTTGTGAACTAGATAACGCCTCCACCCCTAATTTATCTATAGCTCTAACTGAAAAATACAAACTTGTATCTTTTGAAAAAATGGTAGGAATTTTGAAACGAAAACGATTATGCTCAGCGATAATATTTGTTGTTGTGGCAACAATATTGCCTTGCATCAATAATTCTACTTTTTCAAGGCCATCGCTATCCGATGCTTGATAATCTACAGAAACAATACTCCCTTCAAGCGCACTTGCGTTACTAAACCCTATTATTTTTACAGATGGCGCGGTATTTTTAACCGTAGTAAATCTTAATACTTCACCTGTACTCAAGTTACCCGCAATATCGATAGCCTCAACTTTTATGGTCAATTCACTATCCGTTACTGGAATGTTAAATTTTTGAATATAAGGTTTAGTTTTATCGGTACCAATTAGAGTATTATTTACATAAAAATTGACACGGGCTACTTGTTCATTGTCAAGTGCATCGGCCTCTATATTTATTGTACTCGTTTGATAAAGTTGATCCGTAATGAGAGGTGTGTTAATTACAACTTTTGGTGCAATTTTATCATCAACTTCAGGGCTTAATCGTAGGGCTAATAAATTAGAGTCCGTCGTTAAAGTAAATAAATATTTATTATTCAAACTCATTGCCTGGCCTGAAATTTCAGGTTGACTCGAAAACGAGCCATTAAATTCAAGTGATGTCTGATTTTGTGTCGACCAAATGCTCAGTTTTTCACCCTCATCTTCACCTAACTTAGTTAGAATCATATACCTTTGATCTGGTAACGCTACAGCATCTATAAAATTTGCAATAGTAAAATTAGCCATATCTGTATGTTTATTATTAATATTTTCATAATATAACTCATTAAAATCTGTACTTACCTGCTTAGTAAATATTATATGATTATTATTTATTAAAAGGTTACCGGTAGGAAATTGGACTCTTGCGCTATTTTTCTTATCTAGTATCTCAGGCTCATATATATTCTCTAAGTCATAAATCCATCTAAAGCCTGAATTAAAAAAGACTAAACGATTCACACTAACAGCCATAACAGTTAAAAAATCTCCTTCTGTTAATTCTGGCTTTAATGTTGAAATTTGATTAATTTGTGAATCATTTAAATCAAAATTAAAGATAAATATAGCATCTTCCACTAAAACAAAAAAATGGTTTTGATTGCTATCGATTGAGACTATTGATTGCTCTGTTTGCCAATGGCTAACCTCTATTAATTCATCGTTTACCATTTCAAACAAAGTAATAGCATTAGAACTGCGCGCTAGGATGTAATTTTCAAACTGTTGTAATTGCTCAAAAATCACACTTGACTCTAGTGAATCAAGTAGTTCAAATTCTGAGCTACCATCTGCAGAATAAACTGTTACTCCACCAATTTTTTTTGCCACAAAAATATGTTCTTGCGTTGCTAAAATATCTAAAGCTTCATACCCCAAAGATTTAGTAAGCTCTAAAGTTGGCTCTGAGCTATTTATGACCCCCGTTACTGTTATATTTTTATCACCATTGGTGAAAGTAATATTACAACTGCCAGCCTGATTGAACAAAAAATTACCTTCAATACTTGAAGGTACACACACTTCAGGTTCGTCTATTTTTATTTTAGTGCCACGTGACCGCGATGTAAGGTCTATTTCCGAGCCATCAATTAGTATTGCTTTTACATTGATATTTTGTGCCTGGCTATCAGACAAAAAGCTTAAGTTCAAAACAAAAGAACTTGGTATCGCATATAAGTCTTGTATCGCTGCAGAATAATTGGCATCACTGTTATCTGTTGGATCAGAGCCTACTAATATTTCTAAGCTGTCTGATAGGCCATCACCATCTGTATCACTTAACAAGGGGTTTGTAATAACACCCGCATCTGGAAATAGCTCATCGTAGTCTGAAATACCATCACCATCTGTATCTAAATTTAGGGGAGATGTGCCGGCTTCATATTCTGCCAGGTTGGTTAAACCATCGTTATCATTATCCTCAAATGCATCAACTGCATCATTGGGGTTTAAACCATTTGCAATTTCATAATCATCAGGCAGTCCATCACCATCAGTATCTTGCGAGGTAATAATACTCACCATCGTAATAGCAACCAAACCATCTTTACGTACAGTAATAGCAACACGACCACTACTTTTAGCCGTGATCAATCCTTGCTCGGTAACAGTCATTAAATTTGGATTAGAGCTTAAATAAATGGTGCCCTCAGAAGGGTTAGTTGCATTAAGTTTACTACCATCTTTATATAACGCATTTACCGTAAGTTGTTTTGTTGCGCCTGTAGCATTCAATGTTATATTTTCTGGCGTAATAACCAGTTTAACAGGTAATTTTAAAGCGTCGCCAAATGTATAGTTATTTATATCAACGGAACTACCGTTGAGAGAAAAATAATCTGAATGCCCTATTAAAGTTTCACTGTCTCTTTGGCATGTCACCATAGCGCGAGCTTTACTGCCATCATTGGGTAAAGACGGAATTATCCAACGTCCAAGTTTATCAGGAATTGCAGTACGGTTAGCAATATTAACAACACAGTTATTATCAAGATATATAGGTTCGTCTTCTGCTTGTACACAAAAACTAAAAAGTATAAAAAGTGCGTAGACCCAGTTTTTTACTATCAGCATTATAGTTTTCCTTCTTTTTTTGCTAATACCGATTGATATATTTCATCAAAACTTACCACTCCTGGTAAAATGCTCATATTGTATACTCTTCCTTTATCGAACTTGGCAATAATAAAGCTTGGGGTGCCGTTAATAGCTAAAGCTTGTAACCATTTTTGTTCTGCAATTAGTTGTTTATGGGGCTTATCATTGTTACATGGTTTTATATAAATGTTATTCTCGTGCTTGCCATGTAAATTAAATAGTTGAGTGCGTCTTTGCCAAAACATATCAGATTCACATAAAGCCCACGCAGCTGTTTTACCACTGAGCGTTTCACTATTAATATTTAAATGCATTGCTTGATAACGTACTAACCCCGTATCAATTAAGCCTTGTTTTACCGTAGGAAAGACTTGCTCATTATAACGAGCACAATAAACACAGGAATAGTCTGCTACTTCTATTATTATGGTATTTGCATCACCCGGCCCTAAAAATATATCTTTCGATGGTAATTTCAGCGAACTTTCACCTTTAATTTCGGGCCTGCGTTGTGTTTCTAATTGTTTTTCTAATTGCATTACTCTAATTTGTAATTTCATTTTTTGTGTTTTAAGTTCATTGATTTGTAATATAAGTTCACTATTCAGCCAACCAGAATTAACCTCAACATTTTTAGAATTGGAAGAAAAACTAGCAATACACAGCATAAAACAACTGATGAAAATCAGATAAAACATACGCATAATAAATTCCGTTTTGTTATTGCCATGAAATCGCAATTTGTGCCGGTAGTTTGTAATATCTAAAATGTTCTTGGTTATTATCAATAAAAACACTTGAAACCGGAGTCTCTATAATATTTTTATCGGTTGTTTGTAATATTTCCAATGCAGGATAGCCTGATGGTAGGTGATATAACGCAACGCCAGTTGTTGAATCAATAAAAGGTAGCCAATAACTCCATTCTTTACGCCAAAATAAAGAACTTGCATTTGGTGGCATTAATTTATCAATCAAGGCTAAATTTTGAGTACCAAATGGTTCAACCTGATCCAAAATAGCTTGAGAGCCTATAAATTGTACTTTATTTTGTAACGATTCATCATCTGGTAATGATGTAACCGTTTTCCAGCCACTCTCAGCTGTAAATTGTTTTATTTCACCATTAACTGTTTGTACAAACCAAGTTTGACTTTTGTAATTTTCTGCATGCAAAAAGACTTTATCAATACTTAAGTTTTTCAGTGAACTGCCTACAGTTTGTTTAAATAGTGCTAATTTCAATAAATTAGCTTCAGAGATAAATAAACCAACAGATTTCGGTAATTCTGCTATTTTTTGCCAGCGATTTAAAACATTCAATTTAGCAAATTCACCATTAGTAAACTCGGCATAAATACTGTCTGATTTAAATTGTTCTCGTGCTAAATACAGTTGTTTTATTAAATAATCGCTGGGTACCGATGCAATATATTTATGTGCAGCTAAATCGTAATAACTTAGCATTGGTCCTGTATCAGTTTGTCTATGTAGATAAACAATGCCATTACATGAGCTCAGGCTCAATGCCTGAGTTTCTCTAAGATGTTTATCGGGTACTGATAAGGGATATTCTGAACTAAGTGAAGTTAGATTAAAAATTGCTAACATCAAAGATTTATCCAATTTTTCTATGCTGCACTGACTTTGTCGAAACTGAGAGCCTTGTTGAATATCAGAGTCACAAATAGTTAACTCATTAGGTGTATTTACTGGCATTGCAATGCACTTAGGCTGAGGTAAAGCTTGTAAAGAGCAAGATAAAAAAATCATCAAGCTGCATATAAATTGACTGTTCTGTTTCATTTTGAAATCTCTTTTACCATGAGTAATAATATTACTATAGCGGTACTATAAATGTGGAATGGCTGACTAATTCTCTCATTCTCAGGTGTTGATTAAATACCTCAGGTAAGGCTTGAGTAATGACTAAATTGGTAAAGTCATCCTGAAATTGAATATAAAGCAATTCTGGTGATATAAGGTATTGTTTTGTAATCGATACCATTAGTTCACCGGCTTCACGATTTAAATATTTCACTACCACTTTATCCGTAAATTTATTATTGACTACCGTACCTTTTTTAGTGCCACTCTTTCTTTTGGAAACAAGCGAAGATAACAACTGTTGATACTCGTCCTTATTTAATTCCTGTTCTTGATCACTGGAATACATCCAAGGTATTTCCACTTTACCAGGTTTTTTTAATTGTATTTTTAATTCATTCAATCTAGGTGGTAAATACCACTGCTCACACATTCTTTTTTCTATATGGTATAAACAAGCCTTGTTATGTTTTAAAAGTTCTGAATAATCAATACTTTCAGCTTCAAAGTCATCATATTTATTAAAAGAAACGAACATATGACTCCTTTCTTTCCCTGTTAATTCGGGAATTTTATCGACACTATCTATATAAGTAATATGTTGCCGTTCAGCCACACTTGGCGGTAACTCAAATAAATCTGAGTTAGTAGAATTATATTGAATAAGTGTGGTTAACATCTCTTTTGGTGCGCCAATTAACACCAGCTCAGCTCCAACCTTATGTATTGCAGTCCACCGAGTATATTGACGACTACGCTCTGTAAGGGGTAGTTTTTTTAATGTCTCTGATGCAATATCCAAAACAAATACCTGTCCATGCAGTCCATCTGTTGTCGCAAAAAATAATTGCTTAGGTTGTGAAGCATAACTAAAATTTATAACCCAGACACATAACAAAATTACGGCATATCGAATATTTTTATTTATTAGTTGCATCGTTCCCAACCTCTTTGCTTTTTATCAATAACTAACGAAACATATTTCTTACTATTTTCTGAAATAAAATGAATGCCCGAACTCTGTGTTGCACCAACAAAACTGTCTAATTTTTCATCATTAGCAATATGATAATTGAGGGGGAATCGACCTAATTCCCGCTCATCTCCGTTTACATTACAAATAACCACTCTTTCTGTTTCAGTACCATCTGACTTTGTCACTTTCAGTTTTTTCCCCGTTGAATCAACATTATAAGGAACTTCATGTGTAGCACTATTATAAGCTTGAATTATACTGGCCTTATACCCTTGTACTAGCTCACCATTTACGGTTACGTCTTCAAATAAAGCCCATGGCTCTTTTTTGTTTCCTGCTGGTTTTGCTTTACAGTTTAAGATCGTTTTTTGCTTTTTAGCATCTGTGTTATTTCTATCATATGTCACACGTAAAACACCTTTGGCAGCTGTATCAGCAAATAATGCTTTATCAATATTTAATACTTCTCTGCCACGATATATATTGTCCTTCCAATTCCAATAAACCTGAATATCTTGTCGGTGTGCATCAGTAATTTGCAACATACCTACGCCATTATCTGAAGCTATATTAGGTACTCCCTTAATAAACTGGGCTTGGCTTCTCCACCCATTAAAATCCAACTTACAATCAGATTCATGTCTGGTCAAAGCTTTCATATATGGTACCCAACCACCATTAGCGGCACTTTCTTGCGGTTCATGATAGTTATATTTTCCATATAATTCCTTTGACGCAATATAAGCACCAACATCAGACGTATCAGGATTTAAACCCAAAATATCAAACTCAAACTCTTTGCTTTCAAAATTACCTATTTTGACCTTTAATTTTGCTTGGCCACCAAAAACGTCATCTCCTTGTACTATTTTTTGCATATCAAAAATATTATCAGCATTACCATTTAGCATTCTAAAACGCCGTCCAGCGGTATTTAAAAAAGAATCAACTACTTCTAACTGTAAAAACATCAATTCATCATAGTCTTTAGGTAATACTTGCACTTTCACCTGTGGCATTTTAGGGTCTTTGGTTATATATGCAGTATCACCGGCTTTAAACTCTGCTTCGGAGCCGTCTTTAACATAAGTATATTTAACATCTAATACCCAAACCGTTTTTGTGTCTAATACAAATTCTTGCGGACAAGAATTACATTTACTACTCAGTTTCACTTCATACTTACCAGCCTCTTTGAATTGATGGGTATAACTACCATTTAGTTCTTTTTTTGTACCATTAGTGCCATTAATTTCAACAAAAAATTTAAGTTTTTCACATCTACCAGGGTTAGTATCATCAACAATGTTAAAATCAACTTCTGCAGTTTTTGCCTTTTCATCAAGCATTACCCCCCATTCATCTGGATCATTAAGTTGTTTTGCTTGTGTGATTAGTATGTTGCCTTTAACTTGTGCTTTTGGAGTTGGATTTCCTTCTTTGCAATAAAAACAATCATCAAAAGGTTCTTCTACCCCAGAACGATCATTAGCTATACATTGAGAACCTGATTTAACCTGACAACTACCACAATCACCTCCATCTCCTTTCTTTTTGTTGTTATTATTACCACCATTAGATGACGGTGCAGGTCTAGAAGTTGGAGGAGAAAACCCCCAACCTGCTTTCACTATACCTACCCCTGGGTTTGAATTAATCACCGCACCGTCTTCACTGACAGTGCCTAAACCAACAGTTATAAATTCATTGATGTCATGATCAAATGAATAAATCTCAATTTCGTCACCTGCTAATGCACCACTTGTATTAGGTAGCGAGATAGGCGCAGGCGGATTAAACTGTGTACCATGAGGCTGAATTGTAAATACCATAGCTGGTTGAATACCATATGGCGGCGTCATAGGTAAGGTCCATGAATTCACCTGAGTAATAGATAATTTACCTTGTTTGCTGCCATCGGGGAAAATAACCGAATCTTTTTTAACATTTAACGCAAAACCGGGTACGCCTACTACTTGAATGACTTTATCTTCATTGCCAACCCAAACCGCATTATCGTTATCTAGTTTCAATAAATAAACAGGTTTTGACATAGGAGTATCTACACCGGCTACTGTAACTAAGTTATATGACAAGGTTGGCCAGTCACCTGTAGCTGATGTTGTACTGCCATCTACAATTATATGCACCGGACCCACAGGCACATCTGTTACCTTAAACTCGCCAGCGGCATTTGTTTTTGTTTGTCTGCTTGTGCCTTCTACAAAAACGGTGACATTTGGGACAGGCTCTTCCTGATTATCTAACACAACGCCACTGATACTGGTAATACCGGAATCTTTTGGTATTAGTGCTCCGAAGTTAAAACTAGTTTGAATTTCAGTATTTTTAATATAAGCCGTTACTGTATTTACATCTCGCCCTTCAATTTTACCTAAAGTAACATTTGCCAATGCCCGTCCGTTATTATCTGTTATTACTGTAATTTCAATAATTTTTTCATCTGCGGCATTTATTCCAAAATTGACATCTCCTCGGGTTACTTTAAAGCTAACTTGGGTATTTTTAATAAAATTACCTTTATCATCCTGCACAGCAATCACTAAAGCACGGGGTAAAGGTTGACTAACAGTACCTATTTGGTTATTACCTTCAACAATACTAATAACTGAAGCTGCTCTTGGTGTTACAGAGGCACTGAATATAATTTCGCCTTTTGCTCCTACTGCTTTTGCACGTACTTGCTGATTACCCATGCCTACCCGGCTACCAATATTAAACCTGACTGCTGCAATACCTTGATCGTTAGTATTAACTATTAAACCTCGATTTTTTTGACCTTCTACCGATGTTAAATTGCCCTCACCTTTTATGACTCTAAAAATAACTTTTTCATTAGCTAATATTTGCAGCTGTTCATCAACTAGTTTTACACTCAATGGCTGTGTTAATTGCGTGCCTGCCATGCCCGTTAAATTTTGGCCTGAAACTACCACTAACTTTTTACTGGTAATTTTTTCATACACTAATGTAAATATTTTATTATCGGTATTTCCTAAAGGATCGCTCGCTGTAACAACTAAAGTATTTTCACCTTCTTCTAAAATAATATTACGTGCGATGTAGCTACGATTCCCAACTTGTGCGGTAATGCCATTGACCATTACAGCCATTAAACCACCACTGACAGTACCACGAGATAAATCATTAACAAGTCCTGATACATCAACAGTATTTTGATAAACAATTTGTCCATTAATATGAGATTCAATTGTTATTTGAGGTGGGGTTTTATCTAATGATAAATCAACTAAATCTGTACCCACTTCACCTTTACTATCAACAACTCTGGCAATAATACTGTTATGCCCTTCAATCAAAGGTACTGATACTGTAAATTCATTATTACTGTGTGCTACAGTTTGCCCATTTATTGTTAAAACACCCGCTACTACATCTAATACTCGACCGGTAACGAGTACTGGAGTAGTGCCTAAAGTCGTTAAATCTTTAGGTGAATCAATTACAACTTTTGGTAATCGAGTGCGGCTTGGATCATCAGGGAATTCATCTAATTCATTGTTCACACCATCACCATCACGATCCGGGTCACTGTTATTACCAATACCGTCGCCATCTGAATCTGTTGTTTCATCTCTATTATCAGGAAACTCATCATCTTTATTTGGTACACCATCACCATCACGATCACTGTCAGAGCTATCACCAACACCATCACCATCAGAATCTTTATGCCATAAACCGTTTGTCGGAAAGGCATCATCTTTATTGGCATAGCCATCACTATCATAATCTGCGAACAATTTTATTGGACTGGTATTAGTTGTATTACCCAATGAATCTTTGACAGATATGTAGACTATATTAAATTCATTTAATGGCTGTGTAATGCTTACATCACAAAGATAAGTATTTTCTATTCCATTTGGTGTACAGCTACTTGCAGATAACTCATTATCGGTATAAACATTAAAATAATCGATACCGCTGGCAGTATCTTCTGCTGTTAAAGTTAAATTAAAACTTTTGTTTACAACAACACCTGTAGAGGGTGAAGTAATTGCTACTGTAGGAGCGGTATCGTCTAATTCAATATAAACCGGCTCTGCAATGCTTAAGTTACCTGAGGTATCAGCTATTTTCGCTGTTATCTCAACCTGTTGGTCAGATGAATGTGGTATATAACTACAAACGGCATCAGTTTGTGTACTTTGACAATTATCTAGAGTTTGTCCATTAACCATTACTTCTAAGCTAGTTGTATCTATCTGCGAATCTTCATCATTAAAAGATAATGTAATATTGAGTGAATCTTTAAAATAGCTATTCGTGTCCGGGCGAGTTATATATATATTAGGCTTATTAGTGTCTCCAGAAATATTGCTGCTGAGTAACGTTTGTATCACTGAAGTTTTATCTGATTTAGATGATCTATGCCAGCTAGTAAATTTAAAAATTTCAACCTCTTCCTGAACTGAATCTTCAAGTGTAGCTACCTTAACATCAATGTATCTCGCACCGATTGGTACTTCTACCTGTTGTGTTTGACTGATATCTAGCTGGGTTTCCCAGGTAGTCCCACGGTCAAAAGAGATTGAAACTAAACCTTTGAAATCTTCATTTAGTGTGGCCGTTTGGGATTCTAATAATAGGTTTAACTTTAATGCTTCTCGTAATACTTGATTAAAATGAATTCTAAATTGCGCATACTCACCTTCGCTTACTTCAGAATATAAAGAATAAGCAGCCTCAACTTTAAAATAATCACTATTGGCTGGACCATCTTGGATCCCAATATTTTCTTCATTTTTATCTAACTCATTAGGTAAATACCAGGCTTCTACCTTAAAGCTTTCTAAATTCTCTGTTAAGTCATCGGTATTTGTTGGGATCAACAACTCTAAATACTTACTACCTGCAGGCATACGTATTTTTTGTACATCAGTTAAATTAACAATTGAAGTGAATGTTTCACCTCTATCGAAAGACAAGATCACTTCATCTGAGAAATCTTCATTTACAATTGCGTCCTCTGATTTTAAAGCGACACTTATAAAAGTATCAACAGTTAAAGCTTTGCTTAATTTTATGCGTACGCTTGCATCTTCACCTTCATTAACCTGATCATTATCGTTTAAGCTATAAACGGCTGATACTTTTAAATCTGCTTGATAATTATCATCAATACTGTCAAATAGCGCTTGTTTTTCTGTTAACAAATCTGATTTAGATTCTCGATGCCATGCATCTAAATAAAAATACTCTTTATTTTCTACTTGCTGGTCAGCAATAAGTGATACCTTAATGTCAATATGTCGTCCACCAGCAGGAACTAAAAATTCCTGGATTTCGCTAATATCTAGACTGATATCAAAAGTTTCTCCACGATCAAAAGAAATTAATACTACAGGATTAAAATCAACATCTATCTGAGCAGAACCTTCTCTCAGATGTAGATTTAAGATTTGTGGTTTTTCAAGTATTTCATCAAACTTAGCTCGAAGGTGAGCATAAGATCCTTCCATAGGCGAGTCATTTAGTGAATATACAGCAACAATTTTCTTGTCAGTATCAGCCATTACCAGACTAGTCTTTAATATCATTATGAATAAAGTAAATAATATCGAAGTCAATCGCATCATTATGGCTTCCCGCCTTTGGTGTTATTTTAGAAACAGCGGATTATACATAAATATCAATAGTTTCCAACATGATTTCGTAATAATTTCAATAAAACATCCATTTCATCTGTTTAATACAAGTTTAAAATCGTAATTAAAAGTTTAAATTTCTATTACATTTAAGTTAAATTTCATTGTGTGTATGAATTATTAATAGATAATTCATTACTACAACCTAGCTATTTTCTATCAGAATATTCATAATTAAATTTGATTATTTATGAATTGCTATTTAGAGTTCATCAAGCAACACAAATCCCATACCTTGGCAAAATATCGTCGATAATGGCGAGTCGGTGTTTTTTGGCAGCGTCGTGGAAGTACTTCCAGTTTGATGTCATGAATTCGGTTGAGAAGGTATATTCATCATCCCCGATTACACGAGTCGTACCTAAGGCATGGTGTTTCCATGAGCCTTCACCCTTTGGAATATAAGTAGCAACACCAGTGCCTAAACCAAAAAAGTCATCTGCGATGGCAC